>Ga0272441_10001450_pt1 | contig 50527 bp, 38 predicted proteins | sample SSMProp6N_FD_193582 | JGI IMG/M metagenome (GOLD analysis project Ga0272441, IMG submission 193582) | Marine sediment archaeal communities from Little Sippewissett salt marsh, Falmouth, MA, United States - SSM-Prop-6N | ecosystem: Environmental > Aquatic > Marine > Wetlands > Sediment ... | reverse complement strand
GCCTTTGTAACGCTCGGAGTGTACGCCCGAATGGCTGTATCCATAATGGATTCTATGTCTTCCCTTGTAACATCAATACCCGCCTCGGACCGAAGCAGGTCTATAACGATCTCCATACTGTGGAGATAATCCGGGCGTTCATCGACGATCGGGCCACCGATATCTAACAGAATGGCATGAACTGGAACCAAATCGCGCATGACCGTGGGAGTATATCACGACACCAAAGGCAATTCATATTATTTAACTGTAAGAAAATACGGGGAGAGGATTTCTCATTCAGACGAGAAAGTTCCGACGGAAACACCCGTCGCACCAAAGTCCTTGCTGACACTCAGGATAGCCTCCCCGTTCGCGCCATACCCGACAATAAAGTAGGCGGAGGAGGAGATCCTGTGGTACGTGTAATCGCCCTCGCGGGTTGCGGCGAGGCTGTCCGACTGTGCCGCATCGCGACTTGTATACGGATTTCTGAAACTCACGTAGGCAAATCCCTCTGTTTCGCACTGTGGAATTCGAAACGGCAGATCAAGGTTTTCAAAATAATATTCATTGAGAATAAGAGAAAGCTGAAAAACATACCGAGCAACCATTTTATCCTGATCGGAAAGACCGGCCGTCTGCCTGTAAAGAAGGTCATACGCACCGGACGAGGCAACATTGATCTCACGTGTAACCACATCCGACTGGCCACCAGTATCGATGTAGGTGAGAAGCATAACACGGTCGTTATCGATAACTTCGTAAGTAAGGTCGCCGGGGTTGAAGTCATCGACCTGCTGAACTGGCATTCCCGTGTATGGATTTAGCGGTTCGATCAGAATGTGTCCGGTTTCTCGCATCTCAGCGAATGAGTTCGGGAACCTCCGGTACTCGCTTCTGAAACTTAGAATCGACGCGGAATAATTGATGAGGGAGGCGATAACCCAGTTTCGGAAGCCTTCATCCTCGCGACTGGAGTCCGGACCCACAACCCATGCGAAATACCTTGGAGCGTCGGGATAATCAGATGAAGCGGGGATTCCGGGGATATCGATGATCTCGGTTGATACTATGTACGCATCTTCCTGGAACCTTGAAAATCCTGCATCCTCAACAGCATTGAATGCATCAACGAGCTTTATAATGAATTCACTTCCGTAAATATCTGCGACCGTGTACTGGACATCCATCGGAATTACCGGGCCGAGAAGACCGCTCGCACTTTCATAGACACTGTCAATAGCCCAGATGGCATGGAGGGCGGATAACGCACTCCCAATGGCGTTATCGCGGCCGAGAAGCGGTGTGCCAGCCGGGATTGTTATGGAAAGCGTCACTTCAGCCTTTCCCGAATCTGCTCCCGTCAGTTCGCTGTACGTCACACGGATGGAGTAACTCTCGCCCCAGTCCTGTGAACGGGCCGGAACAATTACCAGAATTGAGAGCAATAACAGGATAACAAGCCCGTTACCAGTATTTTTCCATCTTCCGTTCATGTGGAGTCTGCAGTATTTTGTTCGATTACCGATATTGAAACGACCGAGGTTACGCCTCGGCCGAATTGTATCACAGTTATTTATTGCAGTTTAATGAATTGGTGCAGCACTTTCCCCGCCACTCCATGAAGTATGGATATAACCCTCGTCAGTTTCATCCGACTGCCCGAGAGCTTCCTCGTAGGCCCTTTCGAGCTCGTCGAGAACAGCGTTGTATCTCTCGGCATCGCCCACATCACCGGGCATCACGAGCTGATCGCCACTGTTTGTCAGGATCAAAGCATTTGATTCAGTCGGGCCAAGCTGGTCGGCGTAATTCATGGTCTCGGTTGTCGAGAATCCCGCGCTTATGCCGAGGATTAATACACCAACCATGAAGACGCTTGCGATTCCGAGTGAAAGTTCCTTGTGCTTTGTGAAAATGGGGTGGTTGAATATCCAGTTGATACCACGTACCGGTTTGACTTCCTCAAGCTCGTTCTCTAGCGCCTCGAAGAACCCATCCGGTACATCCACAGGCTGGTCGCTGATCTCATTCAGCATCAGGTCGATGGACGCAAATGAGGTTAACTCATCCAGACAGTCCGTACAGTCAGCGAGGTGCTCATCAAGTTCGGTGTTCTCCTCCGGAGTGATGTCACCGTCGAGACGTTTCTGAATCAGGACCCTGAATTTTTTACATTCCGGTTTTAATTCCAACTTCTTTGCCATTGCTTTAGTTCGCCCGGCCTTTCTTCGGTAATACCGAAAGACCCTCTATTACTGCCCCTATGTCATCCGAAATGGATTTTTCCCTTCATATTTCCCGTTTCGAGTACTTCTCTGAGTTTCCGGCGTGCATAGTGAAGTCTTGATTTCACCGTGCCCCTGCTTATCCCGAGGGTTTCGGAAACTTCCTCGATCGAGTAACCCTCAAGTTCGAACAGCACGAGTACACTTCTCATCTTCGGGCTGATCATCTCGAGAGCCTTGTGGACCGTCGTGGTCCGGTCGTTCTGGAGGTACAGCTCGTCGGGATTCCTGTGAGCCTGCTGCGGTTCCACGAAGCTGAACTCACTGTCGTCCTGGTAGAACGTGTTCTCCTTCTTCTTTTTCCTGAGGAAGTTCTTGAACTGGTTCGCTGTAATCTGGAAAATCCATTCCTTGAACTTCTTCTGCTCGCGAAGCTGATGGAAATATTTGTACGCCTTGAAGTAGGACTCCTGGAGGAGGTCCTCCGCTTCCTCGCGTGATCCGGTCAGCCGAAGCGCGAAATTATAAAGCTCGACCCGAATGCAATTCACGAGGGCTACGAACTGCTCTTTCCTCGCTTCTTCGCTTTCGAGCGACCGTGTTCCGTTAATGGCGGCTACACGTTCAACCATTTCTGATCCCTCTCTCACGTCTGGAGGGGAGTGCGGTCTGGGAATCATTACGCACGTCCTTAAATTCCCTCCGGATAGGTACTACTGCTTATTGACTTAGATGCGGTTAACCCTCCGGAGGTTCACTTTGGGAAGCGGTTTCTTATATAGATTATCTCATTATTGGCGAAATTGATCAAGTATCACATGTAACCCCGGGCCTGTTAATTACAATCCGCAATAATATGCAAACACGATATTTAATCCGGAATCCCTGATCAAAACAGCCCGGCAAACAATAAAATTAAGTGGTATTATATTTTATAAGGCCTGCACAGTTTCAGAACATAATTTTCAAGGAAGTCATTCGGAGGAAACTGTAATGCGTGCGATATGCGCAGTTTTAACGATTTCAATTTTTTTGATTTTATCAGGATGTTCGACAGGACCAGCTTCTCCCGTTGAACCACAGACAGGCGATTCAGCGGGAGTAATTACTGCCGGCACAACCGATAATTTTTCCTTCACGAACCGGTACCTGTGGGGATACTGGGATATCATGGTGTGCGAGGACAACACCGAGATAATCTATAACCGTGCTGCTGCGGCACATTTCAACCCGGTTCGACTCCTTGAAGTTACTCCGTGTTCAAACTGCCTGACGATAGAAAATGTTATCTTCCATCCGGACAACGAGGTGCAGTGCGATCTAAGAATACGTCACCCGTTCTCCGGATACACGAAATACACGGGATTCGATGTAAGGGGAATCCTTGTTACGATGTCCGACCATAATTTCCCGGTTTCGGACAGGTGGATAGCGTACGGAAACGACCTTCCCAAATTGCTGAACGCGGATGGTTACACCACGCTTTTCAACCCGACGGAGTTTCCGGAAGGCTCTGCGCCATTTCCGGTCCTTGGCTACATACAGGGAAAATATTCGGCTTACACCGGACTGACCTCGACGCTTAACCCGTTCATCGCATACAAGAAGGAAGCACCGAGGAGGATTTTTCTGTCCGGCGAGGCATCTTCCGAGACACTACATCTGCACTCTGAAAACCATCCGTTCGAATTCGGATACGCCGTCGATGCGTCATGGGTACCGGTTGACGGGACGATCACCGACCCTCTCAACCAGTTCCCTCCAGAGGCAAACTCGATCGAACCGTACATGATCGAAATCGACATCGATACCGAAAACCTGACGAGTGGAATCGGCTCCCAGGCGCTTATAGACGTTCGAATCTACGATCACCAGGGCCTCGATACAATCGGGCAGGTTACAGTTGAATGCGACGCGCTGTTCGGCGGTCTTATCACACTCGATTATGTTGACTCTACGGAGTTTTTCCATAACTACCACGGGGTGATAATCAATTCCTTTGGTGCCTCTATCGGAACTTATCCGGTTCTGGTTAAGGCCGAAAGTCTTACCCCCGATTTCAACCTCGGCGAGATCAACGCGTGGAACGTGACCGAGATCGAGATTTCACAGGACGTTTCATCGCCACCGGTCGCGCTCGCCCTCGCGAGTATTTACACGCAGGCTCCGGACGTACCGATCGACTTCATGGACGATGGATCATACGATCCGGATGGTGGGGCGTTAATTCTTTACGAATGGGATTTTGACGAGGACGGGATTTACGAGGAAACCGGGACGAGTGTCCAGCACTCATGGAGTGATCCCGGAACCTACCTTGTGCAGTTCCGGGTAACCGACGAGGAACTTGAGACCGACACCCTCGACGAGCCGATTGAAATCCTGATTGATCCCGGTCTCGGGAACCTCACGGGGGCGATAAAGGACGGGGTGAACAACCTGCCGATCGACGGTGCGACAGCGGAGACATGGGACGGCGGTTACCAGTCGGACACGACAGAGGATGACGGTATCTACTTTCTCGGCGGGCTTCCGCCCGGAGAGATAGAAGTACAGTTTTCGGCCGACGGGTATGTCCCGGCGATGGCCTACTTCGAAATAATCGGGGGAGAGACAACGACGGGTGATGTTGTCCTAATGGCCCCGCAGGGAGACAGCGGAAACCTTACCGGCACCGCGCGTAACGCGCAGGACTTCGAACCGATCGAAGGGGTTCACATCATCCTGAGGGAAGGCATCAACAACGTGGACGGCACAATAATCGACGAAACCGATTCGGACGAACTGGGCGAGTTCGCGTTTAATGACCTTCCCGCCGGAACCTACACCATGTATGGTGAAAAGGACGGCTACGACGACAACTGGGTGAACGGAGTCTGTGTACCAAATGACACTACCCACTACGACCTGATCATGTCACCGATACTGGGATGGGGTGAGATAAGGATAGTGCTCACGTGGGACCTCAATCCTGACGATCTCGACAGCCACCTGCTGACCCCCGAGATCGAGGGGGATTACTACCACATTTATTTCGTGTACAAGGGAAGCCTTGACTTCCCCCCGTACGCCGAGCTTGACTGGGATGACGTTACAAGCTATGGACCGGAGACGGTTACTATAGGGACTGTATTCCCCGATAAATACAAGTACTACGTGCATCACTGGGCGGGGAGCGGATCGATATCGACCACATCGAACGCGATAGTCAAGATCTACAACTGGTCCGGTTATGTAACCGGATTCCATGCGCCGCAGACCGGAGAGGAAGGGCTATGGTGGGAGGTTTTTGATTTTTACGGTGACACGGATGAAATAGTACCGATCGATGAAATCAGGCAGTACGAACCTGAGTGGGACGACTGATTTCGACTGTAAAAATGGAAATAATAAGCCGTTCTGGCTTATAAATAGACATGGTAAATACACTTTCACCCCCTTCCGGGGGTGAGTTTATTAATTTGTAAGCTCTTCGATTTCGAGGCTTATTCGCGGGGCGATCTGGTCCTCGTTGAGTTCCTTGAGACGTATGATGTACTCCTTCTCGCGGAACTCCCGTGCCATGAAACCGAAGGCGAAGTAGTTTTCACCGATCAGTCTCGTGAGCGCATCGTATGAATCGGACGAGATTGTCATCGAAGTGCCACGTTCACCGTTACTCCAGTAAATAATGTCAACGATCTGGCCGTCAAGCTCCATAAGGACCTGGTCGTAGCCCTGCTCAAGAGCAAGGTTGAGGATGGAGAGAAAGATCGATTTAACGGCATCCCACGAAGGATCTTCGAACTGGCGAAAAATATCCTCCAGACGGTCAAGCCTTCGGCCCGGGATAGGTTTCCTGGAGATACCGAGTCTTATCGCGTCATCCTCGACAGCCGACCATTCGAAGATGCAGAGATTTCCCTGGTAAGGAAGCTGGTACTGCCCGGATTCAAAATAATCCTCATGAAGGATACGACAGATCATCTCCCAGTAGGTGAGCGGGATAGTGATATTTTTTTCGTACTTGCCGTCGATATGGAAGAAAGTCTGGACGCGTTCGGGTTCCATGCGAAAGAGGACATTGGTCGCACGCGACGATGCGGCATCGACGAGAATCTGCTCCACGAACTGAAGGCATTGGCGTTTTTCGGTATCGTCGGACGCGCCTGTCATTTCTGATTGGCCTCAGATAAAAATTACAATAACAAACCACTCGTAACCCAAGTCAGCTACACTTACAGTTTAACGCCAAATTCTAAGTTTGAACAGACAAAAATCCGGGATATTAAGGCCATCAGCAAAAAAAATCCGGGACAGGTCCCGGACTCGTATCTCAGGAATATTAAATCGCTTTAAACCTCGAGGTAATCAACCTGTGGCGCGTAATTTTGTATGAACTCACGACGTGGATCGACGTTATCGCCCATCAGATCGACAAAAGTACTCTCAGCTTCCTCGGCATCCTCAATTTCAACCCTTAGAAGAATGCGATTCTCAGGATCCATAGTCGTCTTCCAGAGATCCTCCGCATCCATTTCACCAAGGCCCTTGAAACGGTTTACCTCGTACCGTTTGCCCTTAAATTCCTCGGCGATACCCTCAAGCTCCCTGTCGTTAAGGGCGTAGAAACTCTTGTCGCCGCGCCTTACACGGTAGAGCGGAGCCTGGGCGATATAGATATGCCCCCGCTTGACCAGTTCGGGCATATGACGATAGAAGAAAGTCAGTGCAAGGGTCATTATGTGGCTTCCATCAACGTCCGCATCGGTCAGTAGTATGACCTTGTGGTACCTGAGCTTGGAAATATCAAAATCTTCCCTTACTCCACATCCAACCGCGGTAATGATATTTGATATCTCCTCGTTTGACAGAACTTTATCGAGTCGCGCTTTCTCGACATTAATAATTTTTCCCTTCAGGGGAAGAATAGCCTGGAATCTGCGGTCACGACCGCTCTTGGTTGTTCCCAACGCGCTGTCTCCCTCTACTAAGAAGAGTTCGCAAAGTGCCGGGTCCTTTTCGGAGCAGTCAACAAGCTTTCCGGGAAGGTAAGTGCTTGTGAGGTAGTTCTTCCTTCTCAGCCGCTCCTTGGTTTTTCTTGTCTCCTCGCGAACCCGCTGCGCGGCAAGGCCCTTCTGAACGATTCTCTTAGTTATCGATGGAGTCTCGTTCAGCCAGTCCTTAAGGTCCTCATATACAGTGGACTGCACCAGGCCCCTGATTTCGGTGTTACCAAGCTGCTCTTTTGTCTGGCCCTCGAACTGAGGATTAGTCAGCTTGACCGAGATTATGGCCGTCAGGCCTTCCTTTACATCGTCACCCGACAGGTTTTTATCCTTGTCCTTGAGAATTTTATGCTCGCGGGCGATCTGGTTTATCGCGCTAGTGATAGCAGTACGAAATCCGCTCAGGTGAGTACCGCCTTCGCGTGTGTTTATGTTGTTAGCGAAAGCGAGAATTGTCTCGTGGTAGCTGTCGTTGAACTGGAGTGCTGCTTCAACAATGACAGGATTTCCCGCCTCGTCCTCAATCTCACGAACAAAGTGAAACGGTTTGTTGAACAGCACGTTGTGCTTTGCGTTCAGGTGTTTCACGTAAGCGGAGATTCCACCCGAGAAATGGAACTCATCCTCCCGGCGTGCCCCGTCCCTCAGGTCAACAAGCTGTATACGAAGTCCGGCATTCAGGTAAGCGAGCTCTCTTAGCCTTCGACTGACAATATCGTAATCAAACGGCCTGTCCTCGAAAATCTCCTCATAATCAGGATAGAAGGTTACGAGGGTACCGGTTTTCTTCGTTTTCCTGATCTTCTTGAGTTTGGATTTTACAACGCCGCGCTCGTATCTCTGGTGCCAGACATGCCCGTCACGGCTGACTTCAATCTCGCACCACGCAGAAAGAGCATTAACGACACTGACACCGACACCATGAAGCCCGCCGGAAACTTTATAGCCGGCTCCCTCGAATTTACCACCCGCATGAAGCACGGTCATTACGACCTCGACGGCTGGTTTTTTCTCAATCGGGTGCATGTCGACGGGAATTCCGCGGCCATCATCCTCGACCGTAACGGTCCCGTCATCGTTTAAAGTAACCCTGGTCTTAGTGGCGGCTCCCGCCATCGCCTCGTCTACTGCGTTATCGACAACTTCCCATATCAGGTGATGAAGGCCTTTTTCACCGGTGGAGCCAATGTACATCGCGGGACGACGCCTTACCGCCTCAAGGCCCTTCAGGACCTTGATATCCTGCGCGTCGTAATGGTTATTAACCACAGCTTTTCCGTTAGGGTCCTTACTGGCCTTTTTCCTGGCCGGAGTATCCGGTTTTTCGGGAAAAAGCTCCCGATCATTGTTTTCTGTATTTTTCTCGTTTCTTGCCATCTTGTTCTCTCTATGCCCTTCTTTCAGGACTACTAAATGATTAACGGGATGCCCGAACTGCCAGATTTATCCATCTATTCCCTGTCGGAACCATTCTCTTCGGCATCCACGTCATCTTCGTCATCCTCAAGTTCCTCTTCCTTAACGACCAAAGCGCATGCGGCGACATGATCGCCCTCATCGAGGTTCATAAGCTTGACTCCCTGTGTTGCGCGTCCGATCAGGCTGATCGAATCCACTTTGGACCGAATCATAATGCCCTGTTTGCTCATAAGCAGGACCTCATCCTCTTCGCCCGCAGTGCGAATCGAACACACCAGGCCCGTTTTCTTCGTTACACGGGAGGCAATGACGCCCGACCCGCCACGGTTCTGAACGGAGAATTCCTCAAACGCCGACCTCTTGCCATATCCATTCGTGTTAACAAGCAGAAGGTCCTTACCATCGCGAACTCTGACCATGCCTATGACATGGTCATCCTTGCCAAGCCTGATACCGCGGACACCCCTCGCCGTGCGTCCCATCGGGCGAACATCGGTCTCCTTGAATCTGATCGATTTACCCTGCGACGTCGCAAGAATGACCTCGTCCTCTCCGGAAGTTAATCGTACCCACTCAAGGTTATCACCCTCATCGAGGCCGAGTGCGATTTTCCCTGTGCTCGGTATAAACGCGTATTCCTCGAGCGCGGTCTTCTTGACCGTGCCGTTCGCGGTCGCCATGAAGATGAAACCTTTTTCATCGAACGACTCAAGAGGAAGGAGCGCCACAACTCTCTCTTCCGGTCCGAGGCTGATGAGATTATTGACCGGAAGCCCGCGTGCGGTGCGGTCGTACTTGGGTACGCGATATGCCTTGAGGCCAAATACCCTCCCGGTATTGGTAAAGAAGAGGAGGTTATGATGCGTGGTCGCTACAATGAGATGCTCGACCGTGTCCTCCTGCTTCGTAGCCATCCCGCGAACACCGCGTCCGCCACGCTTCTGAGTCTTGTACGTCCTTACGGGTATCCTTTTGATATACCCGGTTCCGGTCAGTGAAACCACAATTTTTGATTTCGGGATCAGTTCTTCCTGACCTATCTCAACCTCGTTTGGGTTTATTATCGTCCTTCGCTCATCGGCAAATTTTTTCTTAATGTCCTGCAGGTCGGATTTAATGATCTTGAGGACTTCATTTTGATCACCGAGAATTTCTTCGAGACGACTAATAGTCTTGTTGAGTTCCTCCATCTCCGCCTGTAGCTTCGTAAGCTCAAGGTTGGTAAGGCGCTGCAGACGCATGTCGAGGATTTCCTGCGCCTGGATCTGAGAGAATTCAAACTCGTCAATCAGGCGCTGCTTCGCCTCGGTAGCGTGAGCGCTCGACCGGATCGTGGCTATTACCTCATCGATTATATCCAGTGCCTTGAGAAGTCCCTCTACCTTATGCTTCCTCGCAAGGGCTTCCTTAAGCTCGAATTTCGATCTACGGGTAATTACCTTGATCCTGTGATCGCGGTAAGCTTCAAGGGCTTCCTTAATTGTGAATACCTGCGGTTCGTTCCCGATCAGCGCAAGCATTATTACGTTAAACCTTGAGTGCAGCGCGGTCCGTGAGAAGAGAATTTTCAAAACTGTCGACGGGTTGTACTCCTTCTTGGTTACAACCACGACTCGCATACCCGTACGGTCGGACTCGTCGCGAAGGTCCTGGATACCCTCAACAACACCATCCTTGGTTAACTTGGCGATTTTTTCGATTAACTCGGCTTTCTTGACCTGGTACGGAAGCTCAGTGATGACTATCTGCGATTTCCCGCCCGGGATTGGCTCGATTATCGCCTTGGCATAGACATCAATCGCCCCGCGACCTGTTGTATACGCTTTTTTGATACCGCTGATGCCGTATATATTGGCCCCTGTCGGGAAATCCGGACCGGGGATGACCTTCATCAGGTCCTCGATCGAAACATCCGGATTGTCGATCAGCATCGTTAGCCCGTCGCAGACCTCACCAAGGTTGTGTGGAGGTATGTTGGTCGCCATACCGACTGCGATACCGGATGCACCGTTTACGAGAAGGGCCGGAATCCTTGCCGGAAGAACATCGGGTTCTTCGCGGCTTTCATCATAGTTTGCGACAAAATCCACCGTGTCCTTGTCGATATCCGCGCCAAGTTCCTCCGAGATCTTTGCGAGCCTGACCTCGGTATATCGCTGGGCTGCCGGGGGATCGCCATCTACGGAGCCGAAGTTGCCCTGTCCATCGACAAGCGGGTAGCGAACGTTAAACGGCTGGGCGAGACGGACAATCGTGTCATAGATCGCCCCGTCACCGTGCGGGTGGTACTTCTTGTTCACATCACCGACAACAGCGGCGGATTTGACTCGACGCTTGTCGGAACGGTAGCCCTCCTCCTGCATTGAATAGATGATCCTTCGATGTACGGGCTTCATACCGTCACGGACATCTGGAAGGGCACGCGACTTTATAACCGAAAGAGCGTAGGTTATGTACGCGTCCTTCATCTGGCGTGAAATAGGAACATCTATGATATGCCCGTTAACCGGAATCTCTGATTCCGGTACAGGATCGGTTCCATTATTTTCAGATTCGGGGGGTTGAGTTTTAGTCACTCTCTATCAACCTTCTAATAGGTCGGGAACGGGTCTCCCGGCGGAATTTTAGTATTCGCACAAAGAAGCTATTATACCATTGGGAACCGCGTTTTTCCAGTTTTAAGGGTCACTGCAACGCCAGTATTCATGCGGGTCACAGGTGGTTTTCGGGGTGTCTGTCCGGTAGTTAATCAGTTTTATTTATTTTTAATAGATTATTGCCTAATTAGGCGCAGAATGGCACAGATTTAAAAATACTATATTTTTGAGTGCCATCGCAGTTTTTTGGAGATAAAGCACTAAATTTAAAGACCATTTATGACACGCAGGCGCCTTCCCATTCGGCAGTTCCCTCAGTACCATCGATACTGATCTGCACTCCATTTGGAACTGTCCGGATAAGATCCATATCCGGTTCACAGACCAGGGCTACCCCCGCGAGAATTGCCCCCTCAACTATATTCGGGTCCGCGGCCTTCATCAAAATAATAGCTGCTGGCTGCTTTCCGACCTTCGCCAAGGACATAAGAACAACACAGCCTCCGGACGATCCCTTGGTCTCGGGATAGATCATAACCTTTCCTGCGATCGTCTCTCCCTCATGCTCGTGTCCCTTCGCGATTATCTCGCCGGTGGCCATGTCGACATCCCCCAGAAATGAGAACGCTTTATGGCAGACAAGCGCTAAGCCTTCGACTCTCCCCTTCACTATTCCTCGTCCCTGTGCTCTGTTTGTCATTTTCAATCAGCTCCAGATTCAGACAAGCTTACCGGTTACCGCGCTTCTCAGGCATTCATCTCTCGACCGAAGCGCGGTCGAACATCCGATCAGGTCGCCCACGTAGCGGGCCATCTTCGCGGAATCGGTAACCATCGCGTCTACCTGCGGAGTCTTCATTCCGTATTCCTTGCACGTGGATATTCTCATATGGCTCTCGACCGGGCAGGAGTCGCATATCACAAGTCCGCCGGCATGTTCGATTGTCTGTGTCACACCCTCCCATGTTGCCGCGTTCCTGGTCTGACGGTTCGTACAGATCCAGACGCGGACATCAGGATGGAACTTCGCGTTGATCTCCCTTATCCATTGGGCCACGTACCGGAGGTTCTCGAGGTTGTAGTGGGGGCATCCGAGTGTCACAAAATCGATCTTCGAACCGGGTGTGATATTCGTGAGTTTCTCATAGGCGTTTATGAGGTCAGTTTTTCGAACGACGTGTTCTTCCTTCGGCTTGGTATCCTGAAACGCTTCTTCGACCGTTTTACATTCCGCGGTATATGGCGGCGCGTGAAACAGAGTGACCGATCCGCTCGTCGCGAGCGCGGCTCCCAGAGAGAGCATGTTCGACTGGTCCGGTGTGCCGATTTTATCGATCACCGGGACCTCGCTTCCGACAATCCCGCCGATATGAAAACCGAGGGCCGAGTAATCGGAATCGGTAACAAGATCATCACTATCAAGCTCGATACGGAAAAGATGGGTTCCCTTACGATTGGAATCGAGAAGGTACCCCATCAGGGGGTATTTCCCGGTAACTGCTGAGAATCTCGTGAACACTCCCCCGCGATTGGTTCGCGCTCCGAACACGGAATTGAAATAGATTATCGCGGATGATTCGACGCTGATTATGTAAGAACCCTTCGGCGGGATGAATCCGATAAGCTGGGGAGTACACGTGTATGTTCCGAGGATTCCCATCCTCCTGTGCGCGGGGACAACCTGTTTCTGAAGCTCATACACCGCCTGCGGACATCCGGCGTTCGACCAGAGGTCGAGATCGCACGCGAGTGTCGAGGTCGTCGTCGGGATTCTCACCCTCGCCCCGGTTTCTGAATACTCGACAAGGTCCTCGACACTTCCCTTGTAGATTGCCATCTCGGCCGGGTAATGAGCGTAGATGACATCCACGAACCTCTCAGCACCGAACGCGTCCCCGAACTGGACGAGATAGTCGAGTGCCTGCGCGACTACATCCCCGTAAACACCGTCCAGCATCCGTTTTTCTTCATCGGTCAGTTTCATATCTCAATACTCCGGACTTTAACCCGTAACCGGGAGGATAATCCTGGAAGGCCTGCCTGCATCGTGGTAGACACGGTTTTCCGCTATCACCACATCGACCGCCGAACCCGCAGGTTCGAGCGTGTTCGTGTGAGGCGCGAATTTAGGCACCGCTGCCGACGCAATCTCAAGCCTGATCGAGTGACCCTTTTTAATGACGATTCCCGTTGCCCACATGTCGACCATTATACGGACAACGTCTCCCGGCGGGACAGGATCACTTTCCTCGAGGGAATTTCTGACCGCAAGACGGATGTTGCCATCGTTAAGCTGACGTGCAAGGCCGTTCGGATGTACGTCGCATAATTTCGCGCAGAACTCGGTGTCTTCAGCAGATGACGACACCCATAATTCGGCCCACAATCGCCCGCAGATCGTAATGTCTTCCTCCAACGGGGTTGTGGTATAGCAGAGCACATCATCGCGTCTCTCGACCGGTCTCGCGTCGAATGGACCGCCTATCTGTAACGTGAACGGGTCCATCAGGTAAGGAGTCGGATCGTCGGGATCGTAGCGATACTCGTCAAATTCCCTGCCATTGCTCCCTGCAGCGTCCTCAAGAACACCATCGCCATACATCGAATTAGCCCCACGATCTCCGGAACCAAGATAGTAAGACTTCTCGACATTTCCAGGCGGGGGCCAGTCCTCCATGTCGTGCCACTCATTGGTACCCATGAGGAAAATCCTGGCACGTTTTCTGTGGATCTTCTGATCCTGCCTGTCTCCGATTACCATATCGAGCCAGTCGACGATGTAGCCGTTCAGGTCGATAACTTCCTCCGGGCCGAAATCGACTCCCGGGATCACTGATTTCGTGTTCGTCGCATGCGGCCACGGGCCGATCAGGAGATACTGCTCGTCGCTGCTCTTCGCGAGTTTTCTAGCATTGGGGAAATTGTTGTACGTACTCGGTCCGTCATCGTCATACCATCCGCAGATATGGAGCGCGGGGATGTCAAGCTCATTCATGCGATGCATGTAGCAGGCGGGTTTCCAGTAGTCGTCCTTCAGGTGATGCGACATCCAGTCGCGCCACGGTTTCGCGTCGAACCCGAGTTTCTCACCGAGCGCGTTTAATGGTCGGAACGTGAAAAGGGATTCCCAGTCATACTGTGAGATATCCTGGTTTGTCCGACCGTGGATGAAAAGCGACCATGTGATCATGTTCCACATCGGGCTTCCGTTCTGCCATGGAACATTGATAACCGGATCGGGAAGCGCGACTATCGGGATGATGGCCTTAACAGCCGGATGGTGTCCGAACGTCTGGACCCAGACCGAATATCCCTCGTACGAGCGTCCCATCAGCGCGATACTTCCGTTGCACCATGGCTGGTCCGCGATCCATCCCTGCGATGCTATTCCGTCAGCCCCCTCGTTGAAAAACGGTTCCCAAACTCCATCGGAGTCGTAGCGTCCGCGGACATCCTGCACCGCGCAGGCGTACCCGTGCTCCGCGAAATACCTCGCGAGCGGGACCTTCTTTACCGGATCGTTGTTGTTGTAGGGTGTCCTTATAAAAAGAACAGGCCACTTATCATTGATGTTACCGGAATCCGGAATGTAAACATCGGTGGATAGAAGTACCCCGTCCGGCATCGGTGTTTTCTGATCGAGGAGTACACGTACCCCGTATTTCTGTCTGCTGGTCACTTTGATGACTCCAATCTTACGGAAAGCTGAAACTTCAAGGGAAGAATGATTGTAGAGTAGAAGTCGCAGGCGGGCAAGTTAAAGGCGGACAAGACCGAGCACGCAACAAAAAATACCGAAGAAAAAAAAGTTGAAAAACTCAACAAAGGTCTTGACGGCCGCATCAAAAAATAGTAGACTGGTTTGCGATGTAAACCTGTTTACGCAGAGCGATGTTTGGGATGAGTAAGAACAAGGAGTTTGAAATGATGTTAATACCCGACATTGAGTCAAAGGTCCCCGGAAACGGTGGCTCAGGCCCGAAGGATACTTCCGCCGACAAGTCACCGGGGATCGATGATTTCAGCAGGCTCGACAAAATCATTAAAAAGTCGAAGGGTGAGTTCTATGCGGACGGCGCACTCGAATTTTTCCTCGGGATGGTGTTCGCGCTGACCTCGTTCGATGACCTGTGCGAGATGTTCTGGCCAGGAATCGCAGACCGAGTCGATACTCTCATCTCAATTATTCCGCTTGTCGTGCTGGTGCCATATGCATTATGGGCGGTCGCACGTGTGAGGGCGATGGGTTACTTAAGGCCCGGCCCCGGAATATTCGCCTCGATGCTTGGATTCGTCGTTGTCCTTATCGCGGGCGACCAGCTCGATATTTACATCACACCCCTGATCATTTTCCTGGGAATTTCAGTCGCGATGATCCTCGGAACCGGATCGAAACGCTCATGGTTCTATGCGATATGGGCGGTTATATCGTTCGCAATATCGGTGTTTATACAGAATCAGTGGTATCCGGATTATGCAAATCCGTCCGACCTTGTACTCACATTCAACATGTTCATCTTCTGCACAATGCTGATGATCGTGAGCGCGGGCCAGTTCATCGTTTATTTCAGACAGAACGGTGCGAGAATCTTATCATGGAAGAAATCCGACGAGTGGGAATCGGCGGGTCCGGATGACGCTGAGACAAGGGAGATATCCAGTGCGCTTGAAAAGGTCAGGCGTCAGGTCACGAATAACGGCCTTCCGGAAATTGTCGTCGCGGCACCCGTGCTGGTGTTTCCCTGGGCGGGATATTTCAGCGACACGGGTAACAGCGCAATGGGGCTCGCGATGATTCTTATCGCATTCGCGCTGACAGTACTTGTCGCAATGCTCTTTTACTACAGGCTCAAAAACGCGAACGCGCGTGTCGGCGATTACACCGCGGTCAAGGTCAACTGGGGAATCTGGCTGTGGGTCAGTTTCTACCTCACCACGATGTTAGTCGCGCATACGGGACATGGGACAGCGATGTCGTATGGTCTTGTGGCCCTGCCCTTCATCGCGGGACTCGCGCTCTACCTGAAGAGCGTTCGTCACTGGATTTACGTGGCATGGATGGTCCTTGGGTTCGCGGTATCAATTGTTGTGCTTTCAAATATGCAGGGCGGCATTCATCAATTTGGCGATGTGATCATTACGACAGCCATGATGTCTCTACCGCTCCTTCTTGGACTCGGCATTTTTCTTACTCGCCTGACTTCGCATGATAGAACTTCGGGTTCAGGTACGGCCGTTAAAGGAGAAGGAGTGTAATCATGGGAAAGAAATCTGATGAATACGGTCAGATCAACCGGATAATACATGAACCGTCGCGTATGGCGATCATGGGAGTGCTGTCGGTGTCGGAGGAAGCTGATTTCAAGTACCTGCTTGAATCGACCGGACTCACGAAGGGAAATCTTTCAAGGCACCTTATGAAGCTTGAGGAGGCGGGGTATATCGAGATTACGAAGAGCTTCATAGGGAAGATACCGAAGACGATGGCAAAAATCACGAAAACCGGGCGAAGTGAGTTCAGGGAGTACGTCAAGCACCTGAAGACGGTAATGAAGAAGTTCTGATTAAGCCCATCTCAAACACCACATAATCACGCGCAGGATGAAGTCCTGCGCGATTTATTTAAATCTGGGAGTGGATCTCAGTGAACCGGAAAATTAGTAAAAAAGTTGAAAAAAGCAACAAAAAACCTTGACATGAGTCGCAAAGTCATGTATATAACAAAGTGCTTTGCAATGCAAAGCGCAAAAGAGAGAAATAAAACGAAATGACCCGGCTCTCGTTATATCAATATCAGTACTCCGGCTGCGGGGAGATATCATCCGACGTGATGGTATCCCCCGCCCCGGAATCTTCTCTCGGCCGGTGGTTGTCAGGTATATTCCATGCAATGATTCTCATCCCGGTACACGCTGCAGGGATGCTGGTTTGATCTGCTGCATAAGGCATGGAGGTAAGGTGAAATGATTTTCATAGACACAAGAAGCAACTTTCAGGCGACGGGCGGTACTCCGGGTGAGGCCACAGCGGATACTCCCGATCGATCGGATCTGGACAAGGCCAGGGACCTGATATTAAAGACAAAATATGCGGGTTTCGAACACGGACTGTTCGACATCATTGTTGGAATGATGCTGCTTGTGCATGCGATTCACCGGTACCTGACTGCGACAGACCAGCAGGGGCTGGATAATGTTTTCATGGTGATCTATGTAGCCATACTTGTGCCGCTCGTGTGGCTGATGATAACGATCAGGAACAGGCAGATTAAGGAGCGCGGGACTATGCGCGAGAAGTTCGGGCCTGTAATAAAGAAACTTGTGTTTTTTGTTTCAGCTGCAATTGTTGGACTTGTTTTTTACATGCCCGAGACCAATTTTCTCGGAACCGGTCTGAGTGACCCGCAGATAGGCTTTCATGGTTCCGCCATATTGTGGCTGATCGCATGCCTTTTAATGCTTCACCCGCGTTTTCTTCTATATGGAATATGGTCGGTAATTGCATATCTTGCAGCACTAACCGTATCGCCCGGATATGATTTCGGGGGAGTGACGCAGAATTTTCAGATATATGGGATCCTCACAGCTCTCCTACCGGTCGTACTCGGACTCATAATTACCGTTAAGTACTTTGCTGAAAACCTCAGATTCGGGACAGGTACCGAATAATTAACCAATACCAGGATTATGATTAGAAATGGAATCGACTGAATCAATGAAACCAGACAACGTCGGAACTCCTGAAAACGATGTGGTTTTTGATCCGACTCCCAAACGACCGGAACCGGCTCCCCCGCCACATCCAGCCCCGGAACCCGAAGTGGCACCGCAGGATATCGCTCGTGCGGCGTATCTTGCACGAGCTACAAGGTCTCTCTGGATAAACCACGGCGGGTGGGAGATCGTGCTTGGTGTCTACCTGATCTTTGGTTCTATTATCGCTTACTTCAGTGCGATCGACGATCATCTCGCGGGATTCCTGACCTTCCTGAGCATGGCGATGATTCTCGGGCTGATCACAGGATTCATCTTCTTAATGCAGAAAAAATGGGAGAGGTCGCGGGGAATTGTCCGTCCCCAGAAACCCGGATTCTGGTTCTATGTAATGCTTTTCAGTGTTGTGCTTCCCATGGCGATAACGATGGGTGTCGGTGGATCGCATCCGGCAATCTTCTGGATATTCATAAGCTTCATGTACTTCTACATAGCATTCAGGTACCAGGCGTACAGATTCTGGGCCTACCTCGCATTTGCGTTTATCACTTTTATCGTAATCACGAGCATCATGAGCGGGAAAACAGAAGCGCTTTCCGGTGTTTTTGTATACGGATTTTTCAACGCCCTTCCACTGATTGCATATGGCGCATACCTTCTCTTAAAGCACATCAATGACACTTTCGAGTTTGCCGGGTCTGAAAACAGTACAGGAAACACGGAACCTAAAGCATGAACACAGCACACCCCGACAGATTCGGCGATATCAACCGTCTAATTCATGAACCTGCGCGTCTTCAGATAATGGCGGTACTGTCAGCGTGCAGCGAAGCCGATTTCAAGTATCTTGAAACGTCGACCGGGCTGACTCCCGGGAATCTCTCAAGCCACCTGACAAAGCTTGAAGCAGCGGGCTATATTCAGATCCACAAGGGTTTTCGGGGAAAAACTCCGCTGACGACAGTCCGGATAACAAAACTCGGCAAGAAGGAATTCAATCATTACATAAAGCAGATGCGCGAAGTCTGGAAAACGCTTTGAATAAGTCATCATATCACTTTCAGATAAAATCCGGGCAATCCGGATTTTTTCACTTCCGGAAGATGTAATTATTGCGAAGAATCCCGAGTGGTGCTAGGATTGCCGACTGCCAGGGGGGAGTAGCAGGGCCGGATATCTCTCCGGCTTCGGATGGGTCACCAGCACGGATCAGTAAGTCCTGGCCCATTTGACCGAATCAGCCATTTCCCGCAATTAAGCATATCCCCGCGGGAGGCTTGACCGGGTGTAAGACCCCTGGCCACACGAACCCAGGACGTTGTGTGTATAATCTACATCCGGACAGGTCATGAATAACAAGCGCAGTAAAATTCAGATTATTATCGCGATACTGGTCACAATTCCGGGAATAGCATTACATATTGCCGGAGTTGAGATGGTCCCCCCGCTCGAAGCGTTTGTGGCGGGAATGGCGATACTTGGCGCGTCCTTTCTGATTCTATGGGCATGCGACGTGGTTCAGCTCGACGTATCGCAGACACTCGCCATCGCGCTCGTTGCTCTTATCGCGGTTCTACCGGAATACGCGGTCGACATGTATTTCACATGGATGGCCGGCCAGCATCCGGAAGGTGACTACTCGCATTACGCGATCGCTAACATGACCGGCGCGAACAGGTTGCTGATAGGTGTCGGTTGGGTAGTGATCATAATCATAGGGTGGGTAAAAACTCGTAACGCTGTTTGCCTTGAAAAGCAGCGCGCCACGGAGCTTGTGTTCCTGGCGATGGCGACGATTTACGCTTTCATTATTCCGATCAAGGGAAGCCTTGCATGGTACGACGCGATCGTGTTCATCGCGATGTTCGTCTGGTACATCATCATAGCGAGTCGCAGGCCATGCGAGGAATGCGAACTCGAGGGTCCCGCGGAGCTTATAGGCGCACTGCCGATCATTCCGAGACGGGCTGTAACGATAGGACTTTTCCTGTTCGCGGCGGGTACGATAATCCTGAACGCAGAACCATTCAGCGAGGGACTTGTCGGTACCGGCAAAATGTTCAATATCAACGAGTTTCTTCTCGTGCAATGGCTGGCACCGCTCGCATCCGAAGCCCCGGAATTCATAGTCGCGGTGATGTTCGCGCTTCGTGGTCAGACCGGTCTCGGACTTGGAGCGCTGGTCTCATCGAAACTTAACCAGTGGACGCTCCTCGTGGGAATGATCCCTGCGGTCTACGCTCTTTCAAGCAAACAGCTCGCGATGCCGATACCGATGGACAACATCCAGATGCACGAGATACTTCTCACCGCGGCACAGTCGCTTCTCGGTGTTGTTCTTCTATCCACTTTCAGGATAGGGCTCTGGCAGGGAGCGGTACTTCTGTTCCTGTTCCTTGGCCAGTTTTTCCTCTCTCCGCTGTTCGACTCGATGGCAGCGAAGGGGATAAATGTAATAAATGGTGACCAGGTGCATATGGTGTTCTCGGCGATTTATATCCTGTTCGCACTCGTTCTGATAGTTATCCAGCCGAAAAGGCTTGCGGGCATGGTCCAGGGATTCAGGATTGAAATCGACACCTGTGTACTTCCGGACCTAGATCCTACTTTGATCGACCAGGTAATGCTGGACAGGTCACCGGATCTCATAGGCCTGAGTAATGGAGAGCCGGAGAAACCCGTCGGGGATTCACCTGCTGCTGAAGACAACGAAAACAAGTCTGATTGACTCGGATCGAATCCGCATCTAACATGATATAACTCGGTTACGAACACTCACAATCCGGAGGGATTCGATGAATCGCGCATTCTTTTCTGCGTTTATCCTGGCACTGGTGATATTTTCTCTGCTTGCAGGATGCAGCCACAGTTCCGATCCAGTTACACCTGAGATTGAAAATATTCCGATAACGACTGATAGGGAGCACGGGGGGCAGTATCTCTGGGCACTTCTGGATGTCTACCTTGACCCGGAATCGGGCGAGGCTGAAATTGTTCCCGCAAGAACATCCGCTTTCGAGGCGAATGTAACAAGGTTTCTTCAGCCACCGGCAAGCCCGATAAATCTCCTTGCCATTGCATTTCAGCCGGAGACAAATTTCCTCGAAGGTTACGTGGTCTGCGATTTATCGATCCAGCATCCGTTCCCGGGGACGAAATATCCGGGTTTCGATGTAAGGGGAATAGTGATGGGCGACAGCGGAATTCCGTGCGAGTGGGACCCATCACTTGTTTATCCGGATGAAAATGGAGTGATGGTTCTGAACGCGGACGGTTACACAAGGTGGTGGAACCAGCCGGAATTCACAAGCACCGGAACCATATTCGGGTACACCGAGGGAGAACTCGCGAATCACAACTACGATTCGATCACCACACTGAATCCCTTTAAATACTTTGCTGATGAGCTCGACGCCGAGACTCCGGTCAGCGATGTGACCGAAACGGGGCGTGGATTTTTCTCAAGCGAGGATCCCGGAATTAACACGAGAAGATATGTACTCCAGTTCCCGGCAGATCCCCTGCCCTCATTTCACTTCAAGTATGCGATTACGGCCAACTGGGACCTTCCGATCGATGGTTCGACCGCACCGTGGACCCAGGATGACTTCGGACCGCTGACAAATCAGAAGGAAGCGTACAGGATTACCATCGAGGATAACGGCTCAACTGCTTATTATGAAAACGAGACAACGTATGGCGGGGATCTGAATCTTCTTCTGACAATTTCAGACTGGCAGTTAATGGATGGAACCCTAATCGAGGATCAGGTTTCAGAAATCATTATCGAATCTCCCACACTATTCGAAAGTGCTTTCGATATTTTCGACCCGATGGCGGTCATGGGCGGACCGGACAGCAAGTCTTTTGCAATCAGCACAGTTATCGAGGACGTCACGCCCACATCGGTCGATGATCAACTGGTGATTGTGCACGTCGTAAGCGCGTCACCAACAAACTATGCGCCACTAATTCCCGATCCTGTGGCTTTCGACTGGCCGACTGATGCAGAACTTGCGGCACACACGATATGGGAAGCCGGGATAAGCTCGCTTGGACCGCAGGAGAACCTGCCACCCGTAGCGGATGCATCCGCGAGCGATCCCACGAGCGGGCCGGGTCCGCTGGAGGTCAACCTGGATCCATCTAATTCATACGATCCTGACGGAACGATCGTGCTGTATGAGTGGGATTACGAGAACGACGGCGTTTACGACATATCGACCGTAACACCCGATGTCACACCGCACACATTTACCGGCGAGGGTCAGCATTTTGTAAACCTTAGGGTTACTGATGACGGGGGATTGTCCGATGAACTCGATGAACCTCTCATAATTACTATTTCAGGACTTCCGTCGTGGTCGCAGTTACAAAACAGCCCGAACCATTCCGGTCATATCACAGACGAGCCCGATCTTGTGCCTCCGCTCGAACTTGACTGGAGCGCTGACATGAGCTCCGACAATGTGTACTGGGTGGAAGGTTCCCCAATTGTAGGTGACGGATTCGTCATGGTGCTTTATCCAGATTTTGAAAGCGACTGGGCCGAATGTTTCGATCTTGAGACAGGCGAGCAGCAGTGGCTCGTTGACGTGGCGCATGGAAATTCAAACGGATACCTCGGCACACCGACCGGATGTTACGGGGACGGACGGTTCTACACTCCGGGTGATAAGATTCGCGCCCTTGATCCTGCTACCGGAGATGAGCTGTGGGATTACGATCCAAATTCGACAGAAACGATGCGGCACGGGCTCGTGTTTAAAGACTCCAGAATATATGTTCACCTTACAAGCCAGATACACATACTCGATGCATCGAACGGAGATGTAATTGACATTGTCACAGTCGCGAGCGGGTGGGCGAATTTCCAGCCGTTCTCACTGGTTGATGACACCTCGTTTATCCAGATGAACGGACAGGTGAGATCATACGATCTTGTAACTGGAATACAGAACTGGGCGTTCACTGTAGACTCGCCACTGTTCGGGACAGACACATCAGTAAGATGCTCACCGACGGTACCCGGCGACGGAAAGGTCTATTTCGGGTGCTATAACGGTTATTTCTACGCTGTTGACGAGTCCGACGGCTCGCTCGCGTGGAAAACACCCATGAATAACGGAACGCAGAGGAACTTCGATACCGCGGCTTACGCAAACGGGTACATCTACTATGGAGAGTGTCGTGGTGACGAGACAACGATATCGAGGTTTGTCTGTCTTGATGCGTCGGACGGGTCGGAGGAATGGTCATACAAACCGGCGGGAGCGGGAGCAACGGACTGGTATGATACATCGTCGCCGATAGTCGTGAATGGGGTTACCTACGCCGGCAACAGTAACGGCGAGATGATTGGATGCGACGCACTTACCGGCGATGTGGTATGGAGTTATACGGCCCTGGATTCCGCATCGACAGATCCCGCTGTGGCCGGTGGAAGACTTCTTTTCATGAGTGATGACGGAACGCTGTACTGTTTCGTAAGCGAAGGATAACGTGCTCTGTTCAATATCGTCACATGACAGACAACTTGCTCAATAAAACCCACGGTATTAAATCCTTAGAATATTTTAATAATTTCATTAAGGCACATCATAATTTATTATCGGACGACCATAAATCAAATATTATCCGATCAAATAGATTTGCCTCTTATTAAGCGATATGTTAATATAGCAACCATAATTTTTTAAGATTCAGGAGAGAAAAGGTCCTATGGCTGCCACAGGGAAGGTTAAGTGGTTCAGTCCGGAGAAAGGTTACGGTTTTATTTTAATGGACAGCGCTACCGAGGTGTTTGTCCATTATACCTCCATCATTACAGATGGGTTTCGTATCCTTCACAACGGCGAACAGGTTGAATTCGAGCTGGTGGAAACCGAGCGTGGTTTTCAGGCTCGTGACGTCAAGCGTCTGGGATTTCCGGATGAAGCCCCGGACAATGACATTGAAGAAGCAATTCCGGAAACACGTGCCTAAAACATGGTGAGGTGTTGACGGAGGCGGCTCCTGCGTTTATCCTGCGCAGGATTATTTCATGCAGTTACTACGAACAATATTCGGATCGGCCATAGGCGCGATCCTCGCGCTCACCTTCTACGCGATCCTTCCCTTCACCCCCGATCTCTCCGACTGGGGTGGAAGGACATTTCCAAGAACCTACCTCTGGCCCCTTTTAATTCTTGCAATCGCCAGTTACTGCTTCTCATGGACAGGAGCGAAGATCAGCGGGGAAAGTGGAAGACTGAGCGGAATGCTCACATCCATTATCGCCGGAGCAGTTATTATAATCCTCAATTTCAATTCGGATTTTCTCGCAACCCTGTTTCACCATCCCGCCTATCCGGTATTCTCGGACCATGTTCTACTCGCGCTTGCAGTCATGCTTGTTGCGGGACATCTGGGGGGACTGCGATATGAGCGCTCACAGATGACACATTCAGATACTGACGTTAAACAGGTTTAATATCGCTGAATAACGTTTCTTGACACGCAAACAAGTTAGGTGCTACCATCCATTCCGGGCATTCGAAAGGAGTTCACAGTGGCTGATGGAATAGTGAAGTGGTTTGATTCCAGCAAGGGCTACGGTTTTATAACAACTCAGGACGGTAAGGACGTATTTGTACACTACTCCGCAATCCCCGGTGAAGGCTACAGAACCCTGAACCAGGGAGAGAAAGTCCAGTTCGAGATGGTAATCAGTCACAAGGGCCCGCAGGCAAGGAATGTCCTCAGCATGTCGGCAGATTGAAACCGGACTAAATAAGGAACGCAACTACCAGCTTCAGGCTGGTTTTTTTATTCACTGAATGGTGTGCGTGTAAAACCCGTATAACTGATTTCGCCATCCGGTCCGATAACCGCCTCAACCGGACCCGGTGGGATCAAATCCCGTTCCGCATACCTGTCCGTCAGAAGGCGGATCTCCTGGTTTGAACTTCCCCTCAACTCACCGTTTACCGTCATGCTCTCAATAAAGGGACCATCGATGAGGACATCGACAATAGGCTCGGATCGGAAGAACCTCCGGGTTCTTTCTTCATCGAGTAACTCACTAAGTGTGTAACCCGTGAAAATCAGCACTGACATGCCATCGTCCTTTAATCCCCCGATCAGTTCGTATAAAGGTTCAGGCTGCTCGAAAGGTTCACCACCGGAAATGGAGATACCCTCAAGGTCCAGGTTCTTTGCGGATTTTTTAATATGATCAGCGAGGATTCCGACCTTTATCCATCCCGGTTTTTTTGAGTTTCCACTGAGGCCGAACGCACCCGCATCCTTTTCCAGGTACGGCTGAATGTCGGGATTGAAACATCCCCTGCATTTTCTTCCGCAGCCCTGCACCCATAGCCCGAACCTCCTGCCGGGACCGTTGGTAACGGTGCATGGAATTATCGCATGAACTGCAAGGTGTTCGGATTTTTCCTTACTCGGAGGCTGCATCGATTACAATACCATCCCATGTCTCACGCCAGTCACACCTGTTAAGCCAGTCGGTGATCGAAACCGACCATGAATCGAGCCTGCTAAGTGGAATAACCATATCGTAACCGGGATGCTCCTCGATAAAAATATCGGCGGCATAGAGACCGGAGTCGCGGAAGTACTGTCGTGCGAGCGACAGATCATCCAGCCTGTATTCACATACCCCAAGATTGAAATACGCCGCACGTTTAATGAAATCGAAAGGAGGCTCAAGATCGAGGCACTGCTGCAACGCAATTGACGCCTCCTCGTACATCCGGTCGTTCGCCAGATTCACGCCAAGAAGGTAAAGCGGGAGCCACGTCTCATCGATCTTTGCCGCGCGTTCGAGTCTCCAGCGGGCCTCCTGGGGTTCCCTCATCGCATCCTGGAATTCCTCAAGCGCGGGTGAATTCAGCATCTCGAGCCTTATCAGGACATTTTCCCTGAACGACGGTGTCAGCGCGGAGTCGAATGCCTCGTTGTATGCTTCCTCGGCGAGCGCGATGCTTCCGGAGCGTGCATGGATATCACCCTCAAGCAGAAGGAGATACGTCATCCAGCTTTCATCGATCGTCTCCCACTGGCGCATCTGCCGGATCAGCTCAAGAGCAAGGTCAAAGTCCTCATCGTAGAACGCCATCTTGATCCGCTGGTATCCGTACATCGGATTTTCATGCGAGTAGTCAAGCAGGACGTTGTACTCATTCAACGCAAGTCCCCATTGCATGCGCCTTATGTACTCCTCGGCAAGACCTTCATGCTCCGCGAGTTCATGCGCGCAGACCTGCGACACAAACCTCGGTGGTGAGAACGCGAGTTTTGCGTATGCGATCTCCTCCCCCCGAAGCGGAACATGGTCTATATATTCCATCCACGCGTTCGCTTCATCTGTCTGACTCAGACCGATCGCCGCTTCAGTGTCGTCATGTATGTAAGCCTGCGCGTACGCTTCAGGTCCGTATGTATCGAGAAACCACCTCGTATGGCTTGCGCTGAGGTAGTAATTCATTCCGATCCGACCGACGTAAAATCCACCGGGCCTGAAATTTCTCGTGAGAAGCAGAATGGGATCGGTTCCCCTGTCGAAGAACGGCCCATCGCGGTATGGATCGTCCGCCTCGCGAAGCGTTGCCGTCCACTGGTGGTAGGTGAGATCGTTCCCTGTGTCGTACTGGATTCCTTCAGCGATCCCCTCACCGTACGCACCGAGCATCGATGATCCAAATAATGGCACTCCTATCGGCGCGGTAACGACATGCACGAGTTCATGCTTGAGTGCACGGATTCTATTTTTCGAGTACTCGACATGGATCTCTCCGGTCCATGGCTTTGCGAAAAGAGATGATCCCGCGCCGGTCAGGATCGTCTTCATTCGCCTGTCGGGATAAATGTAAGCCCTAAGCATGTCTTCAGGGGCAGTTCCGATATCCTGCACGATCGACCAGTAGTAATACTCGATATCTTCCGCGATGCGCTCGATGTCCTCTTCAACCTCGCCCCCTGTCGGGTAATGGATAATGAAATGGCCCGAATCGACCTTCCCGTCGAGAACCGTTTCAAGGTAGTTTCGGGTAATGTTTATACCGAGCGGGCCCTGGAAAATTATTCCAAGGATAAAAAGCGCACCGAACAGCCATGTGTCCTGGATCGTCGGGAAGAAAGTGTCAGTCCTGCGCAGGTTTCGCCAGATATGTTTAAGGGAATATTTTCTGTACTTATCCCCGGCCGAAAGAACCGCCAGTGAAGCGATAAGAAGCGCAGACACAAGGACGAATAGCCTGCTGAAGAGAAAACCGGAATCAAGGTTGGCCTCGCGGTTGTAAACGGGCAGATTAAGTATTCCGATAATCGGGTCCTTTGGACCGACCGAATGGCCGTAGGCGAGAATATATGCAAGTCGCAGAAAGAATATTAACAGTATTGTGAAATACAGAAATCCTGCGGCTTTTCGGCTGCCGGTTGATGTCGAGCATAACGTCGCAAGCCACACGGTAAAAAACGAACTGACGACAGGAACAGCAATATAGAAACCCAGACCGGTCAGCGGATCGCAGTTACGTATCGATGCGCTTAATAAGTCGATCGCCACAATTTCAATCAGGATAATAAGAAGTATCCATCCCATTGCGGCAAGGACACCCGTTGTAACTCCCCACAGAAACAACCTTGGTTCAGGCCCCGAAGAAACCGGGCTTCGCTGTTGGATTCCCGGCCTGAGCCTGTAAAGTTCCCTTATAACAAGTACAGCGGTGAAATTGGCGGTGAACAGCGTAATGACGGCAGCGAACTCGTAGCCGAGGATGTTGAGCATCGAGAACCTGGTGAGCACAAAGGTCAGTACGACCATCAGGGCAAAATAAATTTTGTACCAGATCCAGCCGAGTGAGCCCAGGTACGACTGCCGGAAGTAGCAGCCGAAACCTTCGCTCCTGATTCCTGAATTTGATAATCTGGCTGGGGATCGCATAATTATTCTGTTAGAATCTCTTTATTATACGCCCGAAATCAAGGACATATTAATATCCATACTATAAACCATAATCTCCATGGATGATAGATAATGACAGGACACATTGAGTTCAATAATAAGGGAAAAATTCTTCGCCGGAAGTGCCTCAGCGTGAAAGTCGGCGGACGCGATGGTCGCAGGGAGGTTGTAATTGGCGGGGATGCCCCGATAAGTGTCCAGTCGATGATCAAACGTCCGCCGGAGGACACGGAAACCATCATCTCCGATATCCTCAGGCTGGAAGAGTGCGGGTGCGAGTTGATACGGCTTACAGTGCCCGACGAAAAAATCGCACATGCTCTCGGTCCAATTCTCAGCGCGAGCAGTATCCCGGTTATAGCGGACATTCATTTCAACGCACGGGCCGCGCTTGCGTCTATCGAGGCGGGAGTGGACAAGATCAGGCTGAATCCGGGAAATATCGGACGGAAATCGGATGTAGACAAAATCGCGAAGGAGTGCATGGATGCGGGCATTCCGATAAGGGTCGGTGTGAACTCGGGGAGCATTCCGAAGGACCTTCTCTCAAGTCACAACGGTGACCGTGCCGCGGCATCGGTCGAGGGCGCGATAAGGCATATCGAGATGCTCACCGATTCGGGATTTGAGGATATCGTCGTGGCGATAAAGTCGAGTCACACGGAAGAGATGATCGAGGTCAACCGTGTTCTAGCCGCAAAGTGCGATTTCCCGATTCATCTCGGTGTGACCGAGGCGGGATGCGCGTGGGAGGGAAGCATACGGTCATCGGTTGGGATCGGCACGCTTCTTTCGGAAGGGATCGGGGACACGATACGGGTCAGTCTTACCGACGATCCGGTCGAGGAGATTAAGACGGGCTACGAGATTCTCTCATCTCTTGGACTGAGGGAAGCGGGAATTACATTTATATCATGTCCCACGTGCGGACGACTCGAAGCGGATATCCGTCCGGTCGCGAAGGCACTGAGGGAACGACTGGGGCATCTCGACAGGCCACTGAGAGTAGCGCTCATGGGATGCCCGGTGAACGGTCCGGGCGAAGCGGCCGGAAGCGATATATGCCTTATGGGCGGGAAGGGCGTAGGTGTAATATATCGCGGAGAAACTATTGTAAAAAAGGTGCAGGCGGAGGACTGGATCGAAGAAATGGAGTCGGAGATACTGAAGCTTTACAACGAGTTGTACGGCTGAACACCCCATTAATACTGGCGCACACGGCATCCGGGCAATCATTTAACTTAATCGGATTATAAAATTATTTTTTTCCGGAAAAAATCGCGGAATTTTAAGTCGTATTGCTAATTATAGCATTTTAACTCATGATAGTATACACGAGATACGATGAAATAGTCCAATAACAGCAGCACGAGACAAGGAGAACTTACGATGAAAATCTCAAGAAATGTAATAAAATACTGTTTCCTCCCATTCCTGGTAGTACTTCCCATCTTCGGGAACCTTGCCTGTTCAGACAGCGACCAGGCACTGGATAGCGCATCGGCTACCCTCAACGAGGTAGGCAAGCGGATCGTTGAATTCCCGGAGAACGTCGAAACCGCGGCACCCTACCTTAAGGAAGACATTTCAACCGTATGGAGTAACCTCAGTAACCAGTTTGAAACTTACACTGAAGACGTCACCGTTGCGAACAACTCGCAGCCCGAACAGCTTCAGCAGGCAATGGAAACCCGTGACAGGCTTATCTCGGGTGACAGTTTCAGCGAAGTGGTCGACGAGGCGATGAGCACGCTCACGACTGACGACCTTGAAAACATGCCAACCAGCTCACTCAGCTCTCTGAATGGCGTCCTCCCATTCGAGATAGACGTAGAAACATGTGGCGAGAACCTGGCCGAAGTTTTAAATAATCTTGATATCGGCCAGGTTTCCGCCATCCTTCAGTCCGAGTTCGGTTACCACCTGATCCAGGTTCTTGATGAAAACGGCGGAAGTCTCAGGATCGGGCACGTGGTATTCGAGATCGACCCGTCAGAAGATGCTGCGGAGGAATCCGCTCCCGACATGGTCGCGGAAGAAGCCGACCCTCTTCAGGACGCAATCGCGAAACTTACGGGTTACATAGGCAACGAGTAGCGGAGAAGGATCAAAAGAATCAGCCGAAATACCTCTCCTCTCTCTGCTGCAAACTGACCTTAAAGGCCCCCCCGTCCCCCGGGGGGCCGTTTCTTTTAGCCTTATGTATGATACATGTGCTGTACTGATCCTACATATATAGAAATTTGTCGCCAAGACGGATTAAGTCTGATATACTGTCCGCTTTCACGCTGAAACCGCATAGCAAGGAGGCTGCTATGGAGGAGAAACGCGAACGATGGGACTCTCGATCTGCGTTTATTCTCGCTGCGATAGGTAGTGCGATCGGGCTTGGCAACGTATGGCGATTTCCCTACATCGCCTACGAAAACGGCGGCGGTGCGTTCCTTATCCCCTACTTTATTGCATTGCTGACAGTCGGCATCCCGATGCTGATCCTGGAGATGGCAGTGGGCCAGAAATGGCAGGGAGGAGCGCCAACCGCATTCCGTCGGGCCCGCAAGTGGTTCGAATGGGTCGGATGGTTCGCGATACTTGTCGCAACTATCATCACTTTTTACTACTGTGCGATCATGGCATGGAGCATGAACTACCTGATTCATGCATTCAGCACGAAATGGTCGACATGGATCACCCCTGAGGGATTAATTGAAAAATTCCCCGACAAGACATTCAGCGGTCCGGAAGAGGCATTCTGGAAAGAAGAGATCATGCACCTCTCGGATTCTCCGGACATGCTCGGTACAATCCCATGGCCCCTGATAATCGGCCTGGCGCTGACCTGGGTTCTTGTCTACCTTGCGATACGAAAAGGCGTTCACTCGGTCGGGAAGGTGGTTCTGGTGACCGTGCCACTACCCTTCCTGCTGCTGGCTATCTTACTTATCAAGGGAATTACGCTTCCCAACATGGTCGACGGCCTTGTAGCATACCTGACGCCGAACGTGGAGGTGTTGAAAGATCCCAAAGTCTGGGCAGCGGCCTACGGACAGATTTTCTTCTCGCTGTCCGTAGGTTTCGGAGTTATGACTGCGTACGCGTCATTCCGTCCACGCAAATCGGACGTGGTAAACAACGCGTTTATTACAGGACTTGCGAACTGTGGTACGTCATTCTTCGCTGGATTCGCGGTATTCAGCATACTGGGTTACATGGCTTCAGCCCAGCAACCCCCGGCAGAGGTTACGGAGGTTGTAAGCGGTGGACTCGGACTCGCGTTTATAACATTCCCGAAAGCCATCTACCTGCTGGGCAACCCGTGGGCGATGCTCGCCGGGATCCTGTTCTTTTTGATGTTGTTAACGCTGGGTATCGATTCGGCCTTCAGCCTTGTGGAGGCAGCCGGCACAGCATTCGCCGACGAGGTTAAAATCAAGAGACATACCGTGACAGTGATCCTCTGCATCGTCGGGTTTATCGCCGGTCTGCTGTTTATAAACCAGGCGGGATTATACTGGCTTGATATAGTGGATAACTGGATGAACAGCTGGGGACTTATTGTCGTAGTATTCTTTGAGGCAACGCTGTTCGGCTGGTTCTTCTACGATAAATCGTACGTACAATATCTCGCGCAATACAAGGATATGCTGCCGCACGAAGTCCCCGGCAAAATGAAGGAAGCGGTTTATAACAGGTGGCTAAGAAACCTTGATCCGCTTGTGAACTACATGGACAAGTACTCCGAGATCAAGTCACGGGGCTGGTGGCCATTCATGGTCAAGTTCGTCGCTCCCCCGATTCTCGGTGTAATAATAATCCTGAACTTCATAAACGAGATGAAAAGTCCATACTCAGGATACCCAACGTGGGCGCTGTGGCTCGGAGGATGGGGCCTGATAATGCTTATGCTTGTACTAAGCGGTGTACTGACTGTCGCAAGGGAGGGGAAACTGCCGAAACCGGCACTTGGTATCAGTATCGTGGCGGTTATCATATATATAAGCGGGTTTATCCTGACTTATCCGGGTACTGAATCGTGGCGCACATGGCTCATGGGAATAATCGGTGGTCTGATCCTGTATGGCGGGGTTGCGATCTGCCTGATGATCGCTTCGAAGCATCGCGGACCCGAACCCGAGGAGATCGATGATTTTTCCGATCTGAAGGATATATCCGACTGAGTTACCTGACCGCAATTACTACGCTATCCGGAGCCCGGAGACTGAAAAAGTGCCGGGCTATTTTTAAATCTATTTCCTTCATGTTCCGGCCGAGGGATTTCATAAGCTCCTTGAATTCAAGGCGCGTGAAGGGCTGACGGTTCGACATAACGAAGGTCCATATCGGTATGTGCTCTGCGTTCTCCATCAGGTCGGAAAGACCTTCCATGTAGTCGCCGACACTGGTAAACCTGCATCCTACAACGCCCTTCGGAGCGACTTTGTCGAGGGGGAAATCGCTCATTCCGCGAAGCCAGCTCTCGGTGATATGTTCCCGCACTCCGAATGCAGCGTATCCCTTAAGCGGAGGGGGATTAATGAAGAGAATATCGGCAATAGATTTTTCGACAAGCTCCCTCGGATCGGCACGCCACATCTCGTTCGATTCCTGGTTGTCGAGAATTCCCCTGTTTACATGGTTTATGTAAAATCCGAGAAGACCGGGAGGAGTCCAGTCCGCAGTAACCCCGAACCTTCGCGACGTGATCCAGTAATCGATAACCAGGCAGACGGCTGTTTCACTCAGTGCTCTTATGTACTCGTCCTTTGCATCGGTGATAACTTTCCGCCAGTATTCGAGCCAACCGCGCTCCTCGTCGGTCAGCCAGTCCCCGCCCAGTGTTTTGTAATGATAAAGAGCGGGAAGTTTAGCTTCACTGTCCGTAAGCAGGTCCGACACTTCCTTCGGAATCGTGAAAGTATTGTTCTCCCACAGGGCCTTACCCTTTACGAACGCGTAAAGAGCAAGGTCATTTCCGATGATCCTGATATCCTGGAGCTTGAAGTAACCCGCAGCGTTGCTTGTGCTTGAGAGGGGATCAATTATGGTTTCTATGTGGTATCGCTCAAGTTCCCTGTAAATAATCGATGGGGACAACTCGGGCTTGTAGCTGATACGGTCCAGTTCGCCTGATTTTAGGGGGAGAGTCATCAGTTATTTTCCCCCTTCTGACTGGCGAGAATTTCCTCGATGCCGGCAAGGCCCGGATCGAGCCGTCCGGAGCCGAAGTCCTTCTGGAGTTCCCTAAGGATCCTTTCAAGCGGGAGTGCCTTACGGTAGGCACGATGCGACGCCATAGCGTCGAATGTGTAAGCGACCGCAAGAATTCTCGAGAATATCGGAATCTCCTCGCCCTTCAGACCGTCCGGATACCCGGACCCGTCAAATCTTTCATGCTGATGCCTGACAACGTCGCCAAGATCGGCAAGCGAGCGAATACTTGCAACAATTCTCTCACTTACAAGGGGATACTCCTGCATGATCTGACGTTCGCTCTCCGTTAACTTCCCGGCTTTATCGACAATCGCGGACGAGACCGCGACCTTGCCCGCCTGGTGAAGAAGCCCGGCGATCTCGAGCTTGAAGATCATCTCGTCTTCGAAACCAAGCTCCCTGCCGATTTCTTTCGCAAGGTTCGCGACCCTTCTCGAATGACCGCGTGTGTATTTATGGCGCGCATCGATGATCCTGCTGAACAGGTCGAAAATTCCAAGTATCCGTGCGCCGGTAAGCCTGTAAAATTCAGGATCCTTTTCGGTTTCAGATTTCAGAAGGGCCCGTGATTTACCATCGATCGTACCGATATCCTCGACACCCTTCTCCTCGACAAGTGACATAAGGATTCCGACATGTCCCGGATGGAACTGGATACCAGCGAATTTTCTCATTTCTTTGATCGCTTCATCTTTTGGAAGCGCGGGCCGCCATGGCCTCGGGGACAGTAGCGCGTCCATTGTATCCGCAGCGGAAAGAACCTGCGCACCTTCGGGGACTCCCTCCCATCGGAGCCCGTCAGGATAACCGGTACCGTCCCATCTCTCGTGATGCCACCTGATAAGATGGGCGGCCGAATCAAGCGTTGGAATTTCGCGGACAATCTCGTATCCGACATGGGGGTGGCCATAGATGGCGGCCTTCTCACGAAGGGTGAGGGTGCCCTTTTTGCGAAGGATTGCGTCTGCGGTACCTATCTGGCCAATGTCATGGAGGAGTCCGGCATAGTAGATGTCACGGACATACTGTCCGTTAAGCCCGACGCGGGTGGCTATATTGACGGCAATACCGGCAACCCGCTGGGCATGCTCGTGGGAAGCCTGCTCTACAAGGTCCATCGTCAGGCTGAGGGCCTTGACTATGTCCTCAAACAACTCGTATTGGTCGCCGAGCAGATCGGGATTCCACTCGCCGTCTCTTTTTCCATTACCATCAGACATCTACTGCATCAGCCTTTAAATTATACATTAATATCGTTCATTTGCCCGAACGGGGTGTTGGCTTTTATTAAATTTCCTTTTATAATATCCATGTAAATCTTCAGGGATAACAGGGAAAAAGCTAAGTTTCAAAAATCCCGAAAACTGTATTTCCGACAACTGCATGCGGAATTAACAGCATGCGGTGTGTTGGTTACAAGCTCTAAGAAACACAAGCACCTGGGAGGTGGCTATGTTTAAAAGATTTCAGCATTCACTGATCCTGTTTCTAATCCCAATCACCTTTTTTATTTCAGGCACACCGGCATCATCGCAGTGCGGCGTACCACCGGACAGAATTGATGTCACAACCTACGATGGTCACGAACTTGAGGTCCTTTTTTACAGTCACGGCTCACTGAACATCCTGTCCGACGACGGTTTCAGTATCTCGATATCACCAGCACAGGGAGGGATAGGTAACACACGGTTCTCGATAGTTAATTCCGGGTGGCCTCACGACTGGGGAACCGGAATTCTGGAAATCTCAACCGGATGGGGAACCCAGCCACTCCTCGATGGAGAATTCGATTCATCGATCCTTCCCGAATCGTACCGGGTTCTCTGGGACAGGCTGAGAGCGACCTGTGGAGACCTCCTCGCGAATGAAGAATTTTATGAAAAGGCAAGTGGCTTAGGCAAGGACACGGTCGGGGAACTCCTTTTGAACATCGAGCAGATGCGTGACGGTCATTACACGGCAAGTATCAATACAACCGCGCACATGGTCCAGTACTTTATGGGGACACGGTACGATGTCGACGGTCTCGCCCGGGGATTCAGGTTATCGGGTCCATTGAACCTGAACATTTTAACGACGAGTCCTTTTGAATCGGAAGAACCCGATCTGCTGGTTTCAATGATGGGAAATTTACCGGAGGACCGCTGGCATCTTGTAATTGACCCCGGCGCGGAAATCGCAACGATAGAATGGGATGGAAACTCACCGGGAATCGATCAGTCGGAAATAGCCTGGGAACAGTCTCTCGCGGATATCAGGGACTGCCTGATATTTTTTAAAAACAACATGCCTCTACTTGAAGAATACGACGCGGGATGGCATCTGGATGAACTTGATTTCATGCTCGACAGATGTCTTCTTGCCACAGAGACGTATGAGATCATTCCGGTTGCACCTGAAGCTGCACCGGAAGAAGACATAGTAACTGAAGGGGGGGATGAGTGATGAGATTTAATTTGAGCCTTTTCACTATCGCCATCGCGCTGATTTTTATTCTTGGCGGAAATCCTGCACTATCACAGACATGCGGCGGCCCTCCGCCGGTGGTTACCGATCTGGAGCTGTCGGACGGCAGAATCTTCGAGGCCACATGCTACAACTCGAATCCTGACAGAATTTACATGACGCTTATCGGCGAGGGCCATTACCTGACCGTGGAGTTCAACTCGCCTCATCACGACTGGGCACAGCTCAAACTGGTAAACGATGAAAATGGCAGATGGGGAAATGGGCAATCAATATCAATGGACAATGGATGGAACGGTCCTTCCGAGACAATATACGAGGACCTGAGCACGCTTGGCCCGGACTATCGTAACGAGTGGACATACTTCCGGGAACTTTGCGGAGTTCTTCTCGACACAACCGGTTTCTGGCAGCTTTTGAAGGATTTCGATGAATCGAAAGTTGAGATAGTTAGAAACACACTTACAGATATGAAGGACGGATATTACGCTCCGTCCTGCTACGAGCAGTACCTTTCGGTATTCTTCATGATTGACCAGATTTTTTACCCCGAAGATTCAACAAGGAGAGGCTACTACCTCGACAGTCCCGTAAGTTGCAGGATTTACACTACTTCCTCTCCATTTGACGAATCGGCGACAATTTACATCGAACCATACGGCTCAGTAAGAACGATTTTTTACCATTTTGTAATAGAGCCTGATACCGACTATCTGACCGTGAAATTGTTCGGTTCCCTTCCGGAAGGGACAGGTGACGATTTCTACGTGGACACTTATGAGGACTTTATCGAAGTGTTCCCGTTTTACCTTCAGCTTGCGGATACTATGACCGAATCGGGGATGCTCACGCCCGAGGATGATTTCAGGTTCCTTATCGAAAGAGCACAGACCGCATTTTTGGAGCGCGAGATACTAGTGGAATATCCGGAATAAACACCCGTGGGTTTAGCTACGAAAAATCCACCACTGCTCGTGGTGGATTTTTTTCAATCACAAGTAAGTCTTTATTCCGGATTTATTCCTTAAGCCAGGTTTTAATAACCTTCGAAGCCCCGATTGGGTCTTCGACTATGAGTTTCTCAATCTCCTCGCGAATCTTCAGTTTTTCGAGGGTCTCCGGGTCGACCTCGGGAAGCTCGATTTCAACATCCTCACCCTCGAAACGGCTTTCACCACCACCCGCAACGGCTCCAGCCATCACGAGTCCACCTTCAACCGGCTTCAGGAAGTTCTTAAGCACCATCCAGAAAATAAACAGCACCAGAAGGGCAATTCCAAGCTTAACCGCGAAGTTTCTGAAATCCTCTCCCTTAAGTGCCTCCTCGTGCGCTGCAAGCTCAGCCTGGAGCGACGTGTCGAACGGCCTGAAGATGACGGTCACGTTATCGGTACCCGTGGTGTCGAGTCCGGCCGCCGATGCAACAAGATCCTGCACTTCGGTAATTTCACTCTGGAGTATTTCACGGGCCTCCCCGCTGGTCGTGTCCATGGAATCAATAACGACGCCAACCGAACAGCTTAATATGGTTCCCGGCGCCTGGGTTCTTATTTCATGCATGCTGGAGGTTTCGTAATTTTTCGTTTCAGTAGCGCTGTCGGTCTCGAACGGGGTCGTATCGGTTCCCACGTAAGAGGGTATCTGGCTTTCGGTACCGGGAATCCCAACGGGTGCGACACTACCCTGGCTGCTTGTCGAGTCTTCCGTTCGCTCCTCGCTGACAAGGACACCATGATCGGTTCCGCTCACAGGCTCGTAGGTCAGGCTTTCCTGCTGGACCTGGTCGAAGTCCATCTGGCATGAAAAACTGACCGCGACTTTTCCGTAACCGTACACAGGTTCAAGTATGGTGCGGATATCGGCAGCACGCTCCATCTCGAAGTTGCGACGGGCCTCCTCCTGGGTGGGAAGAAGGCTTCCCGGCTGCGACGATGCCGGTCCGGTCAGGAGATTCATGTTCTGGTCGATAATGGTGACGTTGTCCGCATCCAGAGCACCTATCGCCCCCGACACGAACGTCCTTACGGCTGCGATCTTATCTCTTGAAAGCCTTGCGCCGGGAGGCGAGAGCTGAAGTACGACGCTCGCGACGGGATCGGTCTGTTCCGCTATAAACGGAGTCGGCTGGGGAATCGTAAGATGCACTCTCGCCGCGGCAACCTCGTCAAGACTCATCAGGGTACGTGAAAGTTCGCCTTCGATTGCCTGCGTGCGTCGGGTGCGCTGGAGGAAATCGCTCATTCCCATCGGGGATTCATCAAGTATCTCGTAACCGGTTGTACCTGTCGGTGCGAAGCCACCGGATGCCAGGTCCAGCCTGAGGCTGTCAACCTGGTCCGCGGGAACAAGAATGCTCTGACCGTTATCCTTGAGGGAGTAGGTAATCCCCTTGCTCTCAAGCTCACTGACTACCTGGCCCGCATCTGCCGGATCGAGACTGCCGTAAAGCAGCGCCATCGCGGGTGTCCTTGCAACGCTTATCCAGACAATAAGTGCAACGGCAAGGATAAGCACAGATGCGACGATTATGAGCTTTTCGCTGGAGTTGAGCCTGGCCCAGAGGGATCCGAGCTGGTTCAGAAATGACTGGCTTTCATTTTCCATTTTCGTCCCCGATCACAGTTTCATACAAACATGCATCAGACAGGCATCTGGCTGACCTGCTGGTAAGCCTCGATCAGCTTGTTCCTGATCTCGATGAACAGCTCCATCGCGATCTGGGCCTTGGCCGAAGCTATCATGACCTGGTGAAGCTCGACCGGCTTGCCGACTGCGAGATCGACAGCAAGTGATTCGCTTTCCTTCGCAAGCTCGTCAACCCTGCCGACCGACCTTGTCAGGAGCTCGGCGAAGGTGACCGGTTCATCTCCGGTAACCTGCTGACCTGCCGGAAGTTCCAGCATCGGGAACTTTCCGTTAAGAACCTGCGCTGTTTTGAAGCTGTCGATCATCACAAAGTCCTGCAGCAAATACCCCATCGTCCGAACGCGGGGTTTAATCAGTTGCATGCATTTTTAATATCCATAATCAGGGGCGAAAATTTTCGGTCATATTTAATTTTATTAAGTGTCAGGGAATATGGTTAGATGGTTATCGTCCGATTGTGAGCGTCCTCATGAGAAGTTCCTTGGTCGTCTCGAAGATAGACATGTTCGATTCGTAAGCCCTGGTTGACTCTATCAGATCGACCATCTCGACTATCGGGTCAACGTTGGGAAAGTAGACATCCCCGAACTGGTCGGCATCCGGATGCCCGGGATCGTGAACGACCGTAAAGGGCGAATTATCCTCCACAATTCCGATCGCCCTTACACCCGCGTACGGCATCGGGGCCTGATCCCACCCGCTTCCCGGGATATTTCCTGGGCGGGCTTCAGACTCATTTCGAGATGCAAAAACCACAAGGTGTCTTCGAAACGGTCCGCCTTCAGGTGTACGGGTAGTACTGGCATTGGCGATATTGTTCGCGACCACGTCCATCCTGAGACGCTGGGCCGTCATGCCGCTGCCTGCAATATCAAGCGAGGTGTAAAGTCCCATGGGTTACCTTCTCCCCTCGCTTATCGCTGTACGCAGGGCCGACATGCGACGTGTGGTAAGTTCCGTCAGCGCGGTATACATAAGGGCGTTCTTGGCCTGCTCAGCCATCTCGTGATCGATATCGACATTGTTGCCATCGAGCCTGTACGTTGTCCTGTCCTCGGTATAGACAAGGCCGTACGGTGTCAGGGTTCCCTTCAGACCACCGGCCGCGTGACCGGGAAGATGGCGCGGGTCCGTCTGCCTGAGTGTAAGATCACCTGCGGAGGTTTCGGAACGATCCAGCTCCCTTTGGAGGAAATACTCGAACTGGAGCCTCTGAGCCTTGTAATTCGGCACATCAGCATTGGCAATATTATGCGCAATGAGATGCGCACGAGTGCTGGCAGCATCCAGTGAAAGCTCGAGTGTCTGGGATGTTATGTCCTGAAAGAGAGCCTGAAACATGATTAACCCATTCCTGAAAGGGCTCATTAGGGTATTTCGGACATGGAAATAGAAACTGAACTGTCAAATGCCGAATGTGGAAAACTCAAAAGATTTAACTTTTTATCCACACCGCTGGTTAATAATTACATACTTCCCAACTAGATCAATTTAAACAGGGATGTTACAGAATCAGGGAGTTTTCTTAACATGAATTATAATTATTCGGGCTAAACTTATACAAAATCAGGTCATTTTCCACATTTTCACATTGTGTAAGTGGAATTCTAAGGTGTGACTTTATTCTTTGATGCATAACTACTGATGTCCATCAAAACGTCAATAAGTTATAAAAATTATTCCACATTTATTAACATTTCACAAATCGCTGTTCTGGATGATTTAAAAGCCTCAGAAGCCCTCGGAAACCTTCCCCAACTATCTGTTTGCAAACCTTTCCGTCTCGCTTTTAAGCCACTCCCTCAGCCATGACATATTATTTCCCAACTTCTCCTTAAGCATTCGTCGCCTCCGCAGCACCGACGGAAAGGTCAGGCAGAACCACCATGGCCCTGCAAACCATGCAATCGGATCAGTCACGAGTGCACGAAGCCAACCATAAATTTCCTGCATGATTACAGGGCCCAGGTCGGGAAAAAGCGACCTGACAGTCTCATGCTTCCACATGAGCCTTCTTCGATTCCCGTAAGCACGTAATCGTATCCCGAGTTCCCTTCGCCCACCCGATCCCGCAAGCTCGTGCGAACCGACCGCATCGGGAGTGTAACCAAGCTCCCATCCGGCACGTCTCAGCCTGAAATCAAGATCGATATCCTCGAAATACGCGAAGAAATCAGGATCGAACGGGCCCTCGGGTTCCCTACATGATTCAAGGGCATCGCGTCTGTAAAGCGCGCATGCCGCCGACAGTCCGAACACCTCTCCTTCCTCAAACCTGATTGATCCGTCAGGCCCGATCGCCTTACCTGCCCCACGGTTACGCACGATCCTGTCACGAAATATGACATGACCTGTCGTATCGATCATGCGGCCACTGCCCGTGCCGCCTGAACGGAAGAGCGTACCGCACACACCCGCCCAGTTCTCATGCCTTTGAAGAGCACGTGCAAGGTTAGCAAGATGGTCCGGTTCAAGTACAACATCCTGGTTAAGGAAACAGACCAGGGACTTCTCAGATGAGGAATAGAGCCTGTTCATCGCTGCGGCGAAGCCCGTGTTGGCGGGTTCTTCAAGGAGTGTCCAGTTTAACGCGGGTGACTTTTGCGCAAGGTAATAGCCCGCCCACTCACCGGTATCTTCGGGACATCCGTTATCAAGGAGGATAATTTCAAGATTAACCCCGACCTGCTTCGCGAGGGAATCAATGCATGCCCTGACTGAATTCCGTCCCCTGTAAAGCGGGATCAGGACGCTTATATCGCGTGTATCCTCCATAAGATGCATTGTAGCAGAACAGCTGTCCAACTATCTCTCAAAGTGACCCATACAAAATAAAAAAAAAGCTCCTCACAATTAAGTGCGGAGCTTGAGGTTCTATTTAAGTAACCGTCAGGAGATATCCCATACGTACAGGGCTGAGTCAGCCTGGGGTACCGGGAGACAGTCATCGGATACACCGATATAGACATTGTAAGTACCTGCCTCGGCACTGGGCACGGTTCCCTGAATCTCACCTGTATCGGGATTGATATCGAGACCGAGCGGAAGTCCAACGGCAAACCAGTGGAGGTTGGTAATAATATCTCCGCCGGTCGCGGTCATTGCGTGATTGTAGGGAGTGTCGAGAACCGGTGTCGGGATCGTGACGTCATCAATCGATGGTGGTCCGGCACCGCAGCCGGTAGCCTCGAGGAGATTCAGCGTGACATCCTGGCTGTCGCACTGCGGCCCGGGGTCATCGCATGAGTCGCAGACCTCGATGCTTATCACATAGGAGCCGGCATCGGCTATTTCTGTCGTGCCAAGTAGTCTGCCAATCGGGTCGAATTTAAGTGTTAACGGAAGCGGGGGTACTGCGTTTGTTATCTCCCAGGTCAGATCACCGTGACCGTATTCGGCAAGGAACCAGAGATCGACTACAAATCCCGAAGGCATATCTATCGTATCGGGTGTAAATATCTCCGGTGGAGGAAGACATCCATCAACATCGATTGTGAACAACAGGTCCTTGGTGTCTGTCTGTGCACCACTGGCGCACGAGTCACGGACGGTGATTTCAACTATATGGTCACCGACCTCACCGGAAGCCGTCCCGCTGATAATTCCGTCGGGAGTAAGCTGGAACGGGAACGGAAGCGGTTTTGTGAACGGATCCGAAAGAATCCATGACAGATCACCATCTCCGCCGGTGGCTTCAAGCTGGTAATTGTAAGGTGTTCCGACCATTGCAACCGGGAGAGTTTCAGTAGTGATGGTCGGTCCCGGATCGCATGGTTCGGTTACCGACAAAGTCAGCTCTCTTGAATCACACTGGGTTACCGGGCATTGGTCACAGACCTGGAAAACAATATTATAATCGCCGATCGTACCGACTGCCGGAGTACCGCTGATAACACCCGACGGAACCATAATCAGACCGGTGGGAAGCTGATCGCCATCGTCCAGAATTTCCCATGAAAGCGCGCCATCGCCACCCGTTGCTTCCAGGGTGAAATCGTACAGGACACCCTCTGTGGCCGCATCGATGAAGATAGTGGTAATCGACGGTGGTTCGGCGCATGGCTCGTATATTGACAGGTTGTAAAGGTTACTGGATGACTGGGCGCCTTCTGGGCACGAGTCCTCAACCTGGATTTCGATATCGGAATAAGTCCCGGCCGTGCCGGCAGCGGGGGTTCCGGAGAGAAGACCCGTATCGGCAAAGTCAAGGCCATCGGGAAGTGTACCGGCGATAACGCTCCACGTGAGGACACCCTCGCCGTTATCGGCACTGAACTGGAAACTGTACTCGGTTTCCTCAAATCCCGCAGGAATGCTCAGTGTTGTAATTGTCGGCGCCGGCGCACAGCCCTCGGTAACGTTAAGTTCAAATATACCGTTGGCGCTCTGAGCACCATGCACGCAGCTGTCCTGAACGGTTACATCGAGGCTGTACACACCGACGGTTCCTTCATCGGGAGTTCCGGTAATTGACCCGTCACCGTTGAACTGAAGCGACGCGGGAAGCTCACCCGGGTTATTCAGGACCCACAGAAGTGGCGGCTGACCACCGGAAGCTTCAAAGACGAAATTATAACTTTCACCAACTACCGCATTGTCGATTGGTGATGTCGTGTCGATGAACGGGCCTTCCGGACATGGTCCCGGAGGCTCGTCGATAGTCAGAGCAAACTCCTTCTGGTCGCACTGTTCGCCAAGCGGGCACTCATCGCAGACACCGATGATTACGACGTACACATCTCCGCCGGTTCCCGCCGCGGGTGTTCCGGTCAGTAGACCCGTCTGGGTAAGGAACATGCCTGTCGGGAGTTCACCGTCATCAAGGGTCCATTCCAGTGAGCCATGTCCACCGGCGGCGAGTAACTGGTAGCTGTATTCGACACCCTCCTGCCCGTCAGGCAGGGAGGTTGTAGTTATCGTTGGAGGCGGATCGCATTCGACGGAAGGTTCGTTGACAACAAACGTGATCGGAACCTGATCGCACTGGTGTCCGATCGGGCATGAGTCGCAGCATTGAATTACGAGTTCATACATTCCCGCGGAGCCGTCAATAACGGTTCCGGATATCATTCCCGCAGGACTCAGTTCGAGGTTCGCCGGAAGTGTCCCGTCTGCAAGCGACCATAAGAGTTCACCTTCACCACCGGTTGCATTGCACTGGAACACATATGCCTCGCCCTCGGTAGCTTCCGGAATGCTGTCGAACAGGATATCCGGTGGCGGGGCACATCCGGGACCGGCGGCACAGTCTACGAAGATCGAGAACGCGCCCGCCGATTCGCGTGGAAGTATAGGGTTCGAGTCCCTTACTTTCGCGACGAATGTTATGGTGGCCGGACCGAAATCCTCGGGAATCGTACCGTACACCTTCCCGTCGTATGAAAGTTCTAAGAACGGCGGTAGCTGACTTCCAACCGGGAAAAGCGACCACTCGAACGGGGCATGGCCACCTTCGACCGGAAGCTGCATTTCGTAGTCCGCACCACAGTAGCTGCCGGGAAGTGTAAGGCTTGGCACGTACGGTGGAAGGCTTCCGCTGAGTGAATCAGTGAAGTCTACGGTAAACGGTCCGAAGACAGCTTCAGATATAACTCCGTCATCGGTTGTCACTATCGCCTTAATCCAGACGCTGCCATATTTAAGGCCGGTGTCGATATCAGCTGCCGCATGCCAGCTGAACCCGACCGATGTACCTCCGGATGGAATCAGCAACTTGGAAAGCGATGTCGGGTCGGAAGTACCCGGCATGGCCGAAGCAGCGGAATACTGCCCGGTAGTCCCAATTCTGAACACAATGGCCAGGGAGACGTGCATCGGCTCCTGCCCTTCTATCCAGAGAGTAAATGGGATCACGGAATTATACTGAAGGTCCTTCAGGCCTCGAATCGAAACCTGAGGCGGAAGGGTGTTATCCCCGCCACCACCGCCGAAGCAGCCCATAAGACTGACCAGCAGCAGTCCGGCTGCCATGAAGACAGCAATTCGGTATGTGGGAATGCGATCAGACATTTGTCCAGTGAACCTCCTGGCTTATTGAGGCAGCGAAAAGCAGGCCGCCTTTACGCCCTATCAAACCTTAATTGTACTTCTTATAAAGTATAAATCAAATGACATTGCGTCTGATTAAGTATCATTATTTTATACCTGATTATTTCCTGTTCATCCGGATTACTGATTTTTTTATGGAAACGGGATCTGATGAATGCCTGGAATTAAGCCATTGCCCCTTATCTGCTCGTTTGATACAATGCCTGTCCTATTTAACCAGCGTTATTTAATGAGGGCAAAGCGGCATGGCAAAAATAATAGGAATCAGGCGAGAGGACAAGAATGAGTGGGAGAGGCGCACCCCCCTGGTTCCATCCGACATGTCAGTCCTTGTTAATGAACACGACATCGGCTTTAAACTTCAGCCATTTCCGAAAAGATCATACAGCCGGGACGAGTACGAAGCTGTGGGTGCAACATTCGACGAAAGCCTCGGAAACTGCAGTGTAATTTTCGGGATCAAGGAAATGCCTGATGATTTTTTCCGGGAGGGCCTGACCTACTGCTTTTTCGCGCATGTTATCAAGGGACAGGATTACAACATGCCGATGCTCACGAAACTTCTGAAGAAGAAATGTACCCTGATAGATTACGAGAGGATCGTGGACGATCGCGGTTTCAGGCTTGTTTTTTTCGGGAACGAAGCAGGTCTTGCCGGGATGCTGGATACGCTCTGGATGCTTGGGAGAAAGCTTGACAATTCAGGGATCGGAAATCCATTCAGTGCTGCAAATTATGCGCTCGATTACGAAAACCTCCAGAATGCGGAAGGACTCCTTCGAGGTATAGGTAAGGAGATAAGCGAAAACGGGCTTCCGGACGAACTGCATCCGGTGGTTGTCGGATTTGCAGGTTACGGTAATGTTTCAAGGGGAGCTCAACAGGTCCTCGATTTTCTGCCGGTAAAGAAAATCACCCCCGAAGAACTTCTGAATCCACCGGAAGGGTTATTCAAATCGAAAAACCATGTCTATAAAGTTGTATTTAAAGAAGAGGACATGGTCGAGCCGGTTGATTCCTCAAAACCATTCGAGCTCCAGGATTATTACGATAATCCTGAAAACTACCAGGGAGTTTTCGAGAAATACGTTCCGCGCCTGACGGTACTGATGAACTGCATATACTGGACACCCGATTATCCAAGGCTTGTGACGAGAAAGCTTATCGAGAAGATATATTCCGAACCGAACCCTAAGCTTCAGGCAATCGGAGATATCTCCATTGATGTCGAAGGCGCGATCGAGATTTCGGTAAAGGCGACTGATTCCGGAAACCCGGTATATGTTTACGATGTTGAAAAGAATGAAGCCATCGACGGGGTGGAGGGTAACGGACCTGTGATTCTTGCGGTTGATAACCTTCCCTGCGAGCTTCCGCGGGAGGCAAGCGCGAGTTTTTCGGAGAAACTGGTCAGGTTCATTCCATCGATAGCAAACGCAGACTTCAGTGTTGAATACGATAATCTGAAACTCCCGCCACCTTTGAAACGTGCTGTAATCTGTCACCAGGGCAGACTTACACCCGATTATGAATACCTTTCCGAGAACCTTTAAGGTGCTCGGAAACAGATATCAAGGAGTTCAATGACAATGTCCCCGGACGAGAAGAAAATCCTGTTACTGGGAGCCGGGCTGGTCACACGCCCACTGGTAAATTACCTGCTCGACATCCCGGGTTACAAATTAACAATTGCAAGTCGTACACTGAGCAAGGCTGAAGCCCTTGTCGGCAACAATCCGAACGGAACCGCTCTGGCGTTCAACATCGAGGAGAAACCCGAAGACCTTGACGGGCTTGTTGCGGAGCACGACCTTTCGATCAGCCTTCTTCCCGCAATGCATCATCCGACCGTGGCTAAGGCCTGCATAAAGCATAAGAAGCTCATGGTCACGACCAGCTATGTAAGCCCCGCGATGAAAGAACTTGACACTCCCGCGCGCGAAGCCGGTATTTTAATTCTCAACGAGATCGGTCTCGACCCCGGCATCGATCACATGTCGGCGATGAGGATCATTCATGATGTCGAGGCGCGTGGCGGAAAGGTTACAAGCTTCCGCTCGTACTGCGGCGGACTTCCGGCACCCGAGGCCAACACGAACCCGTACGGGTACAAGTTCTCGTGGAGTCCGAGGGGCGTTGTGCTTGCCGCGAGAAACGACGCAAGGTACATGGAAGACGGTAAGGTTGTTGAAATTCCCGGTGTCGATCTTTTCGATCACTTCCATGAGGTCAGGCTGGAGGAACTCGACGATGCGTTCGAGGCATACGCTAACCGTGACAGCATCCCCTACATCGACATCTACGGTCTGAAGGACACGCAGACGATGTACCGCGGTACTTTCAGGAACACCGGTCACTGCGTGACTTGGAAGAAGCTCGCGGATATCGGGTACTTCGATGTCGAGAACATGGACGGACTTGAGGGACTGAGCTACCGGGGATTCATGGCGAAACTCTCCGGTCTTGCGAATGATGAAAACCTTGAAAACGCGGTTTCGGAAAAAATGGGATTCCCGGAGGATCCACCCGTTCTTTATAAGTGGAAATGGCTTGGCCTGTTCGATGACGACAAGCCCCTCCCCGAGGGAGCGGCATCGCCACTCGACATACTGGTAGACGCCTTCCTTGAAAAACTACAGTTCGAACCGGGCGAGCGTGACATGGTCGCACTGCACCACATGTTCGAAGCGGAATTCCCGGAAAAAAAAGAACACATAACATCGACGCTGGTCGACTTCGGCATTCCGTACGGAGACTCATCCATGGCGCGGACCGTCGGACTTCCGGCGGCGGTTGCTACGAAGATGATCCTGAACGGAGAGATAGATATTACCGGTGTTCATATCCCGGTAATACCGGAGATTTACAACCCGGTGCTCGATGAACTGGAGACGCTCGGGATCAAGTTCACGGAACGAACCAAGGAAAAGTAGAAAGAAACTGCAAACGAAATTATGCCCCGTGACAAGCGGGGCTTTTTTTACGACCGGTTTGAAGCTCCATGGATGTTTGTTTATAGTTAGACGCCACATTCAGGAAAGGAATCGAAATATGCACCCTATGAATTATCCCGACGCTGAAAGCCTTAATTTTCTTCTTATCAATGGACCACTCATGGGAATGCTCGGAAAACGTGAGCCGGGGCTGTATGGAGGCGAAACGCTTGGCGAGATAGAAGCGTGGATTATCAACAAAGCCCAGGAGGTTGGGGTCGAGATCAACTGTTTCCAGTCGGAATCCGAAGGGGAGATTTTAAGATTTATCATAGAAAACGCCGACACTGCGGAAGGCATTATCATAAATCCCGGAGCCTATTCTCACTACTCGTACGCCATACGCGACGCGCTGAACATGGTGGCGTGCCCGGTGGTTGAAGTACACATGACGAATATATACAGGCGCGAGGACTTCCGGACAAAGACGGTCACAGCTGAAGTTTGTGATGGCCTTATAACGGGACTCGGAAAATACGGCTATTATTCAGCGCTCATGTATCTGCTCGGAATGCTGAGAGAATAAAAAAAACGCCCCGGTTCCGGAGCGTTGTGTAATTTCATTTATTCAAAATATCAGTCGGGAAGCCATGTAAGCGGGTCGCTTCCGCCGTATGCACCCATGTCGGTACCATCGTGTGCGGCGTTATGGCACGGCGATGATCCCGAAACACGGTAATCGTCGTTTGAAACATTCATGAAAACGGGGTTAGTGTTGATCAGACATCCCGTACCCTGTACAAGCTGGTCGCGGAACGAATTCCCGACACTGAATGTGCACGAGTAGTCTACGGGAAGATTGGTTCCCCATCGACCGAGGAACGCCCATCGCCAGTTCATTGTGCCTGCGGTCAAATCGGTAATGATGTGACTCTGATGTGTCGTTCCGGTCGGATCGTCGAAGTAATCCGTAATCTCGAATGCATAGATCCAGGCGGGACCACTGATGCCTGAGATCGTGTTATGTTCGAACGTTGCGCCCTTACACCTGTAGGAATCAACACCCCATGTCCAGCCTGTATCTCCGAGGTTGTTATCGATATCGAAGACCAGGTTATTTCGGAAGGTTGAACCTTCACAGTACTCGAAGTTAACAATGTTCGCCCACTCGGTAGAAGGAAAAGCCTCGGAGAATGTGATGTGACCTGCAACATTTTTCGCGAAGAGTGAAGTGGAACCTCCCTGGTACATGCGGTAAACATTCATGCTGCACGCACCACTGAAGGTCATGTTAAGCACAACACAGTTTGTGACAGTGGATCCGCTCCCGCTTGTGCTGATAAATCCGGCGGTCGGTTTATGGTATCCATCAACCACGACACCGTCTATCGTATGACCCGATCCCGAAGCTACTACACCGTTACCGCAGGTTAAGCCACCCGCATTGTCGAGAAATTCAATATCAGTCACAGAATTACCGGTGCCAATAAGGTAGCAACCGTAACCCACCGTTCTTGGCTGAACGCGGAAGTGCTTCAGCTTCGATCCGCTTGATGAGAGTAGAATCGTGTTGGAGGTCGCAGTATCCGGACCCTGGATTAAAGGAGCCGGAGTGGAATAACCTTCGACGGTTATGCTTCCCGGAAGCACGATATCTTCAACATAGGTCCCATCCTTAACGAGAACCCATTTCTCACCGCAGTCTCCGGTAGCATTGTCGATACCTTCCTGGATTGTCTGCCAGGGATTGTCGAACGTACCAAGCCATGGCCCGGTTGTGTTGTCGTCATCGACCCACGTGGCGCCACCGACGGCAAGCTCGAGCGGTTCGTCCAAGGTATCTGTCTCCGCTTCGTCATCTGTGACCATTACATCTATCTCGTAGGTTCCGAAATCGGTAAAAATCACTGTCGGATTATCGTCTGTTCCGGAATCGTACGGGTCGCCATATGTTCCGTCGCCATCGAAGTCCCACTCGTATGAAACAATATTTCCACCGTCAGGATCATATGAACCGGACGCGTCAAATTCGATCGGATCACCGGGACAATACGGATCGCTGGTAACTATTTCAGCAACAGCAACCGGGGCGTCAGACTGAACCTGTGCACCGACACTGACCGAGCTTAAAAGGAACGCGGACAGGTTTCCGTCCGGGTAATCGACCGTGAATCCCTGGTCGTATGTTGCCGGATCGGCGCTCTCCACGATAACCATGACCGGAAATTCACCCTGCCCCGACGGTTCCACCTGGTCGGTTTCGAGAAGGAATGTCGCGCTGATCGCATCCTGCGAGAAAAGGACCGCAGAAGGATCTGTATACGTCATACTGCCACTTATGATAAGGCCATCGGGTGTTTCAAGGTGTATTGCGTTGACCTGCGAAGCAACGTCGCCGTTCGCAGCTCCCTGGTGATCGAAAACCCGCACGTACATTCTCAAATTCCCGCCGAAGTTACCCGGGTCTGTGTAGAACATGTCCGACTCGTCGAAAGTCGACAGCACATAGGGTTCGTGGCAGTTTGCCGAGATCGCGAAATCGTCAGGGATATCTGTCGGGGGAATGACCGTCGGTTCGTCCCAGCTTGCAACGACAGCGTACTGGAACTGGTAGACCGGGTTACCGCCACTTAACGGAAACTGAATTTCGTAGGTTCGCGTGATCGTATTCCCGGCGGAATAGAATCCGCGCGGATTCATGCATCCGGGATCAGCGAAAAATTCTGCGAGAACGGTGTCTGCATCGATGTAATCGCAGAAATACTTATAACCGTTCAAAGTAGCAGTGAAGTTTGTGGATGGTGTACCAAGCTTTCCGAGAGTAAATCCGAACAGCGAATTGTATGAAGTGAATTCCGTCGGATTGTACCAGCGGGTATAACCATCGGCATTGAGGAGCGTCAGATCATCCGGGCCTGCCCAGACCACGGCGGGATCGGTTGTTGCCTGAATCGTGCCATCACCAATGCACACACCTTTAACGTCAAAACCCGTGTACTGGTCGATACCCATGAACGGGTGCGTGAACCTGACATCAACCACAACAAACCCGCTCGCCCAGTCAGTCTGGAGATCATCGATATCGATGCCCATCAGGTGGGTGGCTGAAGATGGTGGCTGAAGAAACTGGGTTACGTTCACGGTCAGTTCGAGACCGCGGAGAGGTAATATCTCTGCCGTACCCGATACCGGATCGAGTAAAACGTCCCAGGTTCCCCACAGCATTGTATTGGAAGATGATTCATGCCGTGAGAGATTGTCACCGCTAAGATCCGGAGTTACAGCATTCGAACCGCCGCCGGAACATCCGATAAGGACGAGAACCAGCGCGG
>Ga0272441_10001449_pt1 | contig 50581 bp, 48 predicted proteins | sample SSMProp6N_FD_193582 | JGI IMG/M metagenome (GOLD analysis project Ga0272441, IMG submission 193582) | Marine sediment archaeal communities from Little Sippewissett salt marsh, Falmouth, MA, United States - SSM-Prop-6N | ecosystem: Environmental > Aquatic > Marine > Wetlands > Sediment ... | reverse complement strand
TGGAAAAAGACGGATCCCTCGATCCGCTACAGCAGGCATTCATCGACGAAGGAGCCGTGCAGTGCGGTTACTGCACACCCGGCATGATTCTGAGCGCCAAGGCCCTGCTGGAGGCGAAACCCGATCCTTCCAACGAGGAAATCAAGCAGGCGATTCGCGGAAATCTCTGCCGTTGTACTGGCTATACGAACATCGTTCGTGCTATAAAAACGGCAAGTGAGACAATCAAGAATCAAGGAAGGACATAAAAAGGAAGGAAACATGAGTTTTAAAGGACGCGACATTCTCTCAACCGAGGATTTGTCCAGGGAGGATCTTCTCCAGATCATGAAGGTGACCGGCCAGATGGAGCAACTGGTCGGCAAGGAGCATGTATCCGATCTGCTGGCCGACAAAGTGGTGGCCGTGATATTCCTGGAGCCCTCCACCCGTACCCGTCTCTCCTTCGAGACAGCTGTACGCCGTCTGGGAGCCCGCTCGATCACCGTAGCCGATGCCAAGAGCTCATCCGCCGCCAAAGGAGAGAGCCTGGCCGATATGGCCCGAACCGTAGAGGGGTACGTGGACTGCATCGTTGTGCGTCAACCCCAGACCGGGGGAGCCAAAATCATAGCCGATGCGGTCCAGATCCCGGTCCTGAACGGCGGCGACGGATCCGGTCAGCATCCCACCCAGGCCCTGCTGGATCTGTACACCATCCAGAAGGAGAAGGGAACCCTGGAGAACCTCACAATCGGCATGGTGGGAGATCTGAAGTACGGCCGTACCGTGCATTCCCTGTCCTACGCCATGGCTCCCTTCAACCCATCATACATCTACTGCTCTCCCAAAGATCTGGCCATGCCGGATCACGTCACCTCTGATGTGAAGAAGATGGGGATCCCGGTAAAGGAAAGCGGGGATATCAACGAGGCATTGCAGGCGGACATCCTCTACATGACCCGTATCCAGCGGGAGCGCTTCGACGATCCGGCCGAATACGAGCGGCTGAAGGGCAGCTACGTGCTGAACCGCGACCTGTTGCAGAAGGGAAAGAAGGGCATCGTGGTCATGCACCCCCTGCCCAGGGTTGACGAGATAGCCACCGACGTGGATGATCTACCCAATGCGGCCTATTTCCGACAGGCCCACAACGGCATGTACCTGCGCATGGCCCTGCTGGCCATGGTGCTGGGACGCGCGTAGAGGTCACGTTCGAGAGACATAACCTGCGGGCTTCAAGCTCCGCAGAATACGGCGTTTGACCGCCACGCAACACATTTCGCACAACACTCAGGAGGAAATACGATGGCAAGAAGCAGATCATCCGTGGATTTGGTCACGATCCTGCAGATCGTGGTGGCAGCTTTTCTCATTACCCTGGGGCTGATGGCCATCATCCACTACAACTCGGATATGGCGCGATTGGGCAGGGGGATGAACAAACTGTTCGGCCGGTCCAGTGACCCGCTGAACCTGGTCGTGGCCATCGTGGAAATCGTGGCCGGGGTCATCGTGTTTGCCGGAGTGTTTTTCGCCGTTCAGAGCCGTCTTCTGTACGGAGCAACCCTGGTGATCGCTATCCTCTGGATCATCCAGATCATCCTCAGCTTCTTTGCCAGCAACTTCGCCGAACCGGATCTGGTGGTTTGGATCAACAGATTGGCCGCGGATCTGATCGTGCTGCTGTCTCTCTGGCTGATCAACCGCAAGTACGCCTGAGGGATCGGCTTCATTTCAAACCTGCTCTGATTTCACCGTTCGGCAACATGTTGTCAGGATGGTATTCGCCCTTCTCCTCCATTTGGAAGCGAATACAATCCCTGTTGCCGACCAGACAGTAGTTTTCTATCCAGCACCTCTCCAGCTTGCCTTGCTCGGTAAATCTCTTCATCGGACAGCAATGGTACCATCTGCACGGTGATATTTTTCCCCTCTCCATTATGATTTCCCATCCTCTGATTCTGTAATGATCACAACTACTCTTGCCCTGTTCATATTCCCGGTGCCAATCTTTGTTGACCGGAAGCCATTCATACAGTTCTTTCCGCCAGGCTTCCAGAAGCACAGGTTCTCTTCTCATGAACGCCGCGGCGGACAAGACTCTGTTTTCCGTGAAACGGCTGCACTCACTCAACCACTGCGCGCCCTGCTCCGATCTCAGCAGGTGATGATCGATGATCAAGGTATCGACACCTTTGGCCAGCTGTATCGCGTTTTTCCACGCTCTGTCTGTTTGCGTTTCGGATGTGCCCGAGAAACGATACAGAGGAGGCCCTGAGGCCAAAACGATATTGGGGTTCCAATCTAAGATCTGTTGTATCGTCTGTTCATCTAAGAGCTGGATATCTGAGGCGTGAACAAAAACTTCTCCCTGCCCTTCGACTCTGCTCATCATCACCGTATTTTCATTTTTCCCCTTTTGCCCATGGGGAACGGGAAAAGAGAATTCCAAGAATCCCTCTGTCTTGCCTTCGGCGCCGGGCAGGTCTTTCCCACTGGCTAGGGCCAATGCCTCTCTTCGTCTCTGGTGAATGAGCCGACAATCATCCGCTGACTTGGCCCAGATGCGGCAATTCGACAGCGAATCCTTGACCGGTTCTATTCCCAGTTGATAGGGGTTGGGATTGTACAGAGGACAGTGGTCACCGTGAAAATGGCTGATCACGACATCCGTGGCCCCCTTCAGCTCCTGTATGATTGCCCGCCTTGCACGTGCCCCCACCGCCACCTGAAAGGGATGCGGCAGGAATCCATGACGCTGCCAGCCCAAGGCGATCCCCGGGTCAATGACGATTCTACGATTCTCTAATTCCACCGAACAACAGAGGCCCCGAACTCCCAGAGATTCAGCAGCCAAAATCTTGATTTTCATAACTTCCCGTCATATAAAGGAAATCTGGAGCACGTGGTTCTTGAGGATACTCGACATGAGAAGAAGTTTCTGTGTATTCCTTTCCATCTCGATGTTGGCCATATTCTCCGGTTGTACTTCCGGCAGCAGAACCAGCGAAGCTCCCGACACCGTGCCATCGGTCGACCTGGAGCGCTACACGGGCCTCTGGTATCAGGTGGCCCGCTATCCTCATTTCTTCCAGAGACGGGAATGCCGGCTTTCCACCGCGAGGTACACCCTCCTCGACGACGGGCGAATCGAGGTCAGAAACGACTGCTGGGCCGACGAGGTGGGCGGGAAACGGAATCAGACGGTCCGGGCGTTTGCCTGTCCGATTGACGCCACGAACGCCTGGCTGAAGGTACGTTTCTACCGCCTTTTCAACGCCGACTATCTCATTATCGAGCTGGACGAGGACTATAGATGGGCTGTTGTCACGACCCCGGATATGGACACCCTGTGGATTCTCTCCAGGGAACCCTCCCTGGCCGAAGATATCTACCTGAAGGTACTCGATCGTTTGGAAACGCGGGGATTCGTAAGAGAAGACATCCTTCGTACATCCCTCCAGTAGATACTTCAACGAACGCGTGTTTAAACTACCTGTGCGCAAACAGCTTTGACGGATCACTTTTAGCGGGTTGCTCACGATGACGTTGAAATCAAGAACAAAGGCGCACGGTAGGGCGTGCATGCCCGCGCGCACTTCCGGGGCGCAGAGGGTCTATCAGCCTTCAGGATCTAGCTGTCCTCTTGCTTGTCTTCTTCGATCTCTTTTTTCTTCTTGTCATCCTCATCGATCTGTTCCTCTTTGATTCCCTTTTCGAACTCCTTCTTCGCCCGTCCCAGAGAACGAGCGAACTTGGGAATCGCCGTGGCGCCGAAAAGCACAAGGACCACACCGACAATTATGACGATCTCCGTCGTTCCGATCATAGTGACCTCTCTAATTAAAAATATACACAATCAGCGGCAGTAAGGAACTAGGGTTTCCCTGCCTCCGGTTTTTTTTCCGGTTCCTCTTCGGAACTCCTCTGTTTCCGATCCTCCTCCTCTAGTTCCCGCTCGATTCTCTTCATGTATCGAACGGAACCGTCCCGGATGTCCCTCAGCTGTCGCACCAATCGGCCCACCCTGCGGAAGACCTTGGGAAGGTCTTTCGGATTGATGAAGATAATGAGCACCAGGAAGATAATCAGGATTTCGACGAAACCGAGACCAAACACCGATCCCACTCCCCGCCAGCCCTAGGGCTGTCCCTTCCCGAAGTTGAAGATCCTGGCAATCAGTATAGCCAGGAAAAACAGCCCGATCAGGGGAAGGGCTATCGAGATCTGGGAGACAAAATCCGGCGGTGTAACAATCGCCGACAGAACAAAAATACCGACCACGATGAAGCGGCTTGCCTTCAACAGAGCTCTGCGGCTCAGAACATTCATGATCATCAGGATCTCCAGGATGATCGGCAGCTGGAAGAGAATCACGGTGATCATGAGAAACTGAAATATCACGAAGATGTTCTTCCCGTAGTTGAGCAGCAGGCCCACATCGTCTGGGATGAACCCGGAGCTGCTCAGAAACCCTATCGAAATTGGGATGACATTGAAATATCCGTAGTAGAAACTGAACACGATCAGACAGAAGCTGACGATCAGAGAGATGAGAATGACTTTCTTCTCTCCCGCCGTGAGGCCCGGAAGAACGAATTTGATGATGTTGAACACGTGGACCGGAAGAGAGAACACGATCCCCGCCAGAATCGCGACTTTCAGCCGCACCAGGAATCCTTCGAAGATGGTATTGATAAACAGGATCTCGTCCCGAATCGACAGGGCTTCGATCCCCCGGAAGGGTTTGAACAGAAAGGTCACGATATAGTCGAAGAAAATATAGGAAACGATGGCCGCGCAGAGGATCGCGATCATCGAGACGATGATCCGTTTACGCAACTCCCTGAGATGATCGATAAAGGACATCTCCCCCTGGGGATTTGTCTGCGCTTTCCTGTTTACCCTGTCAGCGCTCATGTTGTATTGGGGCACTCTCCTCCTCTCATCTCAATATTGCACATACACATCTGTCAATCAATGTCTCGTGTTTTCTGCATTCTTTGCAGCTCTGTTCAAGACGGATTCGACCTGCTGTTCTACATCAGCGGGTAGCGGCTCCGGCCGATGGTTCTCCAGGATCCAGCGAACCCGCTCCCGCAACACCTCCCGCAGGGGTTTGGCACCCTGTGCGGCCCATGCCGAATACTCCTCCCGGTTGATCAGTTGGGGATACCAAACGTCCCGGTAGTGCCGCAGGGTGTGCTCCTCCATAAGAAAATTACCCCCGGGACCCACAGCTTCGATCACCTCCAGGGCGAGCTGCTCGTCACTCAAATCGATTCCCGCCATGACCCGCTTTAAAAGACCGATGAGCTCGTCCCCCAGAACGATCAGCTCCCAGCTGGCCGTCATGCCCGTATCCATGTAGCCCACATCGTGAATGAGAGTGCTGCCGGCAAGGATGGATTGAAACAGAGAGAGAGCCGCTTCGACTCCCGCCTGCTCGTCCAGGAGCTTGGAATCGGTCAGGCCCCCATAGCTGTAGTTCGGCATTCCATAGAAATCGGCCATTCCTCGCCCAGCCATCTCCCCGAGAAAACTCTCCGGAGCGCTGTAGGGAGTGCTGCTGGATCTCATATCCATCGGGCCGCTTCCGGCATTGTAGATCACCGGAGCACCGGGTCTATGCAACTGGCTGATGACCAGTCCGCTTAAAAACTCGACATTGGCGATTGTGAAGGAACCGGCCAGAGTTGCCGGACCGGTGGCGCCCATCAGTGGATAGCTGGCATAGCAGATGGGAATTCCCGCCTCCGCGCAGTACAGTACCGCCCGCAGGGGTTCGGCATCGTGGGATAGGGGTGATACGGGCTGGCGGAACAGGATAAACAGCGGATTGTCCCGAAAAGCCTGTTCACTGCCTCGAACCGCCGCCGCCATTTCATGGATATCCGCCAGTCCCTCCGCAGTCCAGCAGGAACACATCAGAGGCTTAGTCGTGTTTCGCAGCATGGCCGCGAAATCATAGCGGTCGGTCAGCCTGGGATCGATCCCCCGGGATGCCGGGTTCACCCCGGCTGTCATTCCCATGGGCATGAGGAAATCGATGTTGGGAAGATAGTCGCAAATCCTGGCCGCCTGTTCGATATCCTCATAGTCGGTTTCCCTGCGCTGCCCGGTATCGATATCGTAAACGTATTGGATCGTGGGGCCCGTGCCGTAGTAGCTGTTGCCTGCCTGCAGCACCATGGCCTCATCCCCCTTGCGATTGCCTACGGATATGCTTCGGGGAGCCGTTTTCAGGGCATCTTCCACCAATCCTTGGGGAATACGTACAGTCGAGGCTTCCCGCACTTCGGCGCCCGCCCTCTCGAGCAGCTCCACGGCTTGCCAAAGGTGAACTCTTACGCCCACTGTTTCGAGCAACCGCAGAGACGCTTGATGAATACGTTCACTCTGCTGCGAAGAGAGGAGCCGAAGGCGCGGCCGGGCGTGTGGATCCGGGGTACTCATCTTAAAGCATTCTCCTGAGGTTAAAACTCCGATTCGATATCGGCAAGAGCTTGCGCGGATAGATGTTGGGACCGATCATTTTAGAAACCGCCGCGTCACCCTAGTATCGCTTCTCCCCTTTTACCATCATCACTTTCTCTCCGAGGCACGACCGATCTGTCCCGAGTGGGCCATGGCGCCGATGAAGTTGAGGATCAGCCGGATCGCCTGGGCTATCCCCTCCAGCTGTTCTTCGTGGCTTTTCGATTCCAGGCCGAGATCGCCGCAGTCGGAGATCCGCACCTCCCGACCTGCGAAAAGGTCCCCGCCGAAGTCGAAGTCATAGTGACGAAGACTGTGGGCGTAGGTCGCAGACTGCCTGCGCAGAGCATCGGGCGCCGACAAGGCGGAGGAAGCCGGTTCCATGGTCACCAGCGGCACGCTCACCTCATAGGGGCTCTTGTATGAAATACCGATGACCGCTACATCCGCCTCCAGATCCTCCAAACGTTCGCACGGAGGAGCCTCTACGAATGTCGGTATCCCGGCTGATACTGGTTTTAGTTCCACCTTCACGCTTCCTTCCTTTACCTTCGATTGGTATATTGTTTCCAAAGCTTCTATGAAGATACTCGTGGTATCCGATTTTATCGAGCCCCTTTCCAGCGATCTACTGAGGGGCAACATCTTTTCGGATGTGCAGCTGATCGTCTCCTGCGGCGACCTCCCCCCGGATTATCTATCGGCCCTCAGCAAGGCTTTCGCCGCTCCTCTGTACTACATCCGGGGCAATCACGATATTCGCTACGAATCGAGCCCTCCGAAGAACTGCTACGACATTCACGCCCAGGTGGTTTCCTTCGGCGAACTGAGCATTCTCGGTTTGGAGGGCTCACACTGGTACAACGGCAGGCCTCTTCAGTACAGCGAAGCCCAGATGCGGCAGATCATCCGCTTCCTGAGGCCCCGGCTGCGGAAACAGAAAAAACTCGATATAGTGGTCACCCACGCTCCGCCGCGTCACATTCACGACGGTGAGGATCTCTGCCATAGGGGATTTAGAGCCTTCCGGCGTCTGATCGACCGCTACCAGCCCAAATACTTTCTGCACGGCCACATCCATCGCCGCTTCGACAGCCCTGAACAGCGTATCACCCTCATCGGCCGGACCCGGGTCATCAACTGCTCGGGGTATTATATCTTCAAGAGCGAGCATGAGTAGCAGCAATCCCAAGAAAATGCCACACGAATCGTTGCTGCCCAAGGCTGGGACCGTCAAGCGCTTCCGGGATGAACAGAACAAGGAGGGAGCGTACGAGTACATAGACAGAGGCCGGCAAAGCGTGAAGCTTTCCGATATCGTGGGCAGCGTGAACCGCTATCTGGATTTCGACAGCAAGTTCCGGCTGAAGAAAGATAGGCCCCGGGAGCGGCTGTACGCTATAAGGGCTATCATGGAGCGAGGCAAACCCCTGCCCCCGGTGGATCTGTACAAGATCAAGAACAGTTACTTCGTGCTGGATGGAAATCACCGCATCAGCGTAGCCAAGGAGCGGGGGTTCGACGAGATCAATGCCCGGGTTGTGGAGTTTCTCCCCTCAAGGGGCACGGCGGAGAACATCCTCTACCGGGAAAAAACCGAATTTCACGATAAAACGGGGCTGGGGCAATCCATCGAACTGACCGAGGCAGGGCAGTACCGCAATCTGTTGCGCCAGGTCAGCCAACACCGGCAGGTTCTCACAGAGCAAGCCGAAACCGAGATATCCTTGAAAGAAGCCGCTCAGGACTGGTATAACACCATCTATCGGCCGCTGACGGTGATCGTGAAAAAAGCGGGCCTGTTGGCTTCTTTCCCCGGCCGTACCGTCGCGGATCTGTACGCCTACATATCGGTACACCAGTGGGAACGCGACCATGCCCGATCCTTCGGTTCCATGATCGACAGGAGCATCACCGCCAACATGGAGGAGTTTCGTCAAAACATGAAGAACACGAAAGAGAAAGACTACCCGGAGATGCTCCGGGAGGTCACCGTATTCGTGCTGATCAACATCACCGCCAAGAAAGAGACTCAGATCCTTGACCGGGTATTCGCCCTGGAAGAGGTGATGGAGGTGCATTCGGTGCACGGCAGCATCGACGTGATCGCCAAACTCGTGCTTACCCGGGATTTGGTGTCATCGGATGCGGAGGTGATCAGCCGCTACGTCCAGAAAAACATCCGCCACATCCCGGGCGTGCTGAGCACCCAGACCCTGATTCCGGGCGTCTCGATGATCAAGAAGGCCTGAAATGCCTCCGGTGATCGACAAGAAACTGTGCAACACCTGCGGCATCTGCTACAACATCTGTCCCCAGGATGTGTTTAGCTTTGACAGGAAGCAGGCGCCCATAATCGCCTACCCGCAGGAGTGCTGGTACTGCGGTGCCTGTGTTGTCGACTGCCCCAAGGGGGCGGTTTCCCTTACCCTGCCCCTGCCGCTTCACATCGTGCCTTCCCCGGCCCTGTACGGTCCTCCGGGCCCGCAGGAAAGGCAAGCTCTCGAGCTGGCCGCTGATTTCTCACGTTCGATCGAAGGCGATCCAGCCGAGCCCGATTCCGGCCAGGAAACCGGCGGAAGCGACGCCGCCGATCGCCAAGGGGGAAAGGCTCGATGAAGCAGATAGAAATCCAAGAGCACAGCTGCGATATCTGCGTGGTGGGAGGCGGGCTGGCCGGCTGCATGGCCGCAATCCGCGCCGCGGAGCTGAACGACGATGTAATCCTGGCGGACAAGTCCAACCCGGAACGCTCCGGATGTGCCGGCACCGGGTTGGATCATATATGGGGCTACTTCCCCGAGGTCCAGAGCCGTGAAGGGGTGAGCCTGGAGCAGATGGTCGAGGATCACCTCCAGAACGTGGCTCACGGTCTGGTGAACAGGCCGATGCTGCACTACATCGCCGCCACCAGCTACGAGCGGATTCTGGACCTGGAGCGTTTCGGAGCCAGGATCCGCTTCGAAGACTCCACCCTGCCGGGCAAACTGCGGCTGCAGTACCAGATGCACGCCTGCCGAAACACCCTGCACTTCGAAGGCAGGGACATCAAGCGCATCCTCGCAAAGGCCGTACGCAAGGCCGGAGCCCGTATTCTGGACAGGGTGATGGTCACGGAGCTGCTCACTCGGGACGGACAGATCGCCGGGGTTGTCGGTTACGGAACCCGGGACGGCAAGATCCACCGGATCCGGGCCAAGGCAGTGATCATGAGCACCGGAAGGATCAACCGCCTGTACAAGCCCTACCCCGGGCTGACCTTCGCCATCCGCATGCCCCCGGCCCTGACCGGAGACGGCAAGGCGGCCATGTTCCGCGCCGGGGCGGAGCTGATCAATATGGAGTTTCTCTCCATCCCCGGCCGCTGGTCCTCCCGGAACCTGATCCGGGGAGGGGGCCTTCCCACCGGCTCGTATCAGCCCCCCGGAGTCGGGGTGAACGCCCTGGGGGAGGTGATCCGCCGGCGCAACCACGAGGTGGGTAACAAGACGGTGTACGGCACGGCCAAGACCTTTGCCACGGGCAGGAGCTTCCAGGGTGAGTTGGAGGCGGGTCGAGGGCCGATCTACGCGGACATGTCCTGGGGCAGCGAGGAGGATCAGCGTTACATGCTCTGGGCCATCGAGAACGAAGGCCTGGGGCCGGGTTTCCTCCACATCATGAAGCGTTACGGCCTGGATTTCCGCAAGCACAAGATCGAGCTCTGGCCGATCGAGCCGGAGCATTCCGCCGCCGCGGCGGGAGGGCCGATGGTCGATGAATCATGCCAGACAACCGTACCGGGCCTGTACGCGGCCGGGGATGAGGCGGGGGGAATACCCGGAAGCGTGGCCCCCGGAGCCTTCACCATGGGTTACCTGGCCGCCGAATCGGCTGCCGGGCGGGCGGCGGAAACGGGGGCGCTGCGTGACGGCGACGGGGATGGTGAGCTGCTCGACTTCTGCAACGAAATCCTCAATCGCTCCACCGGAGATCCCTGGGAGGACGCGCAGGCGACGATCCACAACCACATGAGCGACTACAACATCCGCTTCCGATCGGAGACCATGGCCCGGCGGGGACTGGAGTGCCTCGAATACCTGGAAAACAACATGCGCTTGACCGCTTCCAATCCCCATGAGCTGACCCACTGTCTGGAAATACGCAACCTGATCGAGTGCGGCAAGATCATCTTCCGTTCCACGATCGAACGCAAGGAGAGCCGGGGGGAGATCTTTCAGCGCCGGGATTATCCGGAGCAGGATGACGCCAACTGGTTGTGCTTCCTCGGCCAGAAGTTGGAAAACAGGCAGGTGAGATTCCGGAAGCACACTCCCTGACCCCTCATTCTACCGGCGCGATTCGTTCGCAGTTTGGGCATCGAAAGTAGGAGATCCAGATGAAAAACGATTTTTATCTCCGTGCTCAGCCGCGGGTGGCCCTCCTGGAAGAGGATCAGAAGGAGGAGATCCATCGTTCCAGCCTCAGGCTTCTGCAACAAAACGGGGTTATCGTGTACGAACCTGAAGCCCTGGAACTGCTGGCTGAGGCGGGTTGCCGAGTTGAGGATCGGCGGGTGTTCATCCCGGAGCGGGTGGTACATCAGGCTCTAGGCACCGTGCCCCGGAGCATCGAAGTCTACGATCGAGAGGGCAATCCGGCCCTGTGCCTGGAGGAACGCAAGGCTCACTTCGGGACCGGTTCGGACACCCCGAATGTCATCGATTTCGCTACCGGCAAACGGCGTCCGGCCGTGCTGGAGGACGTGAAACGGGCGGCCCGGCTGGCCGACGGCTTGGATAATGTGGATTTCATCATGAGCCTGGGACTGGCAGGCGACTGCCCGGTGCAGCGCAGCGATCGCTACCACTTCGCCGCCATGATGGAGAACTCCACCAAGCCGATCATGTTCACCGCCTGGAGCCTGGAAGGCCTGCAGGACATCTACCGGATGGCCGCGGTCGCAGCCGGAGGCACGGACCGGCTGCAGAGCGGGCCCTTTCTGATCCACTACGCCATGGCCATCGCTCCGTTCATCCATCCGAAGGATTCTCTGCAGAAGGTGCTGTTCTGCGCAGAGAAACGAATCCCCGTAGAGTATCACTCCGTGGATATCGGGGGCTCCACCGCTCCGGCAACTTTAGCCGGGAGCTTCGTGCAGGGGAACGCCCGTATGCTCAGCGGCCTGACCATCCATCAGCTGAAATCCCCCGGGGCGCCCCTGATCGTGGACACCTCGGTCGTGTTCCTGGACATGCAGACTCTTGTCTCCCCCTACATGAGCCCGGAGGTCCTGCTGGCCTCGATCATGAACAAGGAGATGGCCCTGTACTACGGGGTTCCCACCTTCGCCAAGGCCGGTGCCGGAGACGCGAAAATCCTGGACCAGCAGGCGGGGGTGGAGATCGGCATGACGATCTTCAACGAGCACCTGATCGGCAACAACCTGATCCACGACATGGGCTACCTGGAGATGGGCATGACCGGCTCCCTGGAGAGCCTGGTGATCTGCGACGAGGTTGTGAGCTTCGTCAAACGCTTCGGCCGGGGGGTGGATTTCTCCGCCGAGCACCTGGCTCTCGATGTGATCGAAGAGGCCGGCCCGTCGGGCAACTACCTGACCCACGATCACACCTTGAAACATTTCCGGGAGGAGCTCTGGTTTCCCGGGCTGATGGACCGCAACAACCACGACACCTGGGTCAAAGAGGGAAGCAAGAGCCTTTTCGACAGGGCCCATGAGCGGGCGGCGCAGATCCTCGAGACTCACTCACCGGCGACTTTGGATGAAAAGGCTGCCGCGGAGATCTACCGGATCGCAAAGGGGTAGTCCGAAAGATGTAATTTGCACTTCCGGCACGGTCTTTATAATATATGAGAAAGACAGGAGGAGATTGGTGATGAAACAGAGAACTCTTGGGCGAACAAATTTGGAAGTTTCTGAAATCGGATTCGGGGCCTGGGCGATCGGTGGATCCTGGGGAGCTCAGAAGGAAGAGGATTCCTTGTCCGCCCTGCACAGGGCGCTCGATCTGGGTGTCAACTTCATCGACACCGCCGCCGGCTACGGCAATGGACGCAGCGAGCGCATTATCGGCAAAGTTCTGAGCAAACGAGGCGAACGGGATCGGGTGATCGTAGCCACGAAAACCCCTCCGGCTCCGGGACCCTGGCCGCCCTCTCCGTACTGCCGCTGGGAGGACCGCTACTCCGAGACGTACCTGCGAGAGAATGTCGAGGAACGTCTGAACAACCTGGGCACCGAATGCATAGACGTGCTGCTGCTCCATTCCTGGACTCGCGCCTGGAACCGAGATCCTGCACCGCTGGAGATCCTCAAAGACTTGCAGAAACAAGGCAAGATCCGCTACTTCGGGATCTCCACGCCGGAGCATGATCAAAACGCCCTGGTCGCTCTGATGAAGGAGGGCTGGCTGGACGTGGTGGAGGTGATCTACAACATCTTCGAGCAGGAACCGGCGGCTGAACTTCTCCCCGTGGCAGCAGACAACAATGTCGGAGTAATCGCCCGAATGCCCTTCGATGAAAGCGCCCTGACCGGCAAGCTCACCGAGCAGACCCGGTTCGAAGAGGGGGATTTCCGGAACAACTACTTCATGGGCGATCGCCTAACCCGCACTGTGAGGGAAGTGAAAAAAGTCCAAGACGATCTGTCCGGAAGCGGATACACACTGCCCCAGGCGGCTTTGAAGTTCGCCTTAGCCAACCGGGCAGTGGGTACCTCCATTCCCGGCATGCGAAATGTCGAGCAGGTGGAAGCCAACCTGGCCGTTTCCGAGATGCCGGAGTTGTCCGAGGAGTTACTGAGGAGCTTACAGAAGCACAACTGGCGCCGCGCCTTCTGGTACGAGGGACGCTAGCTTGATTCGGCAAAGCAGTACAAAAAGCGGCTCTCGATATGTTCAGGCCACCAGGTTTCCCTGCCTCACTCTCGTGTCAACGGCTGTGCTGCTGCTCATTTCGCAGCTGAGCCACGGCACCAACCCCACAGTTGAGACCATTCTCAGGGAGATACAGCGGGCCGAGCAAGCCCGGGAGGCAGCGATCCGGGATATGATCTACGCCGCCGAGACCCGTGTTATCGAATGGGAAGATGCTTCCCGCAGCGCCGTTAAAAGCGAAACCCTGTCGGTTCGAAAGGTCTATGTGCGGGAGCCGGATCAAATCCGCAACGAATATCTGTCCATGACCATCGATGGGCGAAAGCTCAATGAAAAGGAGATGAAGCGGGAGCTGGCCAAGCAGCAGCGGGGCGGACGTCGGGACGGCAACGGGGAGTTTCAAAGTCCCTTCAGCGCAGAAGCAGCTGCCCTGTATGATTTCGTACTCGAGGGGCCCGAGCTTTTCGAGGGGCAAGCCGTATGGATCTTGAAGTTCACACCGAAACAGGAGGAGGAGGACCTCTTCACCGGCAACACCTATATCTCTCAGGCGGACTATCAACCCGTGTATGTGGAGATGGCTCCAGCGGTGCTGCCCCGCGTTCTGGAAGAGTTCTCCATGAACATTCGTTTCGTCGAAGTCGAGGGCTACCGGCTGCCCTCTGTGTTCAGCATGGATATGCGGGTTCGGGTAAGCTTTCTGGTCACCCTGGCCGACCGAACCTTGAGTATCGAGGACCGCTACTCGGATTACCGGCTCAACGTGGGACTGGGGGAGGAGGTCTTCAGCACAGAGTAGAGCCAACCTTTGTGGTAGTTCTATTTGCCATATTGAAGAACTCCCGCTATCCGAATAAAATTACAACGTGCCTGAGATATCCAGATTCTTGGGAATTGTAATTGGTGTTTTTCCGCGGAAACACCCTCCTCCGCATTTCCATGCCGTTTATAGTGAATATCAGGTAACTGTAGAGGGCGAAAATGGAATAGTGAATGGCTATTTTACGATTCATCCTGATTTCCATACCCTATGCTGGCCGAACGGGGCCGATTTCGCACCGGAGTATCTCTATGAAAAGGTGCGGATGACCGTGAAATGAAAAAGGAGCGCTATATGGGACGCACGTTAGTAGCAGTACTTTCAATCCTTGCCGTTATCATGCTGCTCGCCGGCTGCGGTGCAAAAACCGGGCAGACCGAAACCGGAGGCCCAGCTGCGGAGGAAGCAGCAGCGGAAGAGGGGGTTGCCGCAAGCGATCAGGACGCAGAGCCGGAGGCCGCCGAGACCCCGCAGGAGGTGAGCTTTGCCGCCGACGTGGCTCCGATTTTCGCGGCCAAGTGCAACGCCTGTCACCATCCTGAAAACGCGGTCAAGGTCGACCTGACCCGGCCCTTCCACCCCGATCTGGGGATCATCAACAGGCCCAACACCTGGACCCGCTCTTCCAGGCCCATCCTGGTCGTTCCCGGAGATCCGGATTCGAGCGCCCTGATCTGGAAGGTCGAGCAGACAGACCTGGAGCTCAAGGTGGACGGAGACCCCATGCCCTGGCACATCCCTCCCCTCACGGATCGTGAGCTTGAAAATCTCCGCCAGTGGATTGTTCAGGGCGCAAAGGAGGACGATGTGTACCGGAACACCATCACCCGCATCATGGGTGACGGGGTGTCTCTGGGCTCCCGGGGGGGCAGGTGCGCCTACTGCCACTATCCAGGTGCCGCCTACGGTCCGGATCTGACCGACCTCTTCGACCCGGAGAGGGGCAGCGTGAACATTGCCTCGGCTTTCGGCGACATCCGTATCGTTCCCGGGGACCCGGAGTCCAGCCTGCTGTTCACCAAAGTCAAAGGCGAAGCTCTTCCCCCGAATCTTGGACGGCCCATGCCGCTGCATTACGAGCGGCTGACCTCGGAGGAACAACAGATTCTCCGCGAATGGATTGCAGAAGGGGCAAAGAACAACTGACACCATTCCCGCTCGGTTCGGCACTCACTCTTCGCTACTGCGGGGTGAAGGAGTTCGAGACAGTGAAAACCTTGGGTTTGACACCGCCCTCATGATATGATACATATGTTTTGCATGACGAGGATGAATCAGAATCCACAGTTCCTCCAGGATTATTTTCTAGCCTGGTATCCAAAGTGGTTCCCCTAATCTCAACTCTCCTACCATAACAGCTGTCAAAACAGCATTTCAGGGTCGCTCGCCTGTTGAACATCCGAGGCTTTAAACACGAACACCCAACGATCCTTTTCGAGGCAAGCGACGAAACAAGATTGCAATGAGGAGATAATAAATCATGAATACTTTCGAGCAAATCGTAGAGGCCACGGTCTCCGGAGACGAGGAGCGCTGCGTGGCTTTAGCCCAAGAGGTTCTGGCGAGCGGAGCGGATCCGCTCCAGGCCATCGAGCAGGGATACACCAAGGGAATGGCCATCGTCGGTGACAAATTCTCCAGGATGGAGTACTACCTGCCCGAGCTGATCCGCTGCGCCGATGCCATGAAGGCCGCCATGGACGTGTTGAAACCTCACCTGGGGAAAAACCAGGCGGGCGCCGTTCAGGGTACCGTGGTGATCGGAACGATCCAGGGGGATCTCCACGACCTGGGCAAGAACATCGTGAAGACCATGCTGCAGGCAGCGGGCCTGTCGGTTCACGATCTGGGCTGCGACGTTCAGCTGCGTTCGTTCATCGACAAGGCGGAGGAGCTGGATGCCGACGTGATCGCCGCTTCGGCGATCCTCACCACCACCATGGCCTACATGCCTGATCTGGTGAATCTTCTGGCCGACATGAACCTGCGGGAGCGGTTCAAGGTCATGGTCGGAGGCGCTCCGGTCACCCCGGAGTACGCCAAGGAAACCGGTGCGGACGGCTACGGAGAAAACGCCGCTGAAGCCGTGGAGAAGGCCAAAGTCCTGGTACAGTCCAAGAAGGGGGGTAACTAGTATGATCGGCTTTTGGGATGTTTACCAACGCAGTGAAAAAGGCCCGTTCGTCAAGGAACAGGAGTTCGACAGACAGGTCGGAACCGTGGCCAACCAGCTGGTACAGAAGCACGGCATTCGCTTCGACCCAGAACAGGTCATCCCCTCGGATGACGCACTGGCCGACAAGGTGTATCAGGCTGCTCTGGAGCTGTTTCTGGAGCTGGGGATCTACTGCCGCGACACCAGCCGTCTGATCCAGTTCAGCCCGGAGGAGATACAATGGGCCCTGCAGCACGCTCCCACCACTGTAACCTACGGTCAGGGACCGGACACCCGGGTCATGCGGCACCGCAAGGTCGAAGACTCTCTGCCCCCGTTTTGCCTCAACACCCCGGTGGGTTGCACCGTGGCAGAGGAACGCTTCGTGGCCATGGTGCAGAGCTACGCCCAGGAACCGTTGAGCGACACCTTCTCCAGCGCCTTCAGCCAAACCGTGGGTGGACGGCCCATCAAGTCCGGCACGCCTCAAGAGGTCGAAGCGGCGATCTGGAACGTGGTCAAGCTTCGCGAGGCAGCCAGGGCTGCCGGGCGTCCGCTGATCGGCATCCACAACCTCATCTCCAACGCCGAAAAGACCGACGCTACTCTAGCTGCGATCCAGGAGGAGTTCGGCGCTCATCCGAACGACGGTTTGGGCGTGGCTGCCATCGCAGAGATGAAAGCCGATTACGAACGCATGAAGAAGGTCGTGTTTCTGGATCACAAGGGCTACAACCGCTACGGGTTGTACGGACCGATCATGGGTGGATACGCCGGGGGGCCGGAAGCCACGGCGATCGTGCACGTGGCCCATCACTTTCTGGGCCTGCTGGCCTTCGGTGCCCAATGGCACGACGGCTTCCCCCTGCACCTGATGCAGGGCTGCAACTCGACCCGGGACCTGCTCTGGCTGATCAGCGTTACCGGCCAGGCCCTGGCCCGCAACACCCACCTGCTGATCGGGGTCAGCCCCTTCACCGCCGCCGGTCCCTGCACCGAAATGGTTGTGCAGGAGATCGCCGCAGTCGTGCTGGCCGCTACGGTGTCCGGACTGCACCTCAACCTGGTTGCGGTGGCCCGAAACAAGCTTCCCGAGCGCTCCAGCGGCATGGAGGCCAGGATCGGGGCGGAAACAGCCTACGCGGTCGCCGGACAGGGGATCACCCGCAGGCAAGCCAACGAGATCGTAAAGAAGATACTTGGGGAATACGAGAGCAGCATCCCGGAGGCTCCTCAGGGCAAACGCTTCGACGAGTGCTACGACTTGAAAACGATCCGCCCCACGCAGGAATACCTGGATGTGTACGACCGCGGCAAGGAGCAGCTCACGAAGTTCGGGATCGAGTACAAGGACTGAGCGCGGGAATCAGAATCAAGCAGGAGGAAAAGCAATGGCTGCTTCCAACCTTGAACACAGGCCAAACCTGGATTACCTGTCCAGAGCCCAGGCGGAGCGGATTCACGCCGCCAGCCTGGAGATCCTGGAGCGGGTCGGGGCCCTAATCGACGAGGAGCACTCCGCAGCGCTCCTGCGCAAAGCCGGGGTCCGGCAGGGCGAGGCAGGCACCTTCCACATACCGCCCAAGCTTGTGGAGTGGGCCGTATCCGTGGCTCCGAAGCGGATCGTGCTGCACAACCGCAATGCCCAACCGGTCATGACCCTGGAGCTTGGACAGGTGTATTACGGCCCGGGATCGGACTGCCTGTTCATCCTGGATCACCGCACCGGCGAACGGCGGCAGGCGAGTCTCGAGGACGTAAACGAGGCAATCCGGCTGGCCGATGCCCTGCCCAACATAGACTTCCTCATGTCCGCGCTTCTGCCCTCAGACGTTGCACCGGAAACGGCCAATCTCCTGCAGATGCGTTCCATGATCGAGAACAGCACCAAGCCGATCATGTTCGTAACCAACGACTTCAAAAGCTGCGTGGACGTGGTCCGGGCGGCGGAAATCATTGCCGGGGGCGCCAAGGAGCACGAGAGCAAACCCTACAGCTGCTGCTACATCAATGTGACCGCCCCCCTGCGCCACAACGCGGACTCCCTGCAGAAGGTGCTTTACCTGGCGGAAAAAGGATTGCCCACCACCTATACACCGATGGTGCTGCGGGGGGTAAGCGGGCCGGCCACCAGCGCCGGGGCGGTAGCCCTGGCCAATGCGGGGGAGTTGGTGGGCCTGGTTCTGGCCCAGCTGAAGCGGGAGGGGGCGCCCATCATCCACAGCGGCGGATACGGAGATGTGTTCGACATGCGCACCACCACCGGGGCCTATACCGGACCGGAGAGCTACGGCGTGCGCACGGCCATGGGCGCCTACTATGGTCTGCCCACCTTCGGGCTGGGCGGGTCCAGCGATTCGAAGCTGCCGGACGAACAGGCAGCAGCGGAGGCATCCTTGACCCTGCTGTTCGAAACCCTGGGCCGGGCCACCCTCGTGCACGACGTGGGTTACATGGAGAGCGGCAAGTGCTATTCTCTGGAGATGATGGCCATCTGTGACGAGGTGATCGGCTACATCCGCCGCTACGCCCGGGGAATCGCGGTCAACGACGAGACCCTGGCCCTGGATCTGATCGCCGAGCTCGGTCCGGAGGGGGACTACCTGTCCAGCGAGCACACGGTGAACCACTACCGGGAAACCTGGTACCCCCGCCTGTTCAATCGCAACCACTTCGACGGCTGGCTGGCCGAGGACGGCCAGACCCTGGGCCAGCGGACACGCAAGCGGGTGGAGGAGATCCTCGACAACCACAAACCCGAGCCGCTGGATCCAAAAATCCGACGGGAGATCGAGGAGATCTTGGGGTAACGGAGTGTAGCGAACGGCAGGTGCAGCCTAGGGCGGGTGCAGTGAAGCGGGTGAGAAAACGGGAGGTTGTTCTGTACGGTCGAACAGTGATCGAAAAAGGTACCCTTCCCACGATCTGCAGGCAGTGCGACATGCGCTGCGGAATCCAGGTGGAAGTCGAGCACAGCCGGATCGCCAAAATCACGGGGATGAAAGCCCATCCTCAGAACCGGGGCCGGCTCTGTCCCAAGGGACCCGCCGCCATCGATACGGCTTACCATCCCGAACGCCTGCTCAAAGCCCTCAAGAAAAACAGCAGCGGCTCCTTTCAGGAGATCTCCCTGGAGCAGGCCATGGCGGAGATCGCCGAGAGGCTGGCTGCGATCGGGGAGAAGCACGGAAAGCGCTCCATCGCCGCCTGGCACGGGGAAGCCCTTGGTTTCGCCCAGCAGGAGATGTATCCCCGCCGCTTTCTCCACGCCCTGGGCAGCCCGAATTTTCTCTCGGTAAACTCCCTCTGCTACGTGAGCCGCTACATCGCCTACCGTCTGGTCCAGGGTTACTGGAACGCCTGTCCGGATTTCCGCAACGCCCGCTGTATCCTGCTGTGGGGCACCAACCCCCCGGTATCCCACTTCACCTTCATGCATGCGATCGAGCAAGCCTTGAGAAGGGGAGCCAAGCTGGTGGTCATCGATCCCCGGAGCACCGAGATCTCCAGAAAGGCAAATCTCCACCTTCGCCCCATGCCCGGAACAGACGGTGCCCTGGCCTGGGCCTTGATGCAGCGGCTGATCGAAACCGGCCAGTACGACCGGGAGTTCGTGGCCGAGCACAGCGTGGGCTTCGATCAAGCCGCAGCCTACGCAAAAGAGTTCACCCTTGAGAAGGTGAGCCGAATCACCGGAGTGCCGATTGAACAGATCGGGGAATGCGAGCGGTTGATCGTAGCCGGCAGCCCTCGGAGCATCAACTATGTCGGGGTGTCCCTGGAACACCAGGAGAACGGGGTGAACGCGGTGCGAGCTATCGCCTGTCTGGGGGGGCTGATCGGGGCGGTGGACCGTGAGGGCGGCGATCCCTGGCCCGAAGCGCTAGGAGAGCGCTCCCTCGCTCTCTACGACGAATTGCCGCTGCTGGATCTGGAACCGGTCGGGGCCGCCGACTACCCGGTGCTGTATGACTTCTACAAGGAGTGCAACACCATGAAGGGGGTGGAGGCCATGCTGGGCGAGGGGCCGTACCCGCTGCACGCCCTGATCGTGAGCGGGGGCAACCCGGTGAACACAAATCCCAACGTCTCCAGGGTGGCCGAGGCGTTTCGTCAGCTGGACCTGCTCGTGGTCCGGGATCTTTTCCTGACTGAAACCGCCGCCCTGGCCGACTACGTGCTGCCCGCCGCCTCTTTCCTCGAGCGTTCGGAGCTGCACATCTATTCTCACTACCAGTGGGTATCGATGTCCAGGCGGATTCTACGGATCCCCGGAGTCCTCGATGAATACTCGTTTTGGCGGGATCTTGCTCATAGACTCGGCTTCGCAGAGCGCTACTTCCCCTGGCGTAGTGAGGAGGAGGTGAACGAGTGGCTGCTGGAACCCACCGGCATCACCCCGCGGCAGCTGCAGCAGCATCCGGAGGGCAGGGAGTACAAAGCTGTCCGTTTCCAGAAGGTCAGTCAACAACCCCTGCCAACTCCCTCCGGTAAGTTCGAGTTCGTCTCCCGGTATCTGGAGGATCTGGGCTATCCGGCCCTTCCGATCTATGAGCAGCCGTACTATGTTCGAAATGCCGAGAAGGCACCCGTAAAGAATCGTCCGTATCTGCTGATCAGCGGCGCCCGCAAGCGGGTGTACCTGCACTCCCGCTATCGCAACATCCCCAAGTTCCGGCGCCGCCACCCCCGGGCGGAGATCGAGCTGCACCCGGCTGATGCCGCCACCTTGGGCGTTAAGGAGGGAGAGCTGGTACGGGTGAGCTCTGAGATCGGTTCGATCGACCTGCCGGCGAAGATCCTGGGCGGGGATGAAATCCTGCCCGGGCTGGTGCAGATCACCCACGGATGGGAGGGCGGCGGCAACGTGAACCGTCTCACCTTCGACAACATCACCGATCCGATCAGCGGCTTTCCCCTGCTCACCTCGATTCCCGTGCAGCTGGAACGGATACCCGGGGAGCAAACCGATTGATCGAAACCGCTTCGCTGCCGGCTGAAGCCCGCTACACTAGCGGAGCACGACAAGGCTCGTGCAAACGAACCTACAGTCGCCGTTCACTCACGGCGGGGAGGAAGCTATGAACGGAAAGGTGAGAGGGGACAAACGCTACTACGGGCAGGCCATAGGCATCGCCCTGCTCGATCAGCTGCATTCCCAGCCCCTGATCCCCGGAAACGTGGGGAACGCCAGCACCTACGATTTTCCCGTGCGTCTGAAGGTCATCAAGGGGCTGCACGACAACCCCTACGCCCCGGTGCGGGATGAACAGGGCCGTTATTCCTCCGACGTTCAGCGAACCGTGGAGGCGGTGAAGGAGCTGGAGGCGGATGGAGTGCGGGCGATTATCATGTCTTGCGGTTTTTTCTCCGTGGTCCAGGAGGTACTGACCGAGGAGGTGAAAATCCCGGTGTTTTCCTCTCCCCTGCTTCTGGTTCCCCTGATCTCCAGGATGATCGGCCGAAGGAGACGGAAAGTAGGCATTCTGACCGCCTCCAAGAAACGGCTGACCCGGGAGTTCCTGGAGCCCGTGGGCGTGGATGATTCGATTCCCTACGCAGTGGAGGGTTTGGAGGCTTCCACAGAGTTCTACGCCTGTTTCATGGGAGGAACCCGAACGACCCTGGATGTGGATCTGCTGGGCGCTCAGGTGGTGGATATCGCCTCCGGATTCGTCCGGGAAAATCCGGATATCGGAGCTCTCCTGCTGGAGTGCAGCGATCTGCCTCCCTTTGCCGCAGACATTCAGGAAGCCACGGGCAAACCGGTGTTCGACTTCATCACCTTCGTCAACGCCGTGTACCAGGCGGTGGTTCAGCGGCGGTATACCGGTTTCCTATAAAGAGCTAATCTCTACTGCCGGAGAATCCCAGGGCAAAACACAGAGCTTTGAATATTTCGCTCAGCTTATGCTGACTCACACTCGCTATCAGGGAGCCGACTTTTCCTTTCGGGATCGTTTGAATATGATCCAGATTAACGGCACAGCGGCGGGGCATCCCATCCGCCGCATCCAGAACAACCTCAGACGGAACGTCGCGAATAGTAGCTATACATAGATACGGCAAGTGGCTTTACAGCTGCTCGATCATCCCTTCCAACCGAAGATCGACGGGCACGCAGCCCATCCGCTTCTGAACCTCCAGACAGTTCTCCATCCCCTGCACGTCGAGCCGGGCGCCGATCTCCCAGTGCTCCAAATCCCGCAGCAGGGCCCGGCGGAAATCCTCCTTGGGAATCCGAAACACCTGGGCCCCGAAGGACGCCGCCTCTTCGGGATCCTGGATGATCTCCCTGCAGGAGGCCCGAAATCCCTCCAGGGCTCTGCGGATCAGGTCGATCTTCCGCTCCAGGGCATCATGGCGGGCCAGGATGATCCCCCACTGATAACTGGGAAAGAAATCCCGGACCACGGCCAGGATCCGCACCCAACCGAGCTGTTCGCCCCGGGCCACGAATGGCTCCACCAGAAATCCTGCATCCACCCGGGGAAGCCCTGATTCCGGGGAAGGGGAAAAACAGCGCACATCCCCGTAAGCGGAGCCCAAAGGCACCAGCTCGACTTCCGTATCCGGATCCAGTCCCGAGGCGATGAGCATGGAACGGGCGAAGTACTCATCGCAGCTTCCGGCCGAGAGGATGCCCAGACGCCGGCCCTTCAAATCAGCCATCTTCGATATGTGGGGACGGGCAACCAGGTAGTGATCCAGACTCTGCACTGTGCTGGACCCGATCGCCCGTGCCGGTAGTCCATCGCAGCGAGCTTTGAGGAAGGGGGGCAGACCCATCTCCCCGATCCAAACCTCACCCCGGGAAACCGCAGCAGCCAGCTCCGGTCCGCCCCAGTAGTAGCGGATCTCCAGGTCGATCCCGCGCTGCCGGAAAAAACCCCGCCAGCGGCCGTAGTACAGGGGAAAACGTTCGATCCAGAATGAGGGTACCCCCCAGAGAATCGGTTCCATGGAAATCTAAGACACCTACCGCCCAGCCGGTACCAGAGCCCGGTCCGCTGCGGCCACGATTCTCCCCATCTCCTCGATCCGCCCCCCGGGAATTTCCGCCTGTCCGGCTGCTGCAAGCAGATCCCGGCAGCGATCTCCGGCCCGATCGATCAGGGTGCTCCCACCGGCTGAGCTCCAGGCGTCCCTGGATTGGCGGATGAACAGCCCGGGGGCAAAAGCCTCCCGGCAGTGCCGCAGGGTGTGATCGGTCTCCAGGAAGTGCCCGCCCGGAGCCACGGCCAGGATATCCGTCCAGGCGGTGGAGTCCTCTTCCAGAGTCAGCTCTCCTTGAAGCTGCCGTACTCTCCGCAGCGCCGCGGCGATCTCGTCGTCAACAACCAGCTGCAAAGGGCTGAAGGTCTTGGCCGCCTCCAGCTCCCCCGCACGTCCGAGTACCGCCGCCCCGGAGGCGGCCACCATAAGACCGTAGAGGCTGTGCTCCACCATGGCCTGCCCGTCGGTGCAGAAGGTGTCGCTGCTCAGCCCGGCTGTATGGACGGGAAGCCCGTAGGCCTCGGTGAGCAACTGTGCGCTCAAGGCGTTGGCCTGCATGGTTTCCGGGCAGGCTTTGACCGCCCTGCCGCTCAGCATATCCATGCCCAGGGCCGTAGCCAGGGCGAAAACCGGGTGCCCCGGCTTGATGAGCTGCGTCACAATGACCATGGCCAACACCTCGATGGCGGCGGTGAGCACCGTTCCGATCGGGGTGATCGGTGAAGTGCCGCCGATCACCGGTAGACTGGAGGCGTGCACCGGCAGACCGTATTCACAGGCCTGCAGGATCACCTCCATATCCATGGACTTGAAGCGAAAGGGAGTGAGGGAGCAGGCGATGATACTGGCCAGGGGATGAGTCTTCAGCTGTTCTCTACCTCCGGCCCGGGCCGCGCACAGCTCCAATAGGTACGGAAGGGTCTGTTCGGTATGGGGTTGGATCCAAACGTGCTTGCTGGTGCTGCGCAGCAGGGCATCGAGTGCGTGTACATCCACGATTTCCGGCGGTACGTCGGTGGGCGTCGGGAAGGCGCACAGATCGATCTGCTCCAGAGCCCCGGCCAGGCGTCCCCAGGTGTGGACATCCTCCAGGGTCAGCAGTCGGTATTCTCCGGTTTCCGGATCCAGATAGCCCCGGCCGCCCGTGCCGGTGCAGAGGTAGAATCCACCCCGGGGATGCGGGATCGGCAGAACTGCTGCTTCATTGCCGGAGGCCGGTTCCTCCCGCGTCGCTGGAGCCCCCAGGCTGAATGCACGGGGCACCGACCTCAGGGCCCGTTCCTGCAGCTCCCGGGGGAAGCGGACCAGAGCGCTGGATCTGTCGACCCGGGCGCCGAGTCCCGCCAGCTGTTCGAGCAATCCCGGATGCTGCAGCTGGACACCCCGCTGGCTGAGAAACATCGACACCCGTTCTCTCAGCTCCGTGGTCTCGGAATCCGATAAAAATTTCATTGGGTATGGTCTCAAAATTGTTTCCTTGAACACGATACGGGACAGATGTGCGGGAATCACGGAGCCGGCCGCCGCTAGTCACTCCGGCTCATGCGTTTTTCGAGGCGGCTTACCCCGAGAGAGAGGCTCAAGGTGAGGATCAGGTACATAACGGCCACCGTGATCCAGGGTTCGAAGATAAAACGGGTGGCCACCTGAACCTGCTTGCCCATGTAGGTAAGCTCCTGGATCGACACGATTGAGGCCAAAGAGGAGTACTTGATCGTGTTGATGAACTCGTTGGCCAGCGGCGGAAGGACCCGCCTGACCGCCTGGGGCAGGATGATGAAGCGCATCTTGTCGAACCAGCTCAGACCAAGGGAGTAGGCGGCTTCGCTCTGGCCCCGTTCAACAGATTCGATGCCGGCGCGCACGATCTCGGTGATGTAGGCCCCTTCGAAGAAGGCGATGGTGAACACCCCCGAGATGAATTGTACGAACAGCGACTCCTGGGCGAACAGGACGGCCAGAACGGCCTTTACGTTCTCAGGCCGCGTGCGTATGAAGGTCTCCACCCCCAGAAGGGGCATGATCTGGTCCACCACGAAGAAGTAGAAGATGTAGATCAGTACCAGGGGAGGCAGGTTGCGGATCAGTTCCACGTAGGTCCGGCCCACCAGCTGCAGAAACAGGTTCTTGCTGGTGCGGAACAGTCCCATGATGAAACCGGCGATCAAAGCCAAAAGAGCAGCCCAGATCGAAAGCTTCAAGGTGGTGATCAGGCCGATCAGCAGGAAGTTGGCCACCGGTTTTCCGGTCTCCGCATCCCGGCGCACCAGGAAACGGGGGATGACCGACCAGTCTCCCCTGTACTCCAGCCCGTAGGCGATACGCCAATAGACGTATATACCGACGGCGATTACCAGGACGATGATGACGGCGTCGATGGGTCTGAATCGAACTCTCTTGACGATCAAGATTTACACTCCAGGTGAAACAGGCCGCCCGCCCTCGATGGACGGACGGCTCGATTCGCTCTCTAAGACGACTGATCCTGCGGCTTACTCCGGCAGCAGGTATTCCCAATCCTTGGTGCCGTACCAGTAGTCGGATTTTTCCTCCAGCCAATCCCTGTTGGTCGTGATCCAGGCGTTGTAGAAGAAAATCGTATCCGGATCTCCCTTGGGCACGACAAAGGCACACGGCTCGTAGGTGAACAGATCACCATCGAGAGGCTGATAGACCTTGTCGGCGTAGTCCACCGCCCAGTAGGCGGGCTTGGGGGAGGATGAGAACGCGGCGTGGGCATTGCCGTTCAGCACGTCCTGAATCACCGCCTCGTCGCTGTCGAACTGGTGCAGCTCGGCCTTCGGGGTGAACCTCTTGGCTGCATTGGTGGGGGTTCCGCCCATACGCACCGCGATGATGACATCCTCCTTGTTGAGGTCCTCCAGGCTGTCGGCTCCGGGAAGCATCTCCCGGCTGGCCACGCAGTCCATCCCGGTTACCTCGTAGGGTACCGAATAGTTGACCTTCAGGGCCCTTTCGGTGGTGATCCCCATGCCGCCGATGATCACGTCGAACTTGCCGGTGAGCAGGGCGGGAATGATCCCCGACCACTCGGTGGGCACGAACTCCACATCCACGCCCATGTCTTCGGCCAGCTTGGTGGCCACATCCACCTCAAAGCCGACCATGTTGCCGTCCTTGTCCTTGAAGGACCAGGGCACGAAGATGTCCAATCCGACCTTCAAAACACCCCGCTTGAGGATTTGGTCGATCATGATTTCCTGCGCGACCTCCGCCTCTTCCTCCGGTGCCTGGGCACAGGTTGCCAGCAGGCCGACCAGCCCCACGACCATTACGAGGGCTATCAGAACTTTGTACACACTCTTTTTCATAGCTTTCTCCTTTTCTTTGGATTTTGTAGAGTGGTTAGATCCATAGTTGACAGAAACGTTGATTTCAAACCTCCTTCCTTCGAGATTATAAGATTTGACTCAGGAAGAGCTTGGTGCGGTCCTCCTGAGGATTCTTGAAAAAATGCTCCGCCGTCCCGGTTTCCACGATCTGCCCTTCATCCATGAAGATCACCCAGTCACTGACCTCCCGGGCGAATCCCATCTCGTGGGTGACCACCACCATGGTCATGCCCTCCCGGGCCAGGTTCTTCATGACGTCGAGCACCTCGTTGATCATCTCCGGATCCAGGGCGCTGGTGGGCTCGTCGAACAGCATCACCTTGGGCATCATGGCCAGGGCCCGGGCGATGGCCACCCGCTGCTGCTGGCCTCCGGAAAGCTGGGCCGGATAGTTGCCCGACTTTTCGCCGATTCCCACCTTGTTCAGAAGCTCCATGCTGAGCTTGGTCGCCTCTTTCTGGCTCTTCTTCCTGACCCGGATCTGGGCCAGGTTCACGTTCTCCAGGGCGGTTAGGTGGGGGAAGAGGTTGAAGGATTGAAACACCATACCCACCTCTTTGCGGATCTCCAGACGGTGCTTCCTGTTGTCGTCCAGGGGGATGCTGTCCACGACGATGGTTCCGCTGTCCGGCTCTTCCAGGCCGTTGAGGCAGCGCAGCAGAGTGGATTTGCCCGATCCGGAAGGACCCATGATCACCACCACCTCCCGGCGGCGGATCTTGGTCGAGAAATCCTTCACGGCCTGGACTCCCCCTATAAATGTCTTGCTGACATTATCGATGGTGATGATATGTTCACCCAATTCTTTCTCGCTCATGCCTATAGCTCCTGCATCATGTCAGGATTTTGAACCGCTTCTCGAGGTAAAAGGCCAAGGTCGACAGCGCGATGGTGATCACCAGGTAGATCGCCGCGGCTGTAAACCAGATCTCGAAAGTCAGGAACGTATCCGCAGCGATGATCTTGGCATTCAGAGCCAGGTCACTGAGGGACACGATGCTGACCAGAGCGGAGTTCTTGATCAGGGTGATGACCTGGCCTGTCAATGGGGGAAGGATCCGGCGTATGGCCTGGGGAAGGATCACATCCCGGTACGTATAAAATCCGCTCAGCCCCAGGCTGTGGGCCGCTTCCCACTGCCCCTTGCGCAGAGAGGTGATGCCGGCGCGGAAGATCTCCGACATGTAGGCCCCCTCGAACAAGGTCAGGGCCAGCACCGCCGAACCAAAGCGCCCGAGCCCGATGATCGGACCGATGACGAAGTACATCAGGTAGATCTGAACGAGCAGCGGGGTGTTGCGGATCGTCTCCAGGTACAATCGGGAGAGAATCCGGCCCATGAACGATCCGGACAGCCGCAGCAGGGCCGTGGTCAAACCCACGCCCAGAGCCAGCAACAGGCTGACCCCGGAGATGCGAAAGGTGAAGAACAGACCCTTGATCAGCTCCCCGGCTATCAGCCGCCCGTCTTTGATCTGAAACAGGTACCTGGGAACCCGGAACCACTGCCAGTAGTAGCCGAGCCGCGCCGTGCTCATCGACATCAACCAGATGATCAGGGCGATCAGGGCTACGTACTCGATGATGTCGATCCAGGGGTGGCGGAAGAGGAAAATCCTCTGCCTCAGCCAGTGCAGAGGGGAGATTCGAACTTTTATTTCTTCACTCATTCGCGTTTGTTGCTGCAGACCGTGATGCCGTACACAGATCACTAAGTATAAATTTGCACCCAGGGCCTGTCAATCCTAACCGTTTCACTCCGATCGCGACTTCCCGCGGCCCCACCTTACGTGCCTCGTTCCTCCGCTATTCCATTGCCAGAAAGTCCATCACCGCCTGGGCCTGCACCGCCGCTCCCACAGCCAGCGATTCCTCATCAAAATCGAAGTGGGGGCTGTGCAGCGGTTGATCGAAGCCGTCGGCGGCATTGGCAATGCCCAGCCACCAGTACACCCCGGGAACCCGCTGCTGAAAATAGGCGGCGTCGTCCCCGGCGGTCATGATTCTATCGTATTCGATCACCTGCTCTTCCCCCACAACCTTTGCCGCCGCCTGCTTCCACAGGCTGACCAGTTGCGGATCGTTCAAGATCGCAGGGTAGCCGTTCTGCATCTCGAGGGTATAGCTGCCCCCCGCCGGTTCGACCACCCCGCGGATCAGGGCCTCGAAGCGCCGGGTCAGCTGCTCCAGCAGCTCTGCAGACGGTACCCGGATTCCTCCCTTGAGCACGACCTCCGGGGGAACGATGTTGCCCACCGTGCCGCCGTGGATAGAGGCGAACTCGAAGATCAGCGACTCCCCCGGGGCCAGGCCTTTCGGGATCTGGCTCTGGGTGTTGGTCATGACCAGGGCCGCCAGGAGCAGCGGGTTGAGCACCTTGTCGGGCATTCCCACATGGCCTCCGGTCCCGTGAATCGTCAGGGAAAAACTGACCGAACAGTGAGTGGCCGCCCCGCTTTTGACAACCACGGTTCCCTGCTCGAACTGGGGATAGAGGTGCAGCGAGAAGATGGCATCGACCCGGGGCTTCTTCAATACCCCCGCCGCGATCATGGGCAGCGCGCCTCCGGGCAGGGTGTCCTCGCTGGGCTGAAAGATGAACTTGACGTTTCCGGCGATGCTGTCTCTGCGTTCGGCAAGCACCATGGCCGCCCCCAGCTGGATCGCCGTGTGGGCGTCGTGACCGCAGGTATGAGCCACTCCCGGATTCTCCGATGCGTAGGGGCAGTCGTTCAGCTCTTCCATTGCCAGGGCGTCGATGTCGGCGCGAAGCGCCACGGTTTTCCCCTGCCTGCCGCCCCGCAGCAGCCCCACGACCCCGGTGCCGGCGACTCCGGTCTGCACCTCGATCTTGAGGTCCCGGAGGTGCTCGGCGATCAACGCCGCAGTGCGGGTCTCCTGCATGCCCAGCTCGGGGTGTTTGTGGATGTCCCTACGGATCCCGCACAAGATTTCCAGCTTGCCGAAGGCCGATTCTAGCAAATTATTGCTACCGGCCACGCTGGTTGCTCCTCTGCCGAGCGAAACGCTGTAGACGTCCCACCCCTTCCTCCAGTCGATCCCGGTCCGAAACTATGGACAGGCGCAGGTGCCCTTCTCCGGCCGGTCCGAACTCGGTTCCGGGAAGGGTCATAACCCCCGCCTGCTCTATCAGCTTTACTGCCAGATCCATGGAACTCAATCCGAAGCCGGAAAAATTCGGAAACACGTAGAAGGAACCGTTCGGTTCGACACAGCTCACCCCCCGGATCCCCGCAACTCCTTGATAGAGAATCCGCAACTTTTCGCGGTACTCGCGGTGCATCGGCTCCAGATGCTCGGCCGGACAGTCCAGAGCGGCCAGGGCCGCGTACTGGGCAATGCGTGAGGGACAGAGCATGATCAGATAGTGCAGCTGCTTGACGTGCAGCAGAGCCTCCTCGGGACCGGCCATGTATCCTATCCGCATGCCCATCATGAAGTAACTCTTGGAAAAACCCTGTAGCGTGAAGGTCCGCTCACGCATCCCCGGCAGGGAGGCGATGCTCAGAGGCGGCCGGGGGGCGGCGAAATCCCGGTAGATCTCGTCCACCACGACCAGCAGATCGTGCTTCTGGACGAAATCCGCAACCTCCTCGATGGTGCTGTCCGGCCAGGCCACGCCCAGAGGATTGTTGGGATTGGAAAAAATGAGCAGGCGGGTCTTCTCACTGAGAGCCGCTTCCAACTCGCCCATATCCGGCAGGAATCCATTCGTCTCTCTCAGCGGAACAAACACCGGCTCCGCGCCGCAGGCCACCGTATTCAGCAGGTAGTTGGCATAGTGGGGCGAGGGTATCAACACCTCCTCTCCGGGACGCAGCAGGGTACGCATCACCACGTACAGAGCCTCCTGCACCCCGTGGGTCACCAGGAGCTCGCTCTCCGGATCCGCGCTGATCCGGCATTCGGCCTCAAGTTTTTCTGCCAGCCGCTCCCGCAGCTCAGGCATGCCCCAGTAGTGGGTGTAGCGCATCGGTGCGGAGTTGAACAGCTCCGTGGTCCGCCGGCGAATCCACTCCGGCATCTGTTGATAGGGATTGCCGGACATGAGGTCGACCAGATCCTCCCGACCTCTCGCCAGCTCCATGATTCGCTTTCGGTCCCCATAGGGAATGGCGGCGACTGCCGGATTCACGGAAATTGTCATTTCAGCTCTCCAGCTCCAGCAGGCGCTTCATCTCCTCCAGCTGCTCGGTTTGCATGGGGGTGCTCTGTTCGGAGGCGGGAAAAGCCCCGCTCTCCACTTCCCCCCGGAACTCCCGGAAGGCAGCCAGGACCTCCTGCCCCAGGCGCCTGTACACCTTCACGAACTTGGGCACATAACGATCGAACAGACCCAGCAGATCCTGGGCAACCAGGATTTGACCGTCGCAGCCCGCTCCAGACCCGATCCCGATTACCGGGATCTTCAACCGCCGGCTCATTGCTTCCGCCACCTCGGCGGGAACGCACTCCAGCATAATGGCAAAAGCTCCCGCCGCCGCCAGCTCCTCGGCCAGATCGAGCAGAGCTTTAGCTTCTACGCCCTTGGTTCCCTGGTTTCTGAATACTCCCGTATGGAGGTAGGTTTGAACGGTGGCGCCGATGTGAGGCATGACCGGAATCCCTGCGGCCACCAGCCCGGACACAACCGGGAGGATCTCCGGACCCCCCTCGATCTCCAGGCCCTGGGCGCCGGCTTCCTTGACCAGCCGTTCGGCTGACTCGAGGGCCCTTTGGAAATCTCCGGCCCCGGACAGAAAGGGCATTTTAGCGAGCACAAGGGCTCGGTTGCTACCCCGAAGCACTGCCTTGGTGTGGTGTACAATCTGCTCCAGGGTAACCGGTACCGTAGATTCGTAGCCCAGGCCGACCTGCCCCAGAACATCGCTCACCAACAGACAGTCGATACCCGCCTCATCGGCCAGGCGAGCGAAGGGATAGTCGTAGGCTGTGAGCACGGTGATCTTCTCCGCCGCCTGTTTCTTCTTGTGCAGGCCGGAAATTGTTACCTTTTTCATCCGTTCATCTCCCCACTTCCGCTAAACGGCTCCGCTGGCATGGCACGTATACACTTTCACAAACTGAGTTTTCCCTCCCGGCTCGCCGTTATATAGTTAATACAGAACTCATCCTGATCGAGCAGCGCCTGGGAAGCGATCACGCTCTGCATCAACAAGGTGTCCAGGGGATCGAGAAACACCGCATCCAGACCGGCGTACATCAGCATGGGCATAAAGCTGCGGTGCAGGAGCTTGCGTTCGGGAAGACCGAAGGATATGCCGCTCAGAGAAATGATCGTCTTGATCTCCGGCAGCTCCTTCTTCAATCCCAACAGGGTGTGCATGGACATCATGCCCCCGTCGCCGCGTACGCTCAGGGGCTCGATCATGGGATCGAGGTAGAGCTTGTCCAGGGCGATGCCGTAGCGATCGATCGCATCCGCGATCTTCTTGCCCACCTCCACTCTCTCCTGCGCCGACTGGGCTACCCCGGATTCATCACGGCAAAGGGCGATAACCGGACATTGGTGTTCCTTGACCAGGGGCAGGATATTATCGACTCGCTCTTGTTCCAGGGTTATCGAGTTGGCCCAGGCCGCCGGCTTGTTTGTGCAGGCCTCGAAACCCGCCTGGATGGTGGGGGGATTGGGGCTGTCAATACAGAGGGGCAGGTCCACCGCCTCCTGAATGATCCGGACGGCCCATTTCATGTTGTCCGGCTCCACAGCTATATCCGAACCGGCGTTGATGTCGATTACCTGAGCGCCCGCCTCGGCTTGGCGTACAGCTTCCTGGCGAATAAACTCCTCGTTTTTCTCCTCGTAGGCCCGCATGACGCTCTTCTTGAATGTATTGATCCGTTCTCCGACGATCAGCATAGTTACTACTCTCCTCCCTCGTTCTGATGATCTCTCCAGCTTGCATTACCCCGGGGAATTACTTCGCCAGCAGATCCTCGAGTTTCTCCCGAATCCGCCTCTGAAGCGGCGCGGATCCGCTATCGGCCCAGCCTTCCAGGGATGTGCGGCGAAACAGCTTGGGTTCCCACATAGCCTGACTCATATGTGCAATCGTGTGTTCATCCATAATAAAGGAATGGTCCTTGGCCGCGCGCCGGGTCACCTCAACGCCCAACGACTCATCGCTCACCTGGATACCGGCGGCCATTCGCCTGACCCCCCCGGCCAGCTCATCGGATAAGACAAGCATCTCCAGGGAGCCGTTCTTGCCCGCCGAGAGAAACCCCAGATTGTGGATGAAGGCGGTTGCCGCCAGAGAGGCGAGGTACAGGCTCATCCCGGCCTCCGCGGCGGCCTGGGCATCCACGATATGGGCATCCGAACATCCGGCTCCGATCCAGGTCGGCACACCCAGATCATCAAAGAGATCCACCGCTGCGATACCGACCATCATGTACTCCGGAGAGCCGTAGGCGATTCCGCCACTGCGCATATCCATCGGCAGAATTGCAGAAGCGGTGATCACCGGAGCTCCCGGCTGTTCCAGTTGATGGACCACCAGACCGGCCAGGATCTCCGCCGAGGATTGGGCGATCGCCCCGTCCAGAGTCACAGGGCCGGTTGTTCCCGGAATCATGGCTGGATAGCAGACAACGGGCAAACGCCGGCGGGCGGCGTGGCGCAGGCGCCGGCAGGCCTCTTCACCCAGCTCGAGGGGTGAGTACGGTCCGGTTAGGTCGAGGGCGAAGGGTTTCTCCGCCAGAGCGTCCCAGCCCCCGGCTACCTCGGCCAGGTAGTTCCAGATCTCCTCACCCTCCACCTCGTCGTGGGCAATGAACGGCAGGGGCTTGACGGATTCCGCCACAATGGCCTTCACGGTTTCCAAAGCCTGCTTGGAGGGCTCCACATCGCTGGGGTTTCCCAGACCGCTGGCCATGTCGAAGTTATCCAGCCGCTCACAAACTCGGGCTGCTTCCCGCACATCTTTGAGCAGACATTCCCTGTGGGTGTTGGTTCGGTGATCGTAAATGGTGATGCAGTTCAGACCCGGCGCGAAGTGGGGAATCGAGCCCTTAGTGTCCACGGCGAGCTGGCCGTTTCGATCCCACAGGGTAAAACGATTGGTGATCGTGGACAGGCAGCGGCCCACCAGTTCATCTGGGAAGAGGATGTATTCATCTTCCCCTTCCCGGCAGCCGGCCTGCAGCAGCCGTTTACGGGTCTCCAGATCACGAACATCCATACCGACCTCACGTAGAATCCGAAGGGACGCCCGGTAGATCGTCTTGCTCTGCTCGTGGCTCAGCATCCGCAGCCGCATCACTTCACTCCCTCTCGTTCGCTCTGGACGGCTCAACCGCCACGATGATGTCTCAGGCAAGCATCATCGCTAATTACGCAACAACGTTTCATTTTATGCAATAAGGCATTATAGAATGAATTACCCTTGAGTGTCAAACTCTATCATGAAAGCAGCCAACTCCGTACCCGTGCAATTCTCAGTATATGGAATTTCAGGTTGAAAATCGCAGATCGGACTAAATACTGTTGACCGAAATCGGGAAGGGATTCACAATACGGATATGAAAGAACATTCACCATGGGATTTTTTAGAGGATTATCGAGGAAAGTTGTTCCGGGGACAGTGGCCGACGGTTCCGGAGATGTTCGAGATCAGCTGCAGCCGCTTCGGTGAGAGGAACGTCTTCACCGCCTATGATCCCACCGTCCTGAGGCTCAGCTACAGTCAGGCCCTGGAACAGGTACTGCGTACGGCAGCCTATCTGCAGTCCAGAGGCGTCAGCCCAGGTGATCGAATCGCCCTCACCGGCAAGAACTCTCCCGAATGGGCCGTGGCCTATCTGGCCATCCTGTTCGCCGGAGCCGTGGTCGTTCCCCTGGATTACCAGCTGAAAACCGAAGAACTGGCGGGGTTGATCGCTTTTTCCGGGGCTCGTTTGCTGTTCGTAGACGAGGAAAAGTACTCCGGCTTCGAGACTTCTCCTTCAACAATCAAGGAGAAAATTTCTCTGAGCCCTTCGACTCCAGACTACATCCTGGATCTTCCCCAGACAGCGTCATTACGCCGGGAGGCACTAGGTGATGAGGAGCTGGCGGCGATCATGTTCACCTCCGGAACCACGGGAGATCCCAAGGGGGTCATGCTGAGCCACCGGAACCTGGTCAGCGATACCTATCTGGCCCAAGACAATCTGTCGATCACCTGCAACGATGTGTTCTACGCCCTCCTACCCATCCACCACTCCTACACCATGACCGCAGTGTTCCTGGAGGCCATCTCCGTGGGCGCGGAGATCGTATTCGGCAAGAAAATGGTGAGCAAACAGATCCTTTCGGATCTGAAGCGGGGCAAGGTGACCATGTTCCTGGGCGTCCCGATGCTGTTCAACCGGCTGCTGGCCGGGCTGAACAGCGGGCTGCGGGAGAAGGGGGCCGCGGTCTATGCCCTGATTCACCTGCTCATGGCTCTGTCTGGGTTTGTCAAAAAACTGTTGCGGGTGAATCCGGGCAAGCGGATGTTCGGATTCCTCCTGGAAAAGTTGTCCCTGGAGCACATTCGCATCTGCATCTCCGGCGGGGGACCGCTTCCCGCCTCCACCTTTCGCCAGTACAACCAGCTGGGAATCGATTTCGTTCAGGGCTATGGGCTCACCGAAACCTCTCCTATCGTCGCCCTCAATCCGACCGACCGCTACAAGGTGACCTCCGTCGGCAGGCTAATCCCACGGGTCGAGGCCAGGATCGTGGATCCGGACGAGCTGGGCAGAGGTGAAATCACCCTGAAGGGGCCGATGGTCATGCAGGGATACTACAACAACCCTACCGCTACCGCGGAGGCCTTCACCCCTGAGGGCTTCTTCCTGACCGGAGACGTGGGCTACCTGGATCGGGACGACTATCTGTATCTCACCGGGCGCAAGAAGTCGCTGATCGTGACCTCGGGGGGCAAGAACGTGTACCCCGAGGAGATTGAGGACCGTTTCCAGCTGTACAACGAGATCGAGCAGATCCTGGTGCGGGGTTACATTGCCGAGGAGCGTCAGAAAGCCGAAACGATCGAGGCGCTGATCTTCCCCCGGGCCGAACACTACAGTCCGGCCGAACCAGAAGCCTGGCAGGGTTTCGACTCCGAAGAGGTGAGAGTGAGCCTGCAACACATCATCGACGAGGTCAACGGCACCCTTCTACCCTACCAGAGGATCGACCGCTTCCGCGTCCTCAGCACCGCGATGGAAGTGAGCAGCACCAAGAAGATCAAGCGCTTTACGGTGGAGTGAACGCCTGTTTCCGATCTAGGAAGCTCCGGGCAGCAGGAGGCTGAGACCGGGAAAGAAAACCAGAATCACCGCGGCCAGGAGCAGCATCAGGAGAAAGGGCAGGGATCCTTTGAAAATCGTCTGCAGGGGAACCGCCCGGGCAATACCGCTCACCACGTAGACGTTCATCCCCACCGGGGGGGTGATCACGCCCATCTGGGTAACCAGCACCACCATGACACCGAACCAAATTGGATTGAATCCCAGTTCCAGTACCACCGGGTAGAAGATGGGAATGGTCAGCAGGATCAGAGCCAGGGCGTCGATAAAGCAGCCGGCGGCCAGGAAGAAGGCGATGATGAGAAACATCACGACCCAGCCGGGGAAAGGCAGACTGGTGAGCCACCGGGCAATCACGAAGGGGATCTGCGACACCGCCAGGAATCGGCCGAATACCACGGCCCCGGCAACAATGAAAAAGACCATAACCGAGGTGCGTACCGTCTCCAGAAGGATGCGCCGCATCCGCTGCCAACCCAACTGGCCTTTGATGGCGGCGATCAGCAGGCTGCCGGCCGCCCCTATCGCCGCCGCCTCGATGGGGGTAAACAGGCCGATGAACATCCCCCCTATAACCGCTACGAACAGAAGCAGGGTTTCCACCACCCCGGTCAGAGATTTCAACCGTTGGAGCCAGGACATCTTGGGGCCCGCCGGCCCCATGGTCTTGTTCGCCCGACAGCGAAGGTAGATCGATACGCAGAACAGCAGGGCAATCAAGAGACCGGGCACGATCCCGGCCAGGAACAGGGATCCGATGGACTGCTCGGTCATGATCGCATACACGATGAACACCACGCTGGGCGGTATTAGCATTCCCAGGCTCCCCCCGGCGGCCACCGCTCCGGTGGCCAGCTGTTCGGAGTACCCGTAGCGGCGCATCTCCGGAAGAGCCACGGAGGCCATGGTGGCCGCAGTCGCAGGCCCGGAACCGCAGATAGCCCCAAAACCCGTGCAGGCGCCCACCGTGGCCATGGCCAGACCACCGGGCAGATGCCCGATCCAGGTGTAGGCGGTCTTGAACAGCCGCCTGCTGATCCCGGCGTGAAAGGCTACCTGGCCCATGAACACGAACAGCGGGATCACCGTAAGGCTGTAGGAGGAAAAGGTATCATACAGATCGGCGACCACCATGCTGAAGGCGGCCTGGGGCGTAACGATCAGGGCGAAGCCGGCAAGACCCGTGGCGATCATGGCAAAAGCTACGGGCATGCTGGTAAACAGCAGCACGACCAGAAAGAGGCAGCCGAGGACACCGACATGCAGGGGATTCACGATGCGATCATCTCCTGCCCCGGATGAAGCAGATGGTGAAGGATAACGATGAAGACCAGCAGAGCATTGAAGGCGATCAGCCCTGGCATCCAGAACACCGGCATCCTCAAGGTGGGCATCAACTCCCCGGAGGCGTACAGGGACACTCCGTAGCGAATGTTCTGGTACACCAGAAAAGCGAACAGGACCAGGGCCACCAGACGAAAACCAAAATCAAGGACGCGGCGCCCCGGCGGGGCAAAGCTCCGATAGAGGAACTCGATGGCGATGTGCCCCTTGACCGCCGTGATGTAGGGAAGGGCACAGGAGATCGCCACCACCCCGCAGACGCGGACAATATCGTAGGCTCCTACGATTCCGACCTTGAACACCCGGAGCACCACGTCCGCCACCGTGACCCCCATCATTCCCAGCACAGCCGTACCGGCCAGGAGGGCAAAGCCGATGATGAGTTTGCGCACAGTCGTGAAAAACAGCTCCAGGCACCGGCGCAGGGCACCGCTGTTCGGCAGATCCCCGGGGATGCTCATTCCGTTAGCATCGCTTGCAGGTCCTGCAGAAAATCCCTGCCCGGCAATCCCTTCGCTTCGGTGGCGGACACGTAGTCGGCCAATACCGGGTCCATAGCCCTTACGAACCTCTGCTCCTGGTCCGGGGATAACTCGATGAAGCTCTTGCCCAAACCGCTGACGAACTGCTCACCTTCGGCGTCGCTCTGATCCCAGGCCTGGCCCTGTTTGAGGACCCACTCTTCGCTCACCTCGGTCAGGACTGTGCGGATATCATCGGCAAGGGATTCCCATCTCTCCCTGTTCATCACAACGAACATGGCGGTGGTGTATCCGATCGCCGTGGTATCGATTACGTAATCGATGACCTCCCCCTGCTTCCATCCCTTCAGAGTCTCTACGGGGCAGAAGGTTGCCTCCACCACACCCTTCTGCAGGGCATCGTAGGTTTCCCCCTGGCTCATCGAAATCGGTACCGCACCGAGGGTAGAGACGATTTTGGCGGACAAACCCGTTGCCCGGATCTTCATGGCCTCCAGCTCCTCGATACTTCTCACCGGCTTCTTCGAGGCCAGGATCCCGGGACCGTGTGCGTGGAGATACAGGACATGGACATCCTTTAGTTCCTCAGGGTCGTAGTTTCTCACCATCTGATTGGCGATCCGGGTTGCCGTGACCCCGTCCGGGTAGCCCAGAGGCAGATCCAACCCCTCCAGCAGGGGGAACCGCCCCCGGGTATAGGCAAACACACTCATCCCGATGTCGGACACACCGTTGACCACACCCTCGTAGCATTGAGGGGCCTTGGTCAAGGTTCCACCTGGGAACATGGTGATCTTCACCTTCCCCTCGCTGCGGCGCTCCACCTCCCGGGCCCAGGCTTCGGCTGTCTGAGCCTGCAGGTGACTGGCCGGGAAGAAGATACTGTAGCTCAGTTCCACGGGTTTTTCTGCAGCGGAATCCGTCGCTCCGGGGTCACTCGCCTCGTCTTTCGAGCAACCGCTTGTCAGGATGGCCGTAGCTATGGCGATGATGGCGATATAGCGTCTCATATCTCATTCCTCGTTTGGAAAGATTTGCAGTTTTTGTTGACAACCTGCGATGTACGTACCCCCGGACGAGCGTCCGGATTGACTGCGGTAGCATACAGGGTTCCGAGAAAAGATGCAAATGGTTTACAGGCTTTTCGGCTTTCCAGGCCCGTTTCTCAGACCTTTGAAATCGAGCGAGTCTTCGATAGTCTGCATGCCCCCTCATCCATCCTGAGCTTTCCGAGCCGGTTGATGAGTACCCAATTTCGCCCTTTTGCCTGCTTCAGGATGCTCACAGAAGAACTATCCGTACCTTTTTCCACCCATCGCCTTCTATATGGTTGACACTACCAATTCCAGAAAATACAGTAGTAACCCACAGCCCATCACGTAAGGAGGAAACATGACAAAAAAGATTCTGTCAATGTTGGTTCTGGTTCTCTGTTCCGCAGCGCTGGTAGTAGCCGGCGGCCAGAAGGCACCGGCATCAACCGAAGGCGCGGCAGCTAAAGAAGAAGTCACCATCGGAGGGCTCCTGCCTTTGAGCGGTGACCTGGCTGTATACGGCCAGACCGTTCAGAAGGGCGTTCAGCTGGCGGTGAAGCAACTGAATGAGGCGGGAGGCCCGCTCGGGATGCAGCTTGAGGTTGTCTTCCGGGACTCCCAGACCGATCCGACCGCCTTGAGGGATTCGGCGGAAAAATTGGTGAACGTAGACAAGGTGCCGGCCATCGTGGGACCCATGATCCGCTCGGATGTTGCTACTCCGGTCACCGCCCCCAATCACGTGGTAATCATATCCCCTTCCAACACGCCTACCTGGGTTACAACTTTGGAGGACGACGACTACACTTTCCGCACCACCGCCTCCGATGGTATTCAGGGGGCAGTTCTTGGAGAAATGGCCTGGGAGGTCGGCTACAAGACGGCCGCTATCCTGTACATCAACGATCCCTACGGTGGCGGGCTGGCGGAAAACACCAAAGAAGCCTTCGAAACTGTAGGGGGCGAGGTCTTGGGCATGGCCGCCTACGATCCGGGCAGCGTTGCCTACAAGATGCAGCTGGCTGAACTGGCCAAGGGCGAACCGGATGTGCTGATCCTGATCGGCTACCCCGAAAGCGGCATCGTCATCATCCGCCAAGCCCTTTCCGACGGCCTGTTCGACCAGTTCCTCTTCCCGGACGGAATGCAGTCCGAACAGATCATCGAAGATGTCGGGGGCAACTACCTCGAGGGCATGTACGGGACCGGGCCCGGAGCGGCGGACAATCAGTCCTACAAGAACTACCTGGCGGCATATGAAGCAGAGTACGGCGAAAAACCGGCCACCGCATATACCGAGAATGCCTACGACGGCACGGTGGTAATCGCCCTGGCCATGCAGGCCGCAGGATTGGATGCCTTCAACGCCGATCCCGGCAAGGCAATCCGTGACAACCTGCGCAAGGTTGCCAATCCTCCGGGAGAAAAAATTACGGCCAGCGTGGAAGACTTCCGCAAGGCGATGAAACTGCTGAGCGAGGGTGGAGACATCGACTATGAAGGGGCAGCCGGAGCCATCGATTTCGACCAGTATGGTGACACGGTAACCCCGATCCTCATCTGGAAGATCGAAAACGGGACGATTGTGCCCGTCCGATCGGTCGTTCCGGAATAAGACACGATCGAAGCTCAACAACCAGGCGGGTGCATAACCCGCCTGGTTTCTATTCAGAAACGATCATGGGAGATTCTATTCTACGCATCCAGGGGGTGTCTAAGCACTTCGGCGGTGTTCAGGCTGTCAGAGACTGCTCTTTGGAAGTACGCTCCGGATCCATCACCGGCCTGATCGGCCCGAACGGAGCTGGTAAGACCACTTTGTTCAACCTGATCACCGGTTTTCATCGGCCCGACGCCGGACACATCTTCCTGAGAGAGGAAGAGATAACCGGGCTGGAACCTCACGATATTTTTCACAGGCGTTTGTTCCGCACGTTTCAGATTGCGCGGGATTATCGGGAGATGACCGTTCTGGAAAACCTGCTGATTATACCGGAGCACCAGATCGGGGAGAAAATCTGGAATGTCTGGTTTCGCGGCCGGTCCATCCGAAACCAGGAAAGGGCCAACGTGCACAAGGCGCTGCAGGTGCTGGAGTTTATCGAGTTGGAAGACAAGAAGGACCTGCCGGCCAAACAACTGTCGGGCGGGGAGAAAAAGCTCCTGGAAATCGGAAGGATGATGATGGTGGACCTGGACATGGTACTGCTCGACGAGCCCGGAGCCGGGGTGCCGCCGCTGATGCAGGGCAGGATTCTGGAGCACATTCGCAGGCTTTCCGAGGAGCACGGCCTCACATTGTTCATCGTGGAGCACGACATGGACATCATCATGAATGTCTGCCAGACGATCATCGTAATGAGTGACGGCAGCAAACTGGCCGAAGGCACTCCCGAAGACATCCGTTCCGACGAACGGGTCGTCGAAGCGTATCTAGGCAAACCGGATGCGAGCACTTCTGCCGGCGTTCAGGAGGGACAATCGTGAGCATCCTCCAGGTGAAAGATCTCACAGCCGGTTACGGTGTCCAGGATGTGCTTTTCGGCGTTTCTCTGAGCATCGACTTCGGAGAAATCGTCGCCGTGATGGGGCCGAACGGATCGGGCAAGTCGACCCTTCTTAGAGTCATCTCCGGGGCACTTTCCGGGCGCCAGGGCGAAATCCTCTACAAGGGGCAATCACTACTGAACAGCTCCCCCCAGCAGATCGTACAGATGGGATTGAGCTGGGTTCCTCAGGAGGAGAACATCTTTCCCTCTCTAACCGTGCGGGAAAATCTGGAAATCGGCGCCCATCGTGTTAAAAAAGGAGTTGAAGATCGCATCGATGAAGTGTGTGCCATTTTCCCGCAGCTGCGCGACCGCATGACCCAAACTGCAGGAGACCTCTCCGGAGGTCAGAGGCAGATGCTGGCCGTGGCCAGGGGGCTCATGATCCACCCGGAGCTGCTGCTGCTTGACGAACCGACTGCGGGGTTGGCGCCCAATCTTGTACAGATCATGTTGGAGAAAATTCGCGAGATCGCGACTCGCATGGGCAACGCGGTGCTGTTGGTCTCTCAGACCATCGACTCGGTCCGATTGTCCAACCGGGGATATTTGCTCTCGGCGGGCAGGATCCGCTACGAGGATCGAACCGAAGCACTCCTGGCGAATCGGGAGATCAAGGATCTATATTTCGGCGCCCAGACAAAGTAGACAGGAGAAAGGAACGAGGTGGCGGATCTACTGGTCAGCGGAATCATCTACGGGAGCATTATAACCCTGGCGGCCATCGGATTAACTCTGATGTCCGACATTCTCAAGTTTTTCAATTTCGCCTACGGCGACTTTTTCTCACTGGGCGCCTACGGAACTCTGCTGGTGCTGGGGCTCCTTCCGAAGGGTGTACCCTTTCCGGGGCTGTCTTTCGGCTGGGCCCTCATTCTGGGCCTGTTGGTCTCTGTCGTGATTACTGTCGCGGTGATGCTGCTCTTCGAGTGGCTGTTTTTCAGGCGCCTGAGGCAGCTCGGGGTATCCCCGCTATTCGTCTCTATTGCCTCTCTGGGGGTGGCGTTTGTCATCCGCGCCCTCATCAACATCTCCTGGGGCCCGAAGGTCCGCTACTATTCCAACGTTATCCAGATCAGCCGGGAGTTGCCTCTCGGTATCCGCATTACCTCAGATGAGATCGTGATTCTGATCAGCGCGCTGTTCCTGGTGGTTTTAGTGTACCTGTTTCTGAAGCGTACCCGCATCGGCAAGGCTATGCGCGCCGCTTCGGACAATCCAGTCCTGGCCGAGGCATCAGGGGTATCCACCCGGGCGGTAATACTCTGGACCTGGAGCATTTCCGGCATACTGGTGGCCGTGGCCGGTACTTTCTACGGCATCGAAGTGCAGCTCAGCCCTGGCATGGGCTGGAGCTTCCTTATTCCCATGTTTGTAGCGGTGATAATGGGAGGAATCGGCAGTTTTTGGGGCGCGTTGCTGGGAGGCATGACCATCGGCATCTCCGAAGAATTGATCACCGGCCTGGTCCAAAATTTAGTGAATTCCATGAACATACAGGCGGACATCTCGGTATACAAACCGGCAGTCGCCTTCGTTTTCGTAGTACTGATTCTGCTGCTCAAACCATACGGCATATTCGGCAAGAGGGAACGGTAGACTATGCTCAACTACTTCTCTTCATATTTGGTAATCGCCTGTATCTACGCGATCATGGCTTTGGGTCTGAACCTCCAGTGGGGATTTACCGGTCTGATGAACTTCGGAATCGGAGCCTTCTATATGCTGGGCGCCTATACTTCAGCCATCTTTACCGGCTCCCCCTCCCCGGATCACCTGGGCGGATTCGGCCTGCCGGTCATTCTGGGTATACTTGGCGCTGCGCTTCTACCCGGACTGGCAGCATGGCTGCTCTCCTTTCCCGCCTTGAAATTGAGGGGCGGACCGTTCGCCATAGCACTGCTTGCCATCATGGAAACACTGCATTTGGTCATTCGGAATGAATCCTGGCTCACCAACGGAGTTTGGGGGATCCGCGGTATTCCCCGTCCCTTATTTGAACTGGTTAATCCCCGGGCCTACTCGTTCTATTTCCTGATAATAGCCGGCTCTGCCCTGATTTTAACCTGGCTGGCAATGCAATGGGCTGTAAATTCCCCGTGGGGCCGGGTGCTGAGGGGCATCCGGGAAGACGAGTATCTGACCAGCATGTCGGGCAAGAATATATTCAGATACCGGCAACAGTCATTCGTTTTGAGTTCCATGATCATGGGAGTGGCCGGTTCTCTGTACGTGCACTACACCGGCTTCGTCAGCCCGCAGGTGTTCTCTCCCCTTATGTCGACCTTCATCGTTTGGCTGATGGTCATGGTTGGAGGAACGGGAAGCAACAGCGGGGTCGTTCTAGGTGCCTTTCTTGTTTGGGCGGTTTGGGTCGGCAGTGATTTCCTTACCGACCTGGTGCCCGCTTCAATCGCAACACAGATCGGCTTTATCCGTATGCTGGTCGTAGGTGCTATTCTTATGGTAACCATCCTTACAAGACCGCAGGGCCTTCTCTCCCGGCGTTTGTTCACAGCAGAGATTCGCGAGAAAAGGTGAGGATAACAGAAGGAGTGCGTCGTGCAGAAAATATCGAGGAGTAACGTCATTTTCCAGTTCAGCCCGAAGAACAGTCCCATCGCCACCGTCCAGCTCGGCGAAACCGTGGTAGTGGAAACCGACGACTGCTTCCGCAGCCAAATCAAGAGCGAGCGCGATCTGGTAACCGAGATCGATTTCTCTCAGGTGAATCCCGCTACCGGACCGATTGCCGTTGAGGGGGCGGAACCCGGAGATATTCTGGTTGTTCAGATCAACTCCATTGAAGTGGAATCCACAGGCTTCATGGTAGCTATTCCGGGTGAGGGTGCTTTTGCACAGCGGTTGAAAGAGCCGGTCACGCGGGTTGTACCGGTGCGGGACGGCAAATTTTGGCTGGACGATCATCTGTCCTTTCCCGTTGAACCTATGATCGGAGTGATCGGTGTTTCGCCGGCTGACCTGGAGGTCCCGTGCGGCGAGATCGGTGACCACGGCGGGAACATGGATGCCAAGGTCATCCGCGAGGGAGCCCGCGTGTACTTCCAGGTTCGCCGTGAGGGCGCCATGTTCGCGTTGGGAGACGCCCACGCCGGCATGGGAGACGGAGAAGCTCTGATCTGCGGAGTCGAGATTCCAGCTCAAGTTGAACTGAGCTTCGATCTGATCAAGCAGCCGGAGATCCTTCCCCCACGTCCGGTGGTGGAGACAGATAACCAAGTTGTAACCATCGGCATAGGCCCTACTCTGGATGAGGCGGCCTCCTGCGCGCTCAACGATATGATGGACCTCATTCACCTGAAAACGGGGCGTAGTTTGGAAGAGATCAGTATGCTGATCAGCGCCGTTGGGGACCTCAAGGTCTGTCAGGTAGTCGATCCGCAAAAAACCGCCCGGGTGGAGATACCCAAATCCATCTTTCCTGATCCCTCGCGGCCGGTTCTGCCCTGAAGCTGCGGTTCCATCGTTTCGTTTGACAGCGGCCCCATTCAGCGATATACTTTCTAACCGAAAAAAAATAGCAAATCTGCATCCGATCTAATCGGCCGGCTGCCAGGAGAAAACGACCATCATGATTCAGCCCCGCCTCAGCTTTCTTGATCGGGATCAGTGCGCCCAGATCCACCAGGCCGCACTGGAGATCCTCCGCCGCACGGGCGTGCGGGTGTTCCACGAAGAGGCTCTTCGCCTTCTGGCCGAGGCGGACTGCCTGGTCCGGGACGAAAACCGCGTATTCATACCCGAGGCTCTGGTGGAATGGGCGCTTCAGCAGCCACCCTCCCGGGTGACCTTGTGCATGAGGGGGGGCAACCAGATCAGCGCGGCGCTGCAGGAACGAAACGTCAACTTCGGGTTGGGATCGGATTGCCCCAACTACCTCGATCCCCGCAGCGGGGAGCATCGGCCCTTTACACTGGAGGATATGCAGGCTGTTCTCAAGCTGGCCGATTCCCTGCCCGAGCTTTCTTTCCTCATGTCCGCGGGCATCCCCGCAGACGTTCCAAACCATGCCTACCGAAGGCAGTTCGCCACGATGATCTGCAACTGCGCGAAGCCGGTGGTCTTCGTCTGCGACGACGGAGAGGACTGCCGCCGCATCATCGCGGCAGCCGCCGCTGTGGCGGGGGGAGAGGAGCCGCTGCGCCTGAATCCGACACTGCTTCTGTACTCCGAGCCGACCACGCCGCTGCAGCACAGCCAGACCGCTGTAGAAAAACTACTGGTCATGGCGGAAAGCGGCATCCCGGTTGTGCATTCCCCCGCCCCGATGATGGGCGGCACGGCTCCGATCACCATGGCCGGAGGGTTGGCCCTGAGCGCCGCCGAGGTGCTGAGCGGCCTGGTGATCCATCAGCTGAAACGCACGGGCGCGCCCTTCGTGTTCGGCAGCGGGCTTCATCATCTGGACATGAAAACGTCGATCAGCGTGTACGGAGCGCCGGAGTTCCAGCTGGCCCGCCTGGGGGTGGCGGATATGGCCCGCTTCTACAGCCTTCCCAGCTGGGGGTACGCGGGCCACTCGGACAGCTGCGTTTTCGACGAGCAGGCAGCAGCGGACGCAGTGTTCTCCACCATGGTGGCGCTGCACAGCGGCACCAACCTGGTTCACGACGTCGGGTACATGGAGGCGGGTCTGGCCAATTCCCCGGAGATGATCGTATTCACCTGCGAGATGATCGGCATGCTGCGCCGCTTCCAGGACGGCTTCGCCATAGATTCCGAGACCCTCGCCCTGGAGGTCATCCACAGCATCGGGCCGGGGGGCAACTTCCTTACAGAGGATCACACGATTGAGCATTTTCGGGAGTACTGGGAATCCTCCCTTTTTACCCGACAGCGATTCGACGGTTGGAAAGCCGAAGGGGCCAAGACCATGGCACAGAGGGTGAGGGAGAAGACCGTCGCTGCCATGGATCGGGCTTCAGGGACGCCTCTTGCCGATTCGATGGCCGAGGAGGTCAACTACGTTCTGGGTCTTTCCGATAAGAAGAAATGAGTCCATTGAGGCAGGACGAATGAAGAGGATGCTGCACAACAGAGAAGCAAACTCCGAGTACCTTCCCGTGTTTACCGGGCCTGATTTCCCCCTCGCCAGGCAGGGGATCGCCGCTATCCACGACGCCTCCCTGGAGGTGCTGGCTAATACGGGATTCCGCTTCGTTTCGGAAACCGCACTGCAGATCTTCAAGGCTCACGGTTTTCGCATAGAAGGACAGCGGGTCTACTTCACGGAGCGGCAGATCCGCCGGGCCCTGGCCGGTATTCCCAAGAGATTCACAATCCTGGCCCGCAATCCGAAGTTCAATATCCTCATCAAACGGGGTGTCAGCTCCTTCGGCCTGGGCCGGGGCGCGGTAAACATGATCCAGGCCGATGGATCGATCCGCAGAGGCACAGTGGAAGATGTGATTGCAGCGAGCAAGTTGTGCCAGATGATGGATGAGCTGGAACACTGGGGACCCCTGGTCTACCCCACGGATGTCGAGCCCGACAATGTCTATCTGGCCGCCTGGGAGGCCATGGTCAAGTACGTGGATAAACCGTATCTGTATGCGAGCCGTCATCACATCGATTTCGTGGCCCTGGCTTACGGCACCACCCGGGAGGAAATGGCCCGGCGGCCGGATTTCACCCGTTCCTACGGCCAGAGCACGGCTGTCGTGCAATCCCCCCTGTCCATGTTCTCCGAAGATTGTGAGGACCTGATCGAGTACGCCCGCTGCGGCATAGCCTTCAACGTCGCCTCTATGCCGGTTGCGGGTACCACAGGGCCCTGCACGCTCTCCGGACTGGTGGTGCAACAGAACTGCGAAAACCTCGCAGCCATGGTCTTCGCCCAGCTGGTGCGGCCCGGCTGCCCCGTGTACTACGGCGCCATCGGAGGCCGGGCCGACATGAAGTCCCTCACCCCCAGATTCGGTTCGGCGGAAGCCCGCATTATCGGACGCGCCGGGGTGCAGATGGCTCATTCCTACGGGCTCGCCGTCCGAGGGGGGGCGGGAATCACAGACGCGCCGGTCTGCGACTTCCAGGCCGGCGCCCAGGCCATGCTCCACATCCTCTCTGTTCTGGAGAAAGGACCGGAGTTCATGCCCTCCTGCGGGCTGCTGGGAAGCTACGTCGGGGCCTCCCTGGGGAAACTGGTCCTGGATGCGGAGCTGATCACCCAGGCTAAACGATTCCTCACGCCCATGAACCCGACCCGGGAACGCCTGGCGGTCGACGTGATCGCCGAGGTGGGTCCGGGAGGTCACTACATCGAACATCCCCACACGCTGGAGAACTTCCGCTCCGAGTTCTTTGTGGACAGCCTCTTCCAATCCCTTACCTACGAACAGTGGGGTGCCTCCGGCCGTTACGATGCGGTGCAGCTGGCCCGTGAAAAGGCGCAGGCCCTGATAGAGGGCTACCAGAGACCTCCCATGGATCAGGGACTGGAAGCGGAAATCGACGCCTTCGTGGAGCGCCACTGGGTCAAGTGAGCAGGGTAGAGATTCGACGCCAGAAGCCGGCCGAAGGCCACAGCGCGGTGGGCATCCCCGGCGACCGGGGTCACGTAAAAGCAGCCGCCGCCCGCAAAGCTGGACGGATCGAAGTCAAGGATCAGGTGGCCGAGGAGCTCGCGAAGCTGGCCTCTTGAGGAGGGGTGACAAGGTGAGCAAGGATTTCGTCATAGAGGATCGAGGGGACGGAAAAGGGCTGGGGGTGTATGCACTCCGGTCCTACCGTCGCGGGGAATTGATCGCCATTGTCAGCGGTGAAATCGTAGGAGAGCACCGCCTGCACACACTGCAGATCACACCTGACACCCATCTGTATGATCCCGAGTTTACAGGCTGCCTGTTGCATAGCTGTGGCCCCAATGCGATCATCGATCCGGCCAAACGGGAGGTTTCTGCTGCAAGAGACATCGGGATCGGTGAGGCCATTACCGTAGACTACGCACACACCGAGGACCGCCTGGTCAGGCAGTTCGCCTGCATGTGCGGCAGTCCCAACTGCCGCCGCTGGATCAAGGGGCGAAAAGAGGAGATCACCCCAGAAGGCCGGGATTACCTGGCCCGCTTCGAAAGCGCCTGATTTCCACCGACTCAAGCAGACGCCTACAGTATCCGCGGCCTGAACCCGGCGCTCATCAGCTCAAGGTAGGTTGAAAGCCGCCAGAGTTTCAGGCAGGGGAACACCCTGCTCGTCCCAACCCATAATTCTATAAAAATCCTGAACCATGGGCTTCAGCTCCACCTTGGCCCCGGTGGACGGGCCCTCCCCGATCGGTTCGTTGAGGAATTTTTCCGGCAGGGTATCCAGGTCCGAGGTTGCGCCGAAGCGCAGGTTGAACAGTTTCTCCATGTTCACGATCCGCTCTCCGATGTACAGCAGTTGTTCCCTTGTGAGTTCCAGACCGGTCAAAGCCCGAACCAGCCGCGTCTCTTTCTCCAGGTCGTAGTTCCCCGCAATGGTCAGGGCCGGCACCTTGCAGATTCCCAGGGAATCGATGATCGAGCTCACGATCAGGCAGTAGCGCACAAGGGCACCCTTGCCTTCGGTGGCCATGCGGTTGACAGCCTGGCGGGTTCCGAATTCCTTTTCCGCCCTCTCCGGGGTGTAACGGAACTCCGGGACCGGATACACGCTTGTAAAATCCCCACCCCTCATGCTTACCGCGTAGGAGAGGGCCGTGCCCATCATTCCCCGGGGATCAGACCCGTACAGCTCCACGCCCTTCACGTGGTAGGCGTACTTTTCCGCCTCCTTGCCGATTCGCTGAGCGGCCCTGAAAACTCCATCCGCCAAGATGTCTCCGATCCCCTGCCGGGTCGCAATCCTGTTCATGATCTGTTCCATGGCCTCGGCGTTGCCCCAGGAGAGATCGATTCCGTCGAGCTGTTCTCTGGAGATGATTCCCCTGTCGTACAGGTCCATGGTAAAGGCGATTACCGATCCGGTGGAGATTGTGTCCACACCGAGGATATTGCACAGATTGGATAGATACATGAGGCTTTCAGGATCGGTAAGGCCGCAGAGGGCCCCTAGATCGATCACCGTCTCGTACTCCGGACGTCCGCCCCGAAAACCCCTGTACTTTCCCTCCTTCAGCTCCACCTCGGCCTTGCAGTGCACGATGCAGCGGGGACAGGTGATATTACGAACCACGTAGGACTTGAGGTTCCGACCATCGATACGCTCAGCCCCCTCCAGCTGCATGGAGCGGTAGTTGCGGGTGCCCAGCAATCCCATCTCGTTCAGCTCCAGCAGGTCTCCGGAGCTGCCCAGCTGGGAGTAGTCCCGATAACGGGAGACGCTGTCCCGGATGCTCTTCACGTATTCCCGTATCGCCGGCATCGCTTCCGGGGGCGTTTTTTCTCCTCTCGCCGCGCTGCTCACGCTGATGGCCTTGAGCAGCTTGGAGCCCATCACCGCGCCCATGCCCGTATGACCGGCCGCATGATCGATACCCGCCATGATGCAGGCGTAGAGCACGCGGTTTTCTCCGGCGACTCCGATGGTGAGGATCTCCGCGGTCTGGTCACCGATGAGGGTCTTGACAGCGGTGTCGGTCTGACGGGTGTCCTTGCCCCACAGATCCCGGGCGTCTTCGAAGCGCACACCCTCCTCATCGACGGCCAGGAACACCGGTGTTTCTGAAGCACCGCGGATGATTAGGGCAGCGATTCCGAGACAGCGGAGCTTCGTACCAAGAAATCCGCCCATGCTGGAACTGCCGATCAGGCCGGAGAGGGGTGAGAGGGCATTGACATGCACCCGGGAGGAGGAGGGGGCGGCGCTTCCGGTCAGAAGCCCCAGGCTCACGACCATTATGTTCTCAGGACCCAGGGGGTTCGTAACCTCCGTGAGATTTTCATAGAGAAAGTGTATGTTGTAGCCGAAGCCGCCGAGAGTTTCCAGGGCCAGCTTTTCGGTGAACTCCCGAATATCGACTTGCCGGCCTGTCAGATCGATATCGACGATTCTGCCGAAACTGCCGTTTCCGTCCATATGAATGCTTTCACCTCACAGACGCTATACTATCACACCCGACTGCTGTTTTGTCAAAACATCACTCTCGTTCTATCTTTTATCTCCTCAGAACGGCACTGTTTTCCTCTGAATGCTCCGCATACCGGTCCTGAAACGGTGACCTGAGAAGCCGCTCGGTACGGTGAGGAGTTTTTATATTTGACTTGAG
>Ga0272441_10001448_pt1 | contig 50587 bp, 47 predicted proteins | sample SSMProp6N_FD_193582 | JGI IMG/M metagenome (GOLD analysis project Ga0272441, IMG submission 193582) | Marine sediment archaeal communities from Little Sippewissett salt marsh, Falmouth, MA, United States - SSM-Prop-6N | ecosystem: Environmental > Aquatic > Marine > Wetlands > Sediment ... | reverse complement strand
GAGGAGGTCCCATGATCGAACGTCGATTCACCCGGATCCAGACGGAGCTGCCCGGCCCGAAGTCTGCCGCCGTCTTCGAACGGAAGGCGAAGTACGTCGCCCCCGCGTTGGAAACGTTCGCGCCGTTCATCGTCGCAAGGAGCGAGGGCGCGCTGATCGAAGACCTGGACGGGAACAAGTTCCTTGACTTCTCGGGCGGGTGGGGCTGTCTCGCCGTCGGCCAGCGAAGCGAATCCGTCGTCGCGTCTCTGAAGGATCAACTCGACGCGTTCCTCCACACCGATTTCACCGCCGTTCCATACGCACCGCTGGTCGACCTCGCCGAACTCCTCTGTGCCAAGACGGCCATCGGCGGCGAGAAGCGTGCCGCCTTCTTCAACAGTGGAGCGGAGGCAGTCGAGAACGCCGTCAAGATCGCACGCGCGTACACGAAGCGCAAAGCCGTCCTCGTCTTCGAGAACGCCTTTCACGGACGCACCCTCCTCGCGATGACGATGACGCACAAGGCGATGCCGTACAAGGCGGGATTCGGACCGTTCGCGCCCGAGGTCTATCGGCTCCCGTATCCGTACGAGTATCGCCGCACGCTGACCGAGACCGAACTCGAGCGCTCCCTGTTGAGCCTCGTCGACCCGAGCGAGGTCGCGGTGATGGTCGTCGAGCCGATCGTCGGCGAAGGCGGCTTCCTCGTCCCTCCGTCGTGGTTCCTGCCCGCCCTCCGGCGGATGGCCGACGAGTACGGCTTCGTCCTGGCGTTCGACGAGGTCCAGTCCGGGATCGGCCGCACGGGGACCTTCTTCGCGTTCGAGCAGTTCGGCGTCGAACCGGATCTCGTCTGCACGGCCAAGTCGCTTGGCTCGGGCCTGCCGCTCTCCGGCGTGGTCGGTAAGGCCGAGATCATGGATGCGCCGATTCCGAGTTCGATCGGAGGCACCTACGCTGGCAACCCGCTCGCCTGCCGCGCCGCGATCGAAGTGATCAAAGCGCTCGGCGACCAGGATCTCCTCGCCCGCGCCACGCACGTCGGCGACCGGATCAAGGGCGGGTTCTCCCGCCTGGCAGATCGATTCGACGTCATTGGGGATGTCCGCGGTCTCGGCGCGATGGTCGGAATGGAGCTCGTCACCGACCGAGCAACGAAGGAGCCGGCCAAAGAGATCACAGGGCGAATCGCGTCCGCCGCGCTGCGAAACGGCGCCATCTTCCCGACCGCCGGATTGCTGGGGAACGTCCTCCGCGTGCTCGTCGCGCTGGTGATCACCGACGAGCAGATCGACGAGGGCCTCCACATCCTCGAAGCGGCATTCGAAGAAGTCCTCGGCTAGTGCGACACGCCTGCCTTTCCTCGGCTCGAACAGGCGATCGGCGGTTCAGACCGACTGGATCTACGGGAGGGTGAGAGTCGCGAAACAGCAGTTCTGTTGTTGGTTTCCGCCATTCGACGCGAGGAGCCGGAGCGAAACGCCGTGCGATCGGCGACCGTCCGACCGCTGTCAAACCCAGGGCCCGTCTGCGCTAGAGACTTGGCAACGGACACCTTGCTCGCTATACTGGGCGCCAGAATTCCTACTACCCAAGGGGGTACGACGTGAACAAGGCGGAACTCGTTGAGAAGCTGGCGAAGGAAACGGGGCTGACGAAGAAGGATGCGCGCGCTGCGCTCGACGGCGTCGTGAACGTGATCAACAAGGCGCTGAAGAAGGGGGAGCCGGTCATCATCACCGGGTTCGGCAAGTTTGAGACTCGCAAGAGGAAGGCGACGACGCGCATGAATCCGCAGACCGGACAGCGGATCAAGACGCCCGCGAAGACGGTCCCCGCGTTCAAGGCTGGGAAGAACCTCAAGGAGATCGTCGGCAAGAAGTAAGTCGGGCAAAAGGGATTCTGCAGTGAAGAGGGGAAGCCTACGCTTCCCCTCTTTCCTTTGGTGGGTCAAGCTCGCACCCTGGGGCCTTCGAACGTCGCCCTCTATACTCGCGTCGTGATGGATCTCCTCAAGGACCTCAACCCGGAGCAGCGTGAAGCGGTAACCTTCGGCGAGGGTCCCCTTCTGATCGTTGCCGGCGTCGGGACCGGGAAGACGACCGCGATCACACGACGCATCGCGTGGCTGATCGCGGAGAAGAAGGCGCAACCTTCGGAGATCCTTGCCCTCACCTTCACCGATCGCGCCGCCGCCGAGATGGAAGAGCGGGTCGACCTCCTCGTCCCGTACGGGTACATCGAGGCGCGGATCGGGACGTTCCACAGCTTCTGCGACCGCGTGCTGCGGGAGAACTCGATCCTGCTCGGGCTGACCCCGGACTACCGGATCCTGACCCAGGCGGAGCAGGCCATCTTCCTGAAGGACCGCCTGTTCGACCTTCCTCTTGAGCGCTTCCGACCGCTCGGGAATCCACTCCGAAACCTGAACGCGCTTCTGACGCTCTTCTCTCGCGCCAAGGACGAGGACGTCACGCCGGGGGAGTACGCCGCCTACGTCGAAGCGCTCCGCGGGCGCCCGCTCGCAGAGGAGGAGGACGCAGCGCTGCAGGCGGACGTGCTGGCGGAACAGGAGGAACTGGCGGCGACCTACGCCACGTACCAGAAGCTGCTGCTCGAAGCCGGCTGCGTCGACTTCGGCGATCTGATCACGCTGGTCCTCCGGCTGTTTCAGGAACACCCGAGCGTCCTCGCCCGCTACCAGGAACGGTTCCGCTACATCCTCGTCGACGAGTTCCAGGACACGAACTACGCGCAGTTCGAACTGCTGAAGCTCCTGGCGAAAGACAAGAATCTGACCGTCTGCGGCGACGACGATCAGTCGATCTACAAGTTCCGCGGCGCCGCGATCAGCAACATCCTCGGCTTCCGCGAAACCTACTCGGACGCGAAGCTCGTCGTGCTCACACGCAACTACCGCTCGACACAGGGGATTCTCGACGCGGCCTACCGGTTGATCCAGAGCAACAACCCGGACCGACTCGAGGTCCGCGCAGAGATCCCGAAGCGTCTCCTCTCGACGAGCGGCGAGGGACGCCCGCCGTACCAGGATCACTTCGAGTCCCTCGTCGAGGAGTGCGACTTCGTCGCCGAATCGATCGCTGAGCGCCACCGCGAGGAGGATCGCCCGTACCGCGACTTCGCCGTCCTCGTTCGCGCGAACGCGCACGCCACCCCGTTCCTGAGATCCCTGAATCTTCTGCACATCCCGTGGCGGTTCTCAGGCAGCCGCGGGCTCTACGATCAAGAGGAGATCCAAACGGCGATCGCGCTCCTGCGGACGTTGGCCGACCCGCGCGACGATCTCTCCCTCCACTACCTCGCCGGCTCCGACCTCTACGAGATTCCCGGTGACGATCTGGCCGCGGCGACTTCGTTCGCGCGACGCCGCAACCACGGACTCCTGAACGTCTTCCGGATGATCGAGCGCGGCGCCGACGTCGTCGATCTCGATCAGGCTTCGCGCCGGCGCATCGGGAAGCTTCTCGGCGATCTCGATCGAATGCTCCCACGAACGACCGAAGCGGGGACGGGAGAGCTTCTCTACGAATACCTCTCGGATGCAACCGGAGTTCTCTCCCGACTCTCCAACTCCGACGACCCGCGCGACGCGGCGAAGGTGCAGAACCTTGCCAAGCTGTTCGGCATTATCGAGCGGTTCACCGAGGTCGCCCGATACGATCGAGTCAGGTGGTTCGTGGACTACCTCGACGCGTTGATCGACGCCGGCGACAACCCCCCGGTCGGCGACGCGACGTGGGATGCGGACGCCGTCAACGTGCTGACGATCCACCAAGCGAAGGGCCTCGAATTCCCGATCGTCTACCTCGTCGGCCTCGTCTCCGGGCGCTTCCCGTCGGCGAACCGGGGAGACCCGATCCCGCTTCCCGCCGAGCTTGTCAAGGACGCCGTCGGCTCGGACGACTTCCATCATCAGGAGGAGCGCCGCCTGTTCTACGTCGGCCTGACCCGCGCTAAGGAAGCCATCTATCTGACAAGCGGGCAGGACTACGGCGGAAAGCGACTGCGCAAGCCGAGCCTGTTCGTCTCGGAGACGCTCGGGCGGGACGTCTCCCAGCTCGCGCCGCAGCCCCGCTCGCCGCTCACCGCCATCCTGCGGCACGCCAGGCAGAGCGAAGCGGTCGAATCGGCCGAGTCGACCGACGAACCGGAGCAGACGCTCTTCCCAATCGGCGATCCGATCCTCAAGCTGAGCCACCGCCAGATCGACGACTACCTCACGTGCCCGCTCAAGTACCGCTACATCCACCTCCTCAAGGTGCCGATCCGGCGACACCACGCGGTGATCTACGGAAGCGCGGTCCACCAGGCGATTCGCCTGTTCAACCTCAACCGGATGGCAGGCGAGGAGACGCCGCTCGAGGACCTTCACGAGGCGTTCCGTTCGCACTGGCGGGCCGAGGGGTTTCTCACCCGCCGCCACGAGGAGCTCCGGCTCGAGGAGGGGCTGCGGGCGCTTGAGGCGTTTCGGACGTACGAGCTGGCCGAAGCGAGAACGCCGACGCACGTCGAGCGGCGGTTCTCCGTCCTCGACGGAGACGTTCGGCTGATCGGCTTCTTCGATCGCATCGACATCGAGGACGGCGTCGGGACGATCATCGACTACAAGACCTCCGACGTGCGAACGCAGGAGCAGGCCGATCGCCGATCGAAGGAGAGCGGGCAGCTTGGCCTGTATGCGCTCGCGTACGAGCACATGTTCGGGACGCTTCCGACGTCGCTCGAACTCCGTTTCCTGTCGCCGGACGTGCTGGTCGGGCGAAGCAAGCCCACACCGAAACGGCTTGAACGGGTACGAACGGACATCGAGCGTGCCGCGACCGGCATCCGCGCCGGCCGGTTTCCCGGTGATCCGGCCTATCGCGCTTGTCGCCTCTGCCCGTACGCCGGCATCTGCCCGGAGAAGCGGTCCGAGTAGCGGAGGAAGCTAGGCAACAAGTGCGCCGGGATCGACGATGTGATCGGCCCAGAGCGACTCGATGTCGTAGAACTCACGGGCCTCCCGCTCGAAGATGTGGACGACGAAGTCCCCGTAGTCCAGCACGACCCAACGACGCTCGCTGAATCCCTCGCTGTGATTCGGCTTGTGCGGCATCCCTTTCCGAAGCGCGTTGACGAGCGCCTTCGCGTGTGCCGGATTGTCCGTGTCGGCGATGAGGAAGTAGCTCGTGGGAATCGCGACCTCGTTGAGGTCGATCAAGACAATGTTCTCCGCCTTGCGCTCCTCGAGCAGCGCAATGGCTTGGCGAACCAGAGTTCGTTCGTCGGTCAATCGAGTTCCATTCCGGCACCGGCGATCAACATGAGATCCGTTCCGAATGGAACGAGACTCGCCAGCGCCTCGTAGTGGTCTTCGAACGCATCGGGGAAGACGATACTCACAGAGATCGGGAGGGCATCGCGCAGCACCCATGCCTTCGCCTCTTCGGTCAGGACGACGATGTAGCTCGTCGGGTAGTCGAATGAGTCCGCATTGGCGATACGCGTCACCTGGAAGCCACGCGCACGCAAGTACTCCGCAGTCTCGCTGGCCATCAGCCGCACGCCGTTCCCGTTGAACACAGCGACCTGGACTTCACTCGGCGTCAGGAGCTCGAGGCCTCGGACGAACGTCGCCACCAGGCGTTCCGTCTCGACCGCCTTCAACCGAGCCGAGTTCTCGCCGTCAACGACCGCCACGTCGCTGGGAAGACCGACGACACGGACCGCCTCACCATCGATGCTTTGCAGGGCAAGCGCCGCTCGCTCAAGCGCCGAGAGGGAGAGACCCGTCTCGATCGACGAATCGAGTTCGCGCACGAGCTGTCTCACCGACCGGGCATCTTCCCCCACGAGCCCGCGGTCGATCCACGCACCCACCAGGCGGGCTTGCCGATCAAGAACCGATTCGGACGACGCCCCTCGAAGGTAGGCGAGCGCCTCGCGGCCGCCGAGCGTCTGCTCGCCGGCGCGGATCTCGATCGCTTCGCCCGCCGCCGGTGCATATGTCACGTCGACATCGATGGTCACCGGCAACCCGCCGACCTCGTCGACGATGCGGATCAAGCCTTCGTCGTCCCATGCGAGCACGCCATCGATCTCAACACCGAGCGTTTCGGAGACGGCCGTCGCGACTGCCGCTTCGCCTTCGGATGCATCGAGGTCCCGCAGGAGGTCGAGCGAACCGCCGGCCCGCTTGATCGTGAGGTCGGCCGGAACGGCGATGAACACCGCGTCTGACGACGCCCGTAAGCTCGCCACTAGCACGTCCCGGAGCTCGCCTCCCTCCTCCGTCGACCGACCGAGGAGAAGAAGATTCGTGCGGTCCGAGGACGCACCCGGATCGGCGGCCGCTGGCGAGGAACCAAGGAAGTACCAGCCGAGAAGGGCGCCGATCAGCGCCAGCCCGGCAAGCGACACGGCCAGGATCGGCCAACGGATGCGAATCCCCCTCATTCTCCCCCCTCTGCGCCGACGCTATCACACGAAAGACGGAATGTCAACAGCACTTCCGGCGATTCGGCAGGGCAGGCAACCGTGCCGGCGCAGGTTGACCGCCCGGCCGCCACCGGGTAGCGTTGGCCCCTTCCCTCGCCCGCGGTATCGTGCAAGGGAAACGGGGCAGGTCATGGACGAACCGCAGATCAACATCGTGACGCACGGGTGTCGTGCGAACCAGTACGAGAGCGACGCCATGCGGGCCAGGCTCTCGCAATGCGCCGTCGACGCCCCTCTTCCCATCCACATCCTCAATGGTTGCACGGTGACGAAACTCGCCGAGCGGAAGGCGCGGCAGGCAGCCCGGCGCATCCGTCGATCCGATCCGAACGCTCTCGTCATCGTGGTCGGCTGCATCGCTGACGCCGTCAGTCTTCGCCTCACCCGATTCGACGAGGCCGACCTCATCGCCGGAGGAGCTTGGAAGCCTGCGATCGACGAGGTCGTCGCCCTCGCCCTCGCAGGACGCCGCGGCCTCCTGCCCGATCGGACACCTCACGTCTTGGACCGGGAGCGCTCCGACGGGCCAAGCGATCGTGTGCGAGCGCATCTGAAGGTTCAAGACGGCTGCTCCCTCGCATGCTCCTACTGCCGTCCCACGCAGGTTCGGGGAGCCAGTCGGAGCAAGTCCCTCGCCGCTGCGACGCGCGAAGCCGGGCGCCTGATCGACCTCGGCTTCCCGGAGATCGTCTTGACCGGCATCAACCTCGCCGAGTACGCTCCTGACGACGGGCGACTTCCCGACCTCCTCCGCAACATCCTCGGAAACCGGGATCTCCGTCGCCTGCGAATCGCGTCGATCAATCCGTCCGGCGTCACGGATGCGCTTCTCGACGTCTTCGCCGACGACGAGCGTGCGTGCCGGCACTTCCACGTCCCGCTCCAGAGCGGCGACGACCGCATCCTCGCCGCCATGCGCCGGACGTACCGCGCCTCCGATTGCGAGGAGACGATCGACCGGATCCGCAATCGCTTGCCGGACGCGACGTTCGGGGCCGACTTGATGGTCGGCTTTCCCGGAGAAGACGAGGCCGCGTTCGAAGCGACCTGCGAGGTCGCGCAGCGTGTCAGGTTCTCGAATGCGCACATCTTCCGGTTCTCGCCCCGACCGGGGACGGACGCAGTCCGCCTGCCGGCTCGGGTGTCTCCGTCGCAGGCGCGCCGCCGCGCCGAGCGCCTCGATGCGATCTGCGCCGAGAGCCGCAGGGAGCTGCTTGACAACCGGATCGGGACGACTCATGATGTGCTCGTGGAAGCGTGCCGGGACGGACGATGGTGCGGCTACACTCGCGATTACTTCTACGTCTCCTTCGACTCCGACATCGAGCCAGCTTTGGGCGCCGAGCGTCCGGTGCGCATGACGGGAACGGTCAACGACCACTTGTGGGGTGAGGATGCCGACGCAAGCCGCTCACGCTGAGATCACGTTGAAGGACAACGCCGAATCGACGGCGCTCCTCGGTCAGTTCAACCGGAACCTCAAGGAGATCGAGAAGGCGTTCTCCGCGCAGATCGTCGCGCGCGGTGAGACGATCCGGATCGACGGCGACCCGGAGGAAGTCGAGCGCGTCCGGTCGCTGTTCGAGAAGCTGCTCGATCTCATCGGAACGAACCACACGCCGGCTCTCGCAGACGTCCGCTACATGATCCAGCAGACGAAGGCAGGCGTCGGGCTCGAAGGCGTCCTCTCGGACGTCGTTCGCGTCACGCACTGGGGCGAGGAGATCCGCGCAAAGACGATCGGGCAGCACAAATACGTGCAGGCGGTCCGCGAAAGCGACGTCACCTTCGCCATCGGCCCCGCAGGGACCGGGAAGACCTACCTTGCCGTGGCGACGGCGATCGACTTCCTCAAGCGCGAGCAGGTCAAGCGCATCATTCTGACGCGCCCCGCCGTCGAAGCCGGCGAGGAGCTCGGCTTCCTCCCCGGCGACATACAAGCGAAGGTCAGCCCGTACTTGCGCCCCCTCTACGACGCGATGTTCGACATGATCCCCGTGAGCGAGTTCGAGAAGCTGACCGAGCACGGCCGGATCGAAATGGCCCCGCTCGCGTTCATGCGCGGCCGCACCCTCAACAACAGCTTCGTCATCCTCGACGAGGCCCAGAACACGACGTCGACGCAGATGAAGATGTTCCTGACCCGCCTCGGGTTCCACTCCAAGGCGATCATCACCGGTGACATCACTCAGGTAGACCTGGAGGAGGGAACCTCCGGTCTGATCGCGGTGCAGAAGATTCTCTCCGGCATCGAGGGGATCTCGTTTGTCTACCTGGACAAGACGGACGTCGTTCGGCATCCGCTCGTCGCTCGGATCATCGACGCCTACGAACGGAACTCCGCCGCTCAGCACGCCGCGGATCACGGCGGCTAGCCCGACGGCGCGCCCGCCGACTTCATTCGCGGCATTCCTCGTGGTATCTTGAAGCCGCCTTCTCCGGAAGCGATGAGAAGGCGAAGGACGGTCTTGCGCCCCATGAGACGGCACCGGTGGGCCTCATCCGGACTCGGTCTGCTCCTCCTCGCTGTCGCGGCAATCTCCGTACGCGCGACCGTCGCCATCAACGAAATCGCGTGGGCCGGAAACGCGTTCGACTACACCACCGAGTGGATCGAACTCGTCAACACCGGCACCGAACCGATCGACCTCGACGGATGGCGGCTCGTCTCCTCCGACGGCGCACCCGACGTCCGGCTCACGGGGATCCTCTCTCCGAGAGGGCCGGGTCCGACCGACCCTGGCTACTACCTACTCGAACGCGACTCGGACAGCGCAGTCCCATCTCAGACGGCCGATCTGATCTACTCCGGCGCCCTCGGGGATCGCGGCGAAACGCTCACGCTCTACGACGCGGCAGGTCATGTCATCGACACGGCGAATGCGGCCGGCGGCCCATGGCACGGCGGATCGACTTGGGCGACCGACGCGCCCCCATGCTCGATGGAGCGGATCGATCCGACGCTGCCTGACGAGCGCAGCAACTGGACCTCGGCGCGTTGCGACGCCGACTCGGCGACTTCGGCGCTCTTCTGCGGAACGCCGAAGACGGAGAACACCGTCTTCGGCTCGGTCCCCGTCGCGCTGATGGACGTGATTCCCGCCTCGCCGGGCCCGGGAGAGGTCGTCCGTCTCGACGCGGGAGCGTCGGCCGGGGAGATCGTCTCGTACGTCTGGAGCTTCGCCGACGGCACGAACATCGAAGGTCAGACGGCGAGCCGCACGTTCTCAGAACCGGGCCCGTATGCTGTCGATCTCATCGTCACCGACGTCGCCGGTGCGACGTCGAGCCTTTCGAAGACGATCCTGGTCGAGGCCGTCGTCCCGCCCCAAGCTGATTTCAGTCTGATCGCGCCCTCCGACAGAACGCCGCGGGCCGGGGAACCCGTCGTCTTCCTCGACGAATCGTACCCCGGATCGACACCGATCCTGCAGCGCAACTGGACTTTCGGCGATGGCACGTCGGAGTCCGGCGAGCGCGTCTCTCACACGTTCGAGGAGAGCGGCACGTACGAGGTTTGCCTCTCCCTGATCGACGAGCGGGGGGGGCAATCGCAGCGCTGCGTGTCCATCCGAGTCGCCAGTCGGGTGCCATCTGCCCGGTTCACGTTCGACGAGGGGATTCACAGCGACACCGAGCCGATCCGATTCGACGCGTCGATGTCTCAAGACCCTGACGGCGAGGTTGCCCGCTACCATTGGGACTTCGACGGCGACGGCCAAACGGACGAAGTGTCAGAGATACCCGAAGTCGAGCACGCCTACGACGCCGGCGGCTACGTCTCCCCCTGTCTGATCGTCGAGGACGAGAACGGCGATCGATCGTCGCCGACCTGTCAGAGCTTCTACGTCAACGCCGGCCCCATTCCGCAGTTCTCAGCCTCCGACTTCGACCCGCCCGAGGCGGCCGACGTGCAGTTCACCGACTGCTCGGCCGACCCGGACGGAACCATTCTCCGATGGCACTGGGACTTCGGAGACGGCGAGACGTCGACGCAGACGTCCCCCATGCACGTCTTCTCGGGAAGCGGCGCACACCAGGTCGCCCTGACCGTCACCGACGATCAATCGGCGTCGCGCACGGCTACGGCAACGATCGACGTCGCGAATCTTCCGCCGACCGCTGCCCTCCAAACCGACCTCGAAGAGGCGTTGACGGGCGATCCGTTCGCGTTGGACGCGTCCGCCTCGAGCGATCCGAGCCCGCAGGGCCGGATCGCGAGCTACGCGTGGGATCTCGACGGGGATGGCGTTTTCGAGCACGAGACGGCCGTGCCCACGCTCTCGCAGAGCTACCCGAACGACGGCGCCTACACCGTACGCGTTCGTGTGATCGACGATGACGGATCGACGGCCGACTCCGCGGCGGTCGAGCTGACTGTCCTCAACCGCTCGCCGGAGATCGACGAGATCCTCTGGAGCGCCGAGACACCTTTGGACGGAGCGGAGATCGCGTTCTCCGCGCGCGTCTTCGATCCGGACGGAGAGGTCGTCGCGTGGGAATGGACCTTCGACGATGAGGGGACGGACGTCCAATCGGAGTCGACCCACGTCTTCCAGCAAGATCGCGTCTACGCGATTCGTCTGGTCGTCTGTGACGATGATGGGGAATCTTCCGAGCCGTACGTCGCCGACGTCGAGATCGGCAACACGCCACCGCAGGCTTCGTTCCGCATCGTCGCCCAAGATGATCGTGTGGTCCTGCTCGACGCCTCCGCGTCGTTCGACCCCAGCCCGCAGGGAGAGATCGTTCACTACGCCTGGGACTTCGGCGACGGAACGGCTTGTCCGGACGATCCAGACGCCTGTGGAACCGGAAGCCAGCAAGCCCCTGCACATCGATACGCCACCGCCGGAACCTACGAGATCACGCTCGTCGTCATCGACGACGACGGCGGTATCGGTTGGTCGACACGATCCGTTACAATCCGCTGACCGAAAGGATCCCGATGTTCCGTATCCGAGAGGCGACACCCGACGACAACAAGGCGCTTCTGCGTTTGGAGTCCCAGAGTCCGCAGGGAACGGGGATCTCCATCCTCATCGACCGGGACGACTACTTCTACCGCTCCCGCCTCCATGAGCGCAGCAAGGTGCTGATCGCCGAGGAGGAGGGGAAGCTCGTCGGTGTGATGGCGTTCGCCATCAAGCAGGCGCTCCTCGACGGCGGCATCGAGCCGGTCGCCTACTTCTACGATCTCCGAGGCGAGGCCTCGTACCGCCGCAGTATGAAGCGCGGGCTCTTCCGTCTCTGGAAGGCGGTCTACGAAGAGATCGAGGCGGCGGACGCGCAATTCCTCTACGGACACGTCAAAGCCGACAACTACGCATCGCTCGCCGTGTCGACCAAGATGGGCGCGCAGGAGGTCGCCTCGTTCGACATCCTCTCGCTCCCAACGCTTCGCGGGCGGGCGTTCGAGCTCGACCCGCACCTCGACGACCTCGACGCAGAGGTCACGAGGATTCAGGAGTTCGTCGGCGAACGCTGCATGCGTCCTCCCGACCTGCTCGCTCCGTATCGCCGAGGCGCCGAACTCGGGTATCTGAAGGGCATCTTCCGCTTGACGACCGGCGGCTCCTTCGCCCAGGTCAGCGCATGGGATCTCTCGAGCATCTACCGCGGGCGCGTCACGCACATGCCGCTCGGGTTGAAGGCTCTCGGTTGGGGACTGAATCCGTTGGCTAAGCTTCTGCCGGTTCCCCGCGTCCCCCGTGAAAGCGAACACATCGCGTACCTCACGCTGTTCGACCCCGTCTGTCGCGGTCCGCACAGCGGCGTTCTCCTCAAGCGATTGATCCAGCAGATTCGCCGCGACGCGTATCAGCACGGAATCGACATCATCACGTTCTTCGTCTACCGAGACGATCCGTTGGCGACCCTTCCGACGTTCTTCCCGGAGACTGTGCTTCACTACCACACGATGGTTCGGCCGCTCTCGACCGCCCGGATGCCCGATCCCCCGCTCTACCTCGACATCCGCGACATCTAGCCGACGCGCCTACAGCGCGAGCCGATATCCGAATCCACGCACCGTGAGAACCAGTTCAGGGTTCTTCGGATCCTCCTCGAGCTTCTTCCTGAGAAGGTAGATGTACTTCTGGACATCCTGCCTGGTCGCGTACGAATGCGAACGCCCCCAGAGGGCTCTGAGGATCTCGTCGCTCGAGAAGACCCGCCCCGGCGTCGAGTGCAGGAGCCCAAGGAGCTGGTACTCCTTGGGCGAAAGCGAGATCGTACGCTCCCCGATTCGAACCTCTTTGCGGACGTCGTCGATGAAGACGGCCTCGTCCGCGGCCCTCGGACGCACTCGACGCAGGACCGCTTCGATTCGCGCCTTCAGCTCCTCGGGGTGAAACGGCTTCTGCACGCAGTCGTCGGCTCCCGTCCGGAGAGCGCGGATTCGATCGTCGACCCGATGCAACTTCGTAACCACGATGACCGCGGGTTCGGATGGCGAGGTTTGGGTCTCCTCCAGGAGTGTCCACCCGATGCCCTCGGAGCTTCCGAGGAGGACGTCGAGGAGCACGAGATCCGGGTTCCAGTCGAGGAGCAGCGCGCGTGCTCGCCGCACGCGATTCACAGCGAGCATCTCGTGTCCGGCCGGCCGCAGCGCGTCCATCAGATGCTTGACGGTGTCTTGATCCTCATCGCAAATGAGAATGCGCATTGGCCTCATCGCTTCTGACGATCCCCCTTCGAGCGCGGACCCCTACGGCCGACGAAGCCGTGTCTCATTCGGGTGCCGCATCGTCCTCTTCCGCCTCTCGCTCGCGACGCAGGAACGTCGGCACGTCGAGGTTCTGATCGGTCTTGATTCGCTCACGGCGCACCGTGCGCGCACGATCGACTTCGTCGACGCCGCGGAAGTCCGCCGCAATCACGGTGATCTGGATCGTCGAGCCGAAGCCTTCGCGAACGACGGCGCCGAAGACCAGGTCGCTCTCGGTCCCGGCCGCCCGCCGGATGTAGTCGGCCGCCGTCGTGACCTCGCCGAGCGTCAGGTCTTCCCCGCCGGTCACGTTCATGATCAGTCGGCGCGCCCCGCGAATCGAGTCTCCCTCAAGCAGCGGATTGGTGCTCGCAGCCTTCGCGGCAGCGGTCGCACGCCCTTCTTCCGACGACCGCCCCATCCCCATCATCGCGTCGCCGGCGCCGGCGAGCACGCTCCGGATGTCGGCGAAGTCGAGGTTGATCAGCCCGCGAACGGTGATCAAATCGGAGATGCCACGCACGCCCTGATGCAGGATGCCGTCGGCCATCTCGAACGCCTTGGTCATCGGCAGCCCTTTGGCGCTCGTCTCCAACAGGCGATCGTTGGACACGACGATGACGACGTCCGCAGCCCGCCTCAGATCGACAAGGCCCTCCTCGGCGTGACCGAGCCGTGCCGAGCCCTCGAAGGAGAACGGCCGCGTCACCACGCCGACGGTCAGCGCGCCCGCTTCTCTGGCGATCTCGGCGATCACCGGAGCCGCGCCGGTTCCAGTTCCACCGCCCAGCCCGGCGGTCACGAACACGAGATCCATGCCGGACACCAGCTCCGAGATCTCCCAGCGCGATTCGGTCGCCGCCTTCCGGCCCTTCTCAAGATCGCCTCCCGCGCCTCGGCCGCCGGTGACGTCGGCCCCGAGCTGGAGCTGCTCCTTGACGACCGTCGACTCGAGGACCTGGCGGTCCGTGTCGACGACGACGAGCCGGACGCCTTGCAGGCTCTCCTCGTGCATGCGCGCGACGGCGTTGACCCCGCCATCACCGACGCCCAAGACGAGAAGCCGTGCGGCGGCGCTCTTCGGCGGCTGCTCCTCTCGCGCCTGTTCGACGAGAGGCGGCTCCCCGATCACGACCTTCCGATCGCCGAACACGGAGGCAACCAGCTCTTCGAGCTTCGCGATCTTCCGCTGGCAGTACTCCACTTTGAACTCGCTGTCGACCGAGATCCGAACCTCGTCTTCAGTGACGGACACTGCCTGCCAGTCGCTGGGAAGGCACGCGCGGAGAATCCGATCGTCAATGGCGGCACGAAGCTCTCGCCACAGATCGCGCAGCGGAACCTCGGCTGTCTCTTCGTTCAAGCGTTCCTCTGTCATGCTCGCTCCCAAGCCATTCTGTACCGCCGCCAGGCGCAAGTCAATCCGATAGGAATCCACGGCTTTTCGGAGTTGGCAGGACGACTCCTTTGCGGTACCTTGACGACGTGACGTGGGAACGGGTTTGGGATGTTCTGAAGTGGGTTCTGGCGGCCCTCGCAGCGGGGTTCATCGGTCAGTTCGGCCGGTCGCTCGCGTTGCGGCTCATCCACCGTCGCCGACAGGCGAAGGCGCAGGAGATGGAGGAGGCCGCCAGTTCGACTCCTCAGGAAGCCACGAACCTTGATCTGGAAAGAGGGCGGCTGGAGACCTTAGCGAAGATCGAGAAGAAGCGCTCCAAGGCCGAAGTGAAACGCCTCAAGAAGGCGAGCAAAACGGAAGACGACGAGTAGCCCGGAGAGTCCTTCGCCCTAGCTCTCTTTCTCCGCCTGAGCGACGATCTCCATCCCGTTGTAGAACCCACAGTTGGGGCAGGCACGATGGGGAAGCTTGGCCTCGTGGCAATGCGGACACTCGGTCGCCGGGACGCCGGCCGCCTTCCGCCAGTGATTGCGGCGCATTCGCCCCTTCGAGCGCGATGTTCGGAACTTCGGAACTGCCATGGCTTCTCCTCTGCCCGGCCGCTTCGCCGGTCCATGTTGGGATTCGGGCGTGAAGTGTAGTGCTACTCGCCCGTTCCTTCAACCTCAAGCACCAAAGTGACCGGGCCGTCGTTCGTCAGCTCCACCGCCATCTTCGCTCCGAAGCGACCCGTCTGCGTCGAGACGCCCTCCGCTCGCAACGCATCGACGAACCGGTCGAACAGGGGCTCTGCCACGTCCGGCCTCGCCGCGGCGACGTAGCTGGGCCGCCGGCCCTTCCTCGTGTCTCCGTACAGCGTGAACTGGCTCACCGCCAGCACCTCCCCACGGACGTCGAGCAGGGACCGGTTCATCAGCCCCGCCTCATCCGGGAAGACACGCAGCGAGACGATCTTGCGAGCGAGCCGTTCGAGGTCGATCTCCTCGTCTGCCTGCCCGATTCCGACGAGGAGGAGAAGTCCCGGCCCGATCTCGGCGATGCGCTCGCCCTCGACGTCGACCGAGGCGCGTGCTACGCGCTGCAGCACCACGCGCACGCTCAGACCTCGTCCTGCAGCTGCTCGGCGTAGTCGACCAGCTTCCGCATCGCCTCGTCGCTGAGCGTCGAGGCGCGGGCTTGCAGGACGAGTTCCATCCGCTCCCGGTGAACTTGATCGGTGACGCTCTTGTGGAAGGCGCGCTCGACGAGACGTGGAGCGCGGAAGTTCGCGTGACGATCGACGTAGTTGACGCGCCAACTCGGCAGCCGATTCAGCGCGGCGACCGCCTGCTCGATCAGATGCTTGATGTGCGGCGCGCGGGTCTCGAAGACCCCGTTGACGTAGTTCGCCAGCCGCTGGCTGTCGGTGAAGAAGATGACCGACTCCGGCTCGTGCGCCTCGACGTGACGCGATGCCTCGATCAGCGCGTGGTACTCCGCCACCTCCGACGTGGATCGCCCGATGAGCTGTGAGACCTCCTCGAGAACGTTCCCGTCCTTGTCGGTGATCGCGATGCCGATCCCGGCGTCGCCGGGCTCGCCGCGGGCCCTTCCATCGAAGTAGACGAACAGCTTCTTCATGTTGTGGGTCCACCAGGATTCGAACCTGGGACCAACCGGTTATGAGCCGGGGGCTCTGCCACTGAGCTATGGACCCGCGTTCTCACAGAAGCGACTATAGGTGGCATCTCGCAGAGCTGTCAAGGACGCGAAGCCGTTCTAGCGAGGGGCCTACGCTTCGCCCTGATCCGCGTCGGTCGACGAGGACGAGATCGTGAACCGGCAGACTCCCAGGGGGCCGAGAAGCTCCTGCGGATCCTCCAGCCACTGTCCCCACTTGCGGCCCATGTGCTCGGTCCACGAGTAGTCGTCGAACGAGAATGTCTCCTCGCGACCCTCTCCGAGAGGCACCATGAAGCCGGCTCGCCGGTAGTAGTCTTGCGCGAGATACCCTTCGTCCATCACCGCCATCGCGCGGTCGACTGCCTCGTCGTCCAGCTCCGGGTAGCGATCCTCGAACAGGCAGAACGAAACCGGATAGCGAGGCCGCGGGGGCGCATCCTCCGCCGGATAGCCCATCGTCAGTTGCACAAGCGGGAAGACGTGCGCCGGCAGCTCGTACACCTCAGCGATCCGCTCGGAGGCGAACGGCGCCGCGCCGAGGAAGCAGCTTCCGAGACCGAGCGACTCCGCTGCGACGACCATGTTCTCGGCCATGTACGCCGCATCCTGCGCGCCGAAGAGGAGGATCGCCGCGTCGCTCGCCACGCGCGTCCAGCCGCGTCGCTCCATCACGCGCTCCAGGCGATGGACGTCGACCAGAATCGTGAACAGGAGAGGCGCGTTGAATGGGTTCTCCTTGCGGTTTCGAGAGAGGAGGAGGCTCCCCATCTGCGCGGCGAACGGAGCTTGCTGGCCGCAGCGAACGACCGTCTCGATGACCTCCTCCGATGGGTCCTGCTCGGTGTACTTGCGGATCGACTTGCGCCGCATCAGCGCTTCGACAACCGGGTTCGTGATCATGCCGCTCCCTTCCTGACGCTACGACGGTCGGCCGGTTTCCTTTCCCGCGCCGCAATCGCGCACGATGGTAGTCGAAACCCGACCGTACAGGCGAGTACGGTCGCCGTGTGGAGGATCCGACGCGTCCTCGGTACCCTCCTCGCGAATCGCAAGAGCAGCAAGGAGGTCGCATGCGTACGCTGTTGGAGGGCATCGCGTCCGCCGCTTCGAGCTGGGTCGAGCTGCGATACCACGCTCGTCGTTCCAAGCGACTCGTCGTTCGCAACGGCCAGGTCGAGGAGTCGTCGAGCGTCGAACTCATCGGCGTCGGTGTTCGGGCCTTCGTCGACGGAACCTTCGGCTTCGCCAGCACGACCGACCTGTCGCAAGCCGGCATTGAGAAGGCGGTCCAGGTCGCCCGAACCTCGGCCGAGGCTGCTTCGGCGGCGAAGAAGAAACGGATCGAGCGGCTGGCGGATGCTCGTCTCGCGACAGGCAGCTACCCGCTGCAGACCGCCGATCCGCTCGAGGGCCACTCGCTCGAGGAGAAGCTCGCCCTCGTCATCGACACCGACGCGATGGTTCGCGCCAGAAGCGACTTGATCGTCTCCTCGGAGGTGTCGTACGCAGAGATGGTCGACGAGAAGGTGATCGTGACCTCCGACGGAGCCTCTGTCGAGACGACGGACGCGAAGCCGGCGCTGAGGGTCCTCGCCATCGCCGAGCAGTCCGGCGACCAAACGAGGGGGCTCGAGACACTTGGCATCACAGGTGGCTGGACGGAGTTCCTCGGCACAAGGTCGCCCGAGGATCTCGTCGAGCGAGCAGTGCAGCTCGCCGTCGATCAGCTGCGCGCCCCGCACGCAACCGGCGGCGCCGCCCACGTCGCTCTCGATCCACAGCTGGTCGGTGTGCTCAGCCACGAGGCGATCGGACACACGGTCGAGGCCGACTTCGTGATGGGCGGCGCGATCACGGCCGACAAGATCGGCGAGCGGATTGCGTCCGAGCTGGTCACGATGTGCGACAGCGGCGCGTCGGAGCATCTGCCGCACGCCGTCGGCGAATTGCCCATTGACGACGAGGGCGTGCCCTGCGAGCGCACCGTGATCATCGACCGCGGGGTTCTCCGCTCGTATCTCCACAACCGGGAGACCGCGGGGCACTACGGCGTCGCGCCGACCGGCAACGCCCGCGCCTACACGTACGCCGACGAGCCGCTTATTCGAATGACGAACACGTACGTCGAGCCGGGGGAGACGGAAGTCGGCGAATTGATCGACGGCATCCAGGACGGCTACTACCTTCGCGGCTTCGGCCCGAGCGGCCAAGCCGACTCCAACGCCGAGTTCATGTTCGGCGTCCGCGAAGCACGGCGCGTGCGGAACGGGAAGGTCGGGGAGCTCATGCGCGGGGTGACGATCTCCGGCAATGCGTTCGAGGTCCTGCACTCGGTCGACGCGGTCGCAAACGACTTCCGCTGGGAGTACGCCGCCGGCTACTGCGGGAAGGGGCAAGCGGCGAAGGTTGACGACGGAGGGCCGCACATCCGTTGTAGGCTGACAATCGGAGGAGAGCAGAATGCCTGAGACCGACCTCCTGGAGCGCTGTCGGAACGCAGTCGAGCTGGCGCGCGCACACGGCGCCGACCGCGTCGAGGCGTTCGCGCAATCGCTCGAAACCGTCAACTCGACGATCGAGAAGCACGACCTGCAGATTTCGAAGAGCCAACTCGAAGCCTCCATCGGCATTCGCGCGTTTGTCGGTCATCGCGTCGGCTTCGCGAGCACTAACGACCTCACGCAGGTCGACGCTGCCTGTCGGGACGCAATCGGACTGGCCAAGGCGTCGCCCGAGGATCCGCACAACGTGCTCCCTGACCAGGAGGCCGTCGCCCCGGTCGACGGCCTGTTCGATCCCGCGGCAGAGACGTTCGAAGCTGCGGACGCCGTCAGACGAACCGCCAAGATGCTCGCGCTCGCGGAGGACATCGACCGCCGGGTCATCGTCAACGACGGGTGGTTCGACGCGGGAATCCGTCACGTCGCCGTCGCCAACTCGCACGGGCTCGCCGTCGAGGAGCGAGGCAGCCTATTCACGTACGGGGCGCTTGCCACGGCACGAGACGGCGATCTGGTCTCGAACTTCGACTTCCAGTTCGGCGCGACGCGGTGCGTTGCCGAGATCGACGTTGAGCGACCGATCCGGCGCGTCTGCGAAAGCGCCCTCGCCTCCCTCGGCGCGTCCCGAGGCAAGAGCTTCAAGGGGACGGTGCTGCTCGCGCCGACCGCTGTCTCCGACATTCTCATTGGGACTCTGCTGTTCCAACTCAACGCCCGGAACGAACTTCGGGGGAGAACGCGATGGAAAGACGTCGGCCAGTCGATCGCTGTGCCCTCGATCGATCTCGTGGACGACGGACGCCTGCCTGGCGGCGTCGCCACGGCCTCCTTCGACCGAGAGGGTGTCCCGCATCGCGAGACGCCGCTCATCGAGAACGGCGTGCTCGCCTCGTTCATGCACAACGCGTACACGGCACACGCCACGGGCATCGGCAACACCGCTCACGCGGCAGGAACGTCGCGCTCCATCCCGGCGATCGGGCCGACGAATCTCACGCTCCGCCCCGGTGAAACGACCGTCGAGGAGATCACTGCCGACATCCACGAGGGGCTGCTCGTACGAAGGTTCTCAGGTAACGCAGACCCGATCTCCGGCGACTTCTCCGGATCCGCCAAGGCGGCTCACCTGATCGAAGGCGGCAAGCTGACGCACGCCGTGTCAGGGACACTGATCGCGGGGAACGTGTTCGATGCCCTGAAGGGGATCTCCGGCCTCTCGCGCGAGGTCGAGCGCGTCTTCAATCTGACGCTTCCGTACGTCCGTCTTGAAGGTATATCGGTCACGGCGAACTAAGAGGACACATAGCCGGGCTCTGGCTGGACGATCCGTCGGCCTCGCCACCGCGCCCCAGCTGGCCGCGCCGGCGCAATGTCCTACGGCTCGGGCGTCACAGAGGCGGTTTGCGGTTCGGCGACCTCCACCTGGACATCAGTCGACTCGGTCTGCAGGCCGTCGGTCGGTACCGGGATCGACGCCGTCTGCGCCCCAACAACCTCTTGCTCGATGTCGATGTCGAGCACCTCGGTTTGGGTCCCGCCGCTCGGGACCGGAACCGGAATCGCCGGCGGCAGCGGCAACCCATCGAGATCGAAGACGATCAGAGTCTCCGCCAGTCGCTCGAGCTCGTCCGTCCGTTCATCACACGCGTTCGCTATGCACCGGATGAACTGAACCAGGCTACCCGATCCAGACTCCACTCCGATCGCGTACAGAGAGACATCCTCGTCGCCGGTCTCGTACACGATCTTCATCCGGCTCCTCGCGCCGGCAGACGGGGTCAGGTCTTCCCGATCGAGAACGGCCTTCCCGGGACACGGTTCGGCCAGATGGCACGCGTAAGCGATCGCCCCTTCTACGGAGCCGCCGAAGGCGACGATCCACACTTCGATCTGATCGAGGGGATCCGCGACATGAACTCCATCCTCGATCTCGCCGATGCGCCATCCGGTCGGGATCTCAAGCTGGAACCGCCCTGCCGGATCGACGTACGTCCGCGCCGCAATCCGCTCTGCAAGCGCAATCTCCGCCGGCGTCGGTCCGCCGTCACCCATGTACACCAGCGCGTACGCCGCCAAGATGATCCCGACCCAGATCCCGAAAAGGATCATTGCGTTCTTCATCGTCGCACCTCCGTCTCCTCTCCCCCGTCCCATTCTAGGCTTGGGAACTCAGGAAGCCAACCTCCTCTCGCACATCTTGTCGCAACCCCTCATGTCAACCTATACTCGATCGCCATGACCATTCGAAGAGCTGCTCTCACCGCGGGATTCCTCGTTGCTGTGACGCTATCTGCTCTTGCGGCGGGTGACGTTCTGGTTCTGGACCTGGAAACGGACATCGGTCGAGGCACCGTCTCCTATGTGCGAAGCGGGCTCGACGCCGCAGCCGAATCCAACGCAGGACTTGTCGTCGTGCGTCTGGCGACCCCGGGTGGCTTGCTCGACGCCGCGTACGCGGCGCGCGACCTGCTGCTCGGGGCGACGGTCCCGACCGTTGCGTTCGTCGACCGTGAGGCGTTCTCCGCCGGCGCCCTCATTGCGCTGGCCTGCAACGAGATCGTCTTCGCACCGGGCGGCGTGATGGGTGCGGCCACCGCTCTCCAGTTCGACCTCGACGGAGGCTACGAGGAAGCCCCCGAGAAGACGCAGTCGGCGGTGAGGACGCTCTTCCGGGCGACCGCGGAAGCCCGAGGGCGTGATCCCCAAGTCGCGGAAGCGATGGTCGATCCTGACATCGAGATTCCCGGCCTCATCGAAGCGGGGAAGCTGTTGACGCTAAGCGCACAAGAGGCCGTGACGTGGGGCTTCTCCGACGGCAATTCCGAGACGCTCACCGCGCTTCTCGATGCGCGCGGTCTCGCGGAAGCCAACGCCATCGTCTTCGAGCGCCGCGCTGTCGACACGATCGCCGAAGCGATGACCTCGACCGTGCTGGCTGCGATCCTGCTGGTCGTCGGGCTGCTCGGTCTGATCATCGAGATGATGATCCCGGGATTCGGCGTGGCCGGCATTGTCGGCGCTCTCTGTCTCGGCGCGTTCTTCTGGTCGCACTTCCTCGTCGGGCTCGCCGGCTGGGAATCGATCGCATTTGTCGTTGGCGGCCTGTTCGCCGTCATCCTGGAAATCTTCGTCTTCACGGCGGCCGACTTCGGGTTGGCCGGAATCGGGGGCCTGGTCCTCATCGGCCTCGGCTTCTACTCGTCGATGGTCGGTCCACTGACCGATCGAGCCGCGGCACTGCAGGCAATCGGGATCGTCAGCGTAGGTGTCGTGGTTACACTGATCATTGCCGCCGTGCTCATTGCCCGTCTTCCGAAGTCGAAACTGCGTCTCGGTGGTGTGATCCTTTCGTCTGCCATTACCGGAACCGCATCCTCCAAGGCCTCGACGCGAAGAACTCCAAGCGAATGGGTGGGCCGCGTCGGCGTCGCCGCGACCAATCTGCGCCCGGTCGGAGCCGGCGTCTTCGGCGACGATCGAATCGACGTGGTTTGCGAGGAAGGCCACTTGCCAAAGGATACGCCCATTATCATTGTCAAAGATCAGGGGTACCGGAAGGTCGTCCGAAAACACATCGAGGAGGCTTGACATGACAGGCTACATCATCATCGCCGCGGCTGCAGTGCTCATCCTGTGGATCTTCTTCTACTTCGTGCCCGTTGGCCTGTGGGTCTCGGCACTGGCGGCCGGCGTCCCGGTCGGCCCACTAACGTTCATCGGCATGCGTCTGCGAAAGGTCAATCCACACAAGGTGATCTTCCCGATGATCGCCGCCTGGAAGGCAGGGATTAAGCTGCAGGTCACAGAATTGGAGGCACACTACTTGGCCGGCGGAAACGTCGAGCGCGTCGCTCGCGCGCTCATCTCGGCCGACAAGGCGGATATTGAACTCAACTTCGAGCGCGCCGCGGCCATCGATCTCGCCGGACGCGACGTCTTCGACGCCGTGGCGATGTCAGTCAATCCACGAGTGATCGAGACACCGCGTGTGGGTGCCGTGGCCGCCGACGGCATCCAGCTGTTCGCGATCGCCAAGGTCACTGTTCGCGCGAACATCGATCGGCTCGTCGGAGGTGCCACCGAGGAAACAGTCATCGCTCGTGTCGGCGAGGGAATCGTCTCGGCCATCGGATCCGCTTCATCTCACAAGGCAGTCCTGGAAAACCCCGATTCGATCTCCAAGCTTGTTCTCGATCGCTCTCTCGACGCCGGAACTGCGTTCGAGCTGCTGTCGATCGACATCGCCGACGTCGACGTCGGCAAGAACATCGGTGCGCAGCTTCAGACCGACCAGGCCGAGGCCGACCTGAAGGTCGCCCGCGCCAAGGCAGAGGAGCGTCGCGCGATGGCCGTCGCCCGCGAGCAGGAGATGACGGCTCTCGTTCAGGAGCGCCGCGCGGCGGTCGTCGAGGCCGAAGCGGAGATCCCGCGCGCGATGGCCGAGGCGTTCCGCGCAGGAAATCTGGGCATCATGGACTACTACCGAATGCGCAACATCCAGGCTGACACGATGATGCGCGACAGCATCGCCAAGCCGGAGGCCGGATCGAGAGGCACCGAGGAGGTCGCGTGAGGTCCGGGCGGGAGAACACAACGCTGACGAGGATCCGGAGCCTCATCGAAGCAAGCCCGGCCGCGGCCCTCATCGCCGGAGCGATCCTCGGTCCTCCGATCGGCTTGGATCCGCCGAGCGGAGGTCCGCCGAGCGACGAGTAGCGGGGCGCGCCGATGCCTCGCATGACCGTGCATTCTGACGAACTGCGCAACGACTGCGCCTTCTCGGTGTTGGAGACCGTGGGTCGTTGCACTACAATGAGCGGTTCGTAGGGGGTGGGGATGCAGAGGCTTCCGGATCTGCTGACAATGTCGAGGGGGCTCATTGCCGCGGCGATTCTTGCGCTGGGATTCGCCGAGCACTTCGGGCTCTTCTCGGAGAGCGCCCTCTCTCTCGTCCTCATCCTGACGATGGTCGGCTGGACAACGGACATTCTCGACGGCCGCCTCGCGCGCCGCCTGAACAAGCCCCCGACATGGGTCGGCGAGAAGGAATTCACCTTCGACATGCTGATGGTGTTCTCCGGCCTCTGCTACCTCGTCCTAGCCGGGTTCATCCACTTCGTGCCAGCGATCATCTACACCATGGTCGCGGCCGCGTTCATCGCCTACTTCCGGTCGAAAATGGTCACGATGTCGTTCGCAACGCCCGTCGTGGCACTGCCGCTCATCGTTGCGTTTTTCGAGGCGCCGAACGCTCTGATCTGGTACGTTGTTTGGATCGTGGGTGCACTCGTGCTCGACTGGCGGCGGTTCAAGTGCGTTGTTCTCGAGTTCATCGAGAACACGAAGAAACTAGCCAAGCGCTAGAAGAGCGTCCCGTCCCGCTTCTTCCCGAGATGCTTGTACGCTCGATCCGTCGCCACGCGTCCCTGCGGCGTTCGCTGGATGTAGCCGCCCTGGAGGAGAAACGGTTCAACGACGTCGGTGATCGTGTCCTTCTCCTCCGAGAGGGCCGCCGCCAACGTCTCCAGACCCACCGGGCCTCCGTCGAACTTGACGACCAACGTCTCGAGGACGACCCGATCGAGCTCGTCGAGACCGACTTCGTCGATCCTGAGCATCTCGAGCGACCGCCGCGCGATGTCGAGGTCGATTCGTCCTTCTCCCTTCACTTCCGCGAAGTCGCGCGTTCGCCTCAGGAGCCGGTTCGCAATCCGCGGCGTTCCGCGTGCCCGACTTGCCAGCTCCGCCGCACCGTCGTCGGTCACGTCGATGCCGAGCAGCCGACCGGACCGGATGACGATCTCCTTGAGGGCGTCCAGTTCGTAGAAGCTCAGCCGGAACGAGACCTCGAACCGATCGCGCATCGGCGCGGAGATGAGGCCGGCTCGTGTCGTCGCCCCGACCAGCGTGAACGGCGGGAGGTCGATCCGGAGCGACTGCGCGTTCGGCCCTTCCCCGAGGATGATGTCGATCTTGTACTCCTCCATCGCAGGATAGAGGATCTCCTCCACGTTCCGCCGTAGGCGATGGATCTCGTCGATGAAGAAGACGTCGTGAGGACGCAGGTTGGTAAGAATGGCGGCCAGGTCGCCCGCCTTCTCGATCGCGGGCCCGGAGCTGATGCGAACGTTGACCCCCATCTCTGAGGCGATGATCTGCGCGAGGGTCGTCTTCCCAAGCCCCGGAGGGCCTTGAAGGAGGACGTGGTCGAGTGGCTCCTCACGCGCTCTTGCGGCCGCGACGTAGATTCGGAGTTTCTCCTTGAGCTCTTCCTGTCCGATGAACTCGTCCAGCGACGTCGGCCGAAGGTTGGTGAGGGAGTCTTCCTCCTCGAGATCCACCCGGGCAATCCGCTCCGTCCTCATCCTAAGCCTGCATTGTAACGGCGCTTCGCTGGGAGCATCAAACGATCCCGCGGGCCCTCGCCTCGACATGTGATACCATCTCCGACCGCACCGGAGGTCGGAACGAGTGAGCGAAAACGTTGTGACAATCGGAACCTTCGACGGCGTCCACCTCGGACATCGAGCCATTCTCGATCGCGTCGACAGCGAGGCAAATCGTCTGAATGCGCGGCGCCTCGCATACGTTTTCGAGCTCCCGCCTCGCATGACGCTCGAGGCGAATCGGACGCCCCGCCTTCTCCTCCCGCTCGACGTTCGCTTGAAGCTTCTCCGCCGATTCGTTGATCGGGTCGAGCTCGCGCGCTTCGGTGAAGTCCGAGCTCTCTCTCCGGATGCGTTCGCTTCCGACATCATCGCAGGCGAACTGGATGCACGATCCGTCGTGGTCGGCGCCGGGTTCCGATTCGGTCGCGATCGGTCCGGAGACCTCGCGATCCTGATCGCAGCCGGCGAGGCCTTCGGGTTCGACGTCCAAGCGGTCGAAGCACTTCGGATCGACGGCGAGCCGGTCAGCAGCACGCGGATTCGATCGCTCCTGTCCGCCGGCGATGTCTCCGAAGCGACCGCCATGCTCGGGCGACCGCCGATTCTGGTCGGCCGGGGCGTCCGTCGAGAGGATGTCGAACGCCAGATCGAATACCCGACATTCGGCCTCGAGTTGAACTCGGACGTCCTCGTTCCTGCGGACGGCGTCTACGCAGTCCGAGCCTTCGTCGGCACCGAAGCCATCGACGGGCTACTTCACGTCGGCGCCGGCGCGACGCTCGCGGGAAACCAGAATCGATGCGAAGTCCAGCTGCTCTCCTCCCCCGACGTCGACCTCGATGGTTGCGCTCTCGAAGCCCACATCGTCGGCCGCCTGCGAAACAGCTGCGCCGCTGCGTCGCTCGACGCGCGGAAAGAGCAGATCCACCGCGATGCAGCGCAAGCGGCCGACGTCCTCGCAAACCTCCCCAATTGCGAAGGTCCCATCGGCGGTTGAAAGCCTTCGCCTCCTTACCTACCATTACCCATCAGCATGCTGACACTGGGAGTCGATACAGCCGAGCCGATCGGCGGCGCCTCGCTCTACGAGGCCGGAGCCACCGAAGCGGAGCGGCTGATGGACGAACCGCTGCGGCATGCCGAATGCCTGATTCCCTTGACCGAGCGTTTGCTCGATGACTGCTCGCGAGAACGCGCGGACATCGAGCGCGTCTGTGTCAACACAGGCCCGGGCTCGTTCACGGGTCTGCGCATCGGCCTCGCCTTCGGGAAGGGGCTCTGTCAGGCGCTGGGGGCCAAGCTGATCGGCGTGGACGGCACAGACGTCTACCGATCGCTCGCACCCGAGGCGAGGAGAGTCTGCGTCGTGATTCGCAGCCGTCGAGACCTATTCTACGCTCGATGGTTCGCAGGCCCATCCTCGCGAGAGCCGATTCGGCTCCTGGGTTTGGGGGAGTTGATTGCCAGGCTGAGAGGAGAAACGAGACAGCTGGCGCTCGTCGGTAGCGGCGCGGCGGCGGTCTACGAAGACGTCGCAGACCACGCGTTGATCCGACCAGGGCCAGAGTGTGCGATGCACCCGTCTCCTCTCGCCGTTGCCCGGATGGGCGCTGCGGATCGTGAGGGCGACCGTTTGTACGATGCGGAGCCTTCGTACGTTGAGTCCGTGTTCGCCTAGAGCGTAGACGGAACCAAGTCAGAGGTGAGTTGAATGTCGAGAGTTTGCGAGATCTGCGGGAAGACCCCCGCGGCAGGCAACATGGTCAGCCATTCCGCTAGACATACGCGTCGCGTCCGCGCACCGAATCTGCAGCGCATACACGCAATCGTGGATGGGAAGCGGAAGCGAATCCGCGTCTGCACACGCTGCATCAAGTCCGGACGCGTCGTCAAGGCCTGACCGACCAGCAAGCGCGAGAGGGGCCATCATGTCAACGAACAGCGCGCCCGTCCCCGGTGAAGTCGTCGCCCTCGAGGCCTCGGGGGCTCGCGTTCGCCTTTCCGACGGACGCCGAGGGAGGATTCCGAGGCCCGACAAGGAACTGCGCGTAGGAAGTCGGGGATCGTTCACCGTCGAGGGAGGGTCGAGCGACGGAGATCTCATCCTGGCATCGGTTGCCGGCCCCAGCGCCCCGCACTCCTTCGATCGCGAGTTCGACCGGCTTCACGACGCGTTGGCGAACCACAGTCCCCAGACGATCCAGCCGAGGGTGAACGACGACGCACTCGGCGAACGGCGAATGGAGCAGTGGATGACCCGCGTCGACAAGGCCGTCTCGACTCTCCGGAAGCGCCGAGCGAAGCGGCTCAACGACCAAGCATAACGTCCGAAGACGGAGGTGCTATGCCGAAAGGAACCGTCGTTATCGACGCCGCGCGGTGCAAGGGGTGCGGCCTCTGCATCGCCGCCTGCCCGAAGGACGTCCTCGCCTTCTCGGGCACGCTGAACGAGAGCGGCTACGACGTAGCGCACATGGAGCACCCCGATGAATGTATCGGATGCGCGTTCTGTGCGATGACGTGTCCCGATCTTGCCATCGAGGTCTATCGCGAGAAGGTCCCCACCAGCTAGGAGGCAGCATGGCTGAACGATTGCTCTTGCGCGGAAACGAAGTCATCGCAGAGGCGGCGATCCGATCGGGCTGCGAGTGCTACTTCGCCTACCCGATCACGCCGCAGGCTGAGCTCCTCGAGCACATGGCACTCCACATGCCGCGACTGGGACGAACGTTCGTGCAGGCGGAGAGCGAAGTTGCGGCAGTCAGCATGGTCTACGGAGCGGCGGCGTGCGGTGTGCGCACGATGACGTCCTCATCGTCGCCCGGCATCAGCCTCAAGCAGGAGGGCATCTCGTACCTCGCCGGGTCGAACCTCCCGGCGGTCATCGTCAATATCGTCCGCGGCGGCCCCGGCCTCGGGAACATCGCTCCGTCGCAGTGCGACTACTTCCAGGCGACCAAGGGAGGCGGCCACGGCGACTACCACGTGATCGTCCTTGCCCCGTCGACCGTACCTGAGGCGGGCGAGCTGACGATGCTTGCCTTCGACCTGGCGGACCAGTACAGAATCCCCGTGATGATTCTCGCCGACGGCATGCTCGGCCAGATGATGGAGCCGGTCGAGCTGCCCGAACCGGTCGACCCCGCCTCCTTGCCGGACAAGGACTGGGCCACGACCGGCGCCAAAGGGCGAGAGCCGAACATCGTCCTGTCATTCGACCTTGATCCGGAGCGCCTCCGGGACATGAATCTTGCCCTCCAGGAGAAGTACGCGAGGATCACCGAGAACGAGATCCGCCACGAGGAGACGCTGACCGAAGACGCCGATATCGTGATCGCCGCGCACGGCACCGTTGCTCGGATCGCGAAGAGCGCAATTCGCGCAGCCCGCCAGGAGGGGATCAAGGTCGGGCTCTTCCGGCCGATTACCCTCTGGCCGTTCCCGTACGACGCCCTCAAGGCGATCTCGGAGCGGGTCAAGACGGTTCTGACCGTGGAGATGAGTGCGGGGCAGATGTGGGAGGACGTCCGTTTGGCCGTCGCAGAGCGAGCGGCCACGCCGTTCTACGGAGAACTCGGCGGTGTCGTGCCGACGCCGCGGGCGATCTTGAATGAGGTGAGAAAGCATGCCAGCTGACACCGCAACCATGAGCAAGGTCTTCGAGCGCCCGAAGAGCCTAACGAACGCCCGGTTCACCTATTGCCCCGGCTGTCATCACGGCATCATCACGCGACTGATCGGAGAAGCGATCGACGATCTCGGAATTGCCGAACGGACCGTCGGCATCGCTCCGGTCGGGTGCTCGGTCTTCGCCTACCTGTGGTACAAGTGCGACGCGCTTCAGGTCGCCCACGGTCGTGCCAGCGCGGTGGCCACCGGGGTCAAACGTGCCAAGCCGGATCTCATCGTCTTCTCCTATCAGGGAGACGGCGACTTCGCCAGCATCGGAACGGCCGAGTCGATCCACGCTGCGAACCGCGGAGAGAACATCACCGTGATCTTCGTCAACAACCAGGTCTACGGAATGACCGGCGGTGAGATGGCCCCAACCACGCTCGTGGATCAGCGAACGACGACAACGCCGGAGGGACGAGACGCGAAGCTCTTCGGGTACCCGATCCGCTTCTCCGAGATGATCGCTCAGCTGGACGCGCCGGCCTACGTCACCCGCCAAGCGCTCTACGACACGAAGCGAATCACCGACGCCGCCAAGGCCATCAAGAAGGGCTTCGAGAACCAAGTGAACGGCAACGGATACTCACTGATCGAGCTTCTGGCAACCTGCCCGACGAACTGGCGAATGACGCCGATCCAGGCGAACGAGCACGTGAAGAACGTCGTCACAGAGGTCTACCCGCTGGGAGACCTTGTCGACAGGGGGGCATGATGGAAGAGTCTGTCGTCATCGCCGGATTCGGCGGACAAGGGGTTATCCTGGCGGGCAAGATCCTCGCGCAAGCCGGAATGGATCACGGGCTCGAGGTGACGTGGCTGCCGTCCTACGGGCCCGAAATGCGTGGCGGGACGGCCAACTGCACCGTCGTCCTTTCCGACGAGCCGGTCGGCTCTCCGATCGTCGATGAGCCAACGGTCCTGGTTGCGATGAATCGACCGTCGCTCGACAAGTTCGAGCCGATTGTCGCCAACGGAGGAGCCGTCGTCGTCAACGCGTCTCTGATCGAGAGAAAGGCCACGCGCGACGATCTCAATGCGTGCTACGTGCCGTTGAACGACCTCGCCCTCGAAGTCGGCAGCGCACGGGCGATCAACATGGTTGCCCTCGGCGCTCTACTCAAGGCCGTCGACGTCGTCCCCTTGGAGACCGCCAAGGCCACGATGGCCAAGATGATGGAGGAAGGCGGCAAGGCGAAGTTCATCGAGCTCAACGAGAGGGCCCTTGACCGAGGATACGCCGAAGCCTGACGAAGTTCGCCGGCTCGACCGACAGGAGATCTTCCGAGGTCGTGTGATCGATGTCTTCGTCGATCGGATACGCGCAGCAGATGGTCGGGTTGTTACACGCGAAATCGTCATGCATCCCGGAGCCGTCGCGATCATTCCGGTCCTTCCGTCAGGGGAGCTTCTCCTCGTGCGGCAGGAGAGGCACGCCGCCAGGGGATCTCTGTGGGAGATTCCCGCCGGCACGCTTGAGGTGGGGGAACCCGCGGCCGCCTGCGCGAGACGGGAGCTCATCGAGGAGACCGGACACGAAGCCAAGACGTGGCGCGAGCTCATCACCTTCTTCACAACACCGGGCTTCTCTGACGAACAGATCACACTCTTTCTCGCGTCGGACCTGCAGCGTGTCGGCGAGCACGATCCCGCGGAAATCGAAGCGTGCCAGCCCTTCTCCCCGACCATGATCCGCCGAATGGTCGAGCACGGCGATCTCGCCGACGCCAAGACGATTCTCGGCCTCCTGTGGTGTGGAGTGCTGACCGGGCCGCTCGAAACCGGGCGGGGCTGACGATGTCCCACCGTGGGAAGCACTCCGAGACGAAGGAGAGTCGGTTCGCCCGTTTCGGATTGCAGTCCGATGGGTCGTACCGCATCCCCGAAGGGCAACTCCCTCGTTTGATGTCGACGGTCGGAGTAGGCCAGATCGGCGGGAAGGCGAGGGGCCTTCTGTTCGTCCTCCATCACATGGAGCAGGGGGACATCCTTCCCGGGTTCCAGCACCTCGTGCGGTTCCCCCGATCCACCGTCCTCACGACGCAGCTGTTCGACGAATTCATGGAGGAGAACCGTCTCGACCAGGTCGTGCTTGCCGGCTGCGAGAGCCCGACCCGCCTCGCCGAGATCCGCGATCGCTTTCTCGCCGCCGAGTTTCCCCGGCAGTGGGAGGGAGCGCTCGCCGACCTCCTGGAGACCCACCGCGGCCCGCTTGTCGTCCGGTCGTCCTCGGTCATGGAGGACAATCCAAGATACTCCTTCGCCGGAATCTACCTCTCTGAGTTCCTGCCGAACAACGGATCGGACGAAACGCGCATGGCTCGCCTGACGGAGGCAATCAAGGCGGTCTACGCATCGACGTTCGGGCCGAACGCGCGAGCGTACAGGAAGCGACACGGCCTCTCCTGGCAGGAGGAGAAGATGGCCATCCTCGTTCAGGACATGGTCGGACGGGAGTACGCTCACGACCTGTTCTACCCGCTCGTTGCCGGGGTGTCGTTCTCGCGGAACTTCTACCCGTGGGCGCCCGCCCTCTCCCCGGAGGACGGGGCGGTTCGGCTAGTCGTGGGTACGGGAACGCGTGCCGTCGGGCGCGAGTACGCCCGGGTGTACTCCGCCGCCCGTCCCGGCCTGCGACCCGAGGGACAGGACACTCGAACCATCATCCGCAACTCCCAGGAGACGGTCGACGTCCTCGATCTGTCCGTCGGACGCCTCGCACAGCGAAACCTCGGCGAGCTCGACAATCCGCTCCTCGCGAGAATCTGCTCCGTCGCCCACGACGACGGAACACTCCGAACACCTTCCACTTCACTGATGGGCACGAACAGCGGGGATCGACTGGTCGCCACGTTCGAGCGGCTCATCGCTGGGACGCGGATCATGCCGTTCACTCCACTGATGCGAGAGCTGATGGAGTACCTGGAGAATCTCATGGCCCTCCCGGTCGACGTCGAGTTCGCCGTCGATTTCCCGCCGGTCGGCTCCGGCGGCTCCGAGGGAACTCCGGAGTTCTACATCCTCCAAGTGCGGCCGCTCGGATCGCGCAGAGCGCACAGACGAATCCGCATCCCAAAACTCGATCGGGATCTCATCCTCCTCGACTGCCATCGTGTGTTGGGGAACGGAACGCGCCGCGGGCTTCGCCACATCATCTACGTCGATCCGACGACGTACAGGCATGACCAGGGGTACGAGACCGCACGAGCGGTCGGACGGATCAACGAGCTCCTCGACGGCGCTCCGTACATCCTCATGGGGCCCGGCCGATGGGCGTCATCGAACCCGCAGCTCGGCGTTCCGGTCCAATACAGCGAGATCTTCGAAGCCGCGGTGATCGTGGAGATGTCCACGGAGGGGTTCTCGCCGGAGCTTTCGTACGGCACCCACTTCTACGCCGACATGGTCGCCAGCGAGATTCTCTACATTCCGTTCTACGAGGCCGAGGGGGATCACATCCACCGGGACTTGTTGAAGACCCTCGAGGCGACCGCGTACGGATCCTGCATCACGCACTACGTCGCACCGGCCGGCCTGAACGTCTACGTCGACGGCGCCGGCCGCCGCGGGGTCATCGCTCTTGCAGAAGGAGTGGCCTAGCTCGAAAAGCGCCGACACAACGAAGGCCGCTCGCGCGTCAGGACAGTCCCGACGCCGTGGCCGCTACTCGAACAGGTTGACCAGATAGAGAAGCCCTTCGTCGACCGGCCTCGGCGTCGCCAGCGCTTCTCCGAGCGGAACGGGCACGATCCGCGTTCCATGAATCGCCGTCATCACGTCGAACTGCCCTCCGAGAGCGAACTCGATCGCAGCGGCGCCGAAACGGGTGGCGAGGATGCGGTCGAACGGGGACGGACTGCCCCCTCGCTGCAAGTACGCCAGGTTCGTCACGCGAACGGGGATCTGCATCCGCTCGGACAGCTCGTTGGCGACGAACTGGCCGACACCGCCGAGGCGCGCGTGGCCGAACGCGTCGACCTCCGCTTCCTCGACGACCTGGCCGTCGAGACCCTCCGGCTTCGCTCCTTCGGCGATGATGACGATCGAGAACCGCTTCTTGAGATGCTCACGCCGCTTGATCTTGCGGAAGATCGCGTCAACGTTGAACGTCTGCTCCGGGATCAGGATCACATCCGCCCCGCCGGCGACACCGCCCATCAGACTCAACCATCCCGCGTCTCGCCCCATCACTTCGAGAATCAGAACGCGGTGGTGCGACGCCGCCGTCGTGTGCAGCCGATCGAGGGCATCCGTGATTGCCTCCAGCGCCGAGGAGAAGCCCAGCGTGTAGTCGGTCATCCCGATGTCGTTGTCAATCGTCTGAGGGATCCCGATGGCGTTGACTTCGTGCTCGGCCAAGCGATGGGCCACACCGAGGGTGTCGTCTCCTCCGATTGCGATGAGGAAGTCAATGGCGTTCACGCGCAGCGTTTCGATGACCTTCTCCGGACCTCCGGTCATCCGAAACGGATTCGTCCGCGAGCTCGAGAGGATTGTCCCCCCGATGTGGAGGATCCCCGAAACGTCAGCCGGCGTGAGGGGGCGCGCAAGGTTTTCGATCGGCCCCTTCCATCCTTCCTGGAAGCCGATGACGTCCACGCCGTGCTTGTCGCCAAACCGGACGATCGAGCGGAGCGCCGCGTTGATCCCCGGCGAGTCACCGCCGCCCGTCAGTACCCCAGCCCTAGGCATCGTCCATCCTCCTCGTAGCTATCCGCGTGTCGCGTGCCCGCCGCTTCCGGCCTGCTCCAACAGGGCGAGAGCGATCTGCTTGACCTGTGCCTGGATCTCTTTCCCAACGACGCGAGGGTCGAACGCCTTCTTGTTCGGACTCCAGCCGCCACCTGGGAAGAGGTTGACCACATCGTCCTCCACGCCCTCCGGCGGCAAGATTTCCGATGCGTGCTCCTGGTAGAACTCCGTCGCCGCGCGTCCGTAGACGTACTGGTAGTGCGTGTCCTTGTTCAGCTTCCGGATGCCGTGCCGGATGACCTCGCGGATCTGATCCGGCAGAACGCCTGACGACCCGTGCAACACCAACGGCACATCGAGATCCGCGTGGCGAAGCCGAGACCGGATCTCGGCGGCCAGATCGATCCGCAGCTCGATGTCCCGTCCCTTTGAAACCCCGTGCTCCGTCCCGATCGAAATCGCAAGAAGATCGGCGCCGGTCGCCCGGACGAACTCGACCGCCTCATCGGGGTCCGTGTAGAACGCGTCGTCCGAAGCGACCTCATCCTCGACGCCTCTGATCTTCCCGAGTTCGGCCTCGACGAGGATGCCGCTCCCTTCGGCCAGCTGCACGACCTGTCGGCTGATCCGCACGTTCTCGTCGAACGACTCCAACGAGGCGTCGATCATGATGGACGAGACGAGGCGCTCGGAGATGGCCGTCTCGATCAGATCCATCTCCCCGACCGTGAAGTGATCGAGGTTGAGGAAGACGGAGATCGACTGCTTCGCGGCGAGGGCGTGCACCATCGAGGCCAGTGCGCGCAATCCGGCCTCCTTGTCGCCCGCTCCGGCGAACTTCGCCGCCCCGGCGCTGACCTGTACGAGAAGATCAGAGTCGCCCTCACAGTACGCATCGAAGAGGCCAGCGAATACGTTCGGCTCCGCGATGTTGTTCGCCATGAACGCGTAGCCGCCCTGCTCGGCGCGACGGTATGCGTCTCGAAGGACCTCTCCAGTTCCAAATGGCAACGCGCCACCTCCGAATCCCTCTCCCTGGCAACCTGAACCCAGCAGAGGCTCACTTTCTCGCGTGAAGATACGACATCCGAGAGGGCTTGTCACGACGCTCGCCGCGCCGTTTCCGGCATTGACAAGCGCCCTTGTTCCCTCGAAAGTACAGCCGCCAAGAAGGGAGAGGCTGATGACGCGGATCGACGAGAAGACGGAGAAGCGGTGCGTCAACGCATTGAGGTTCCTGGCTTGCGATGCCATTGAGAAGGCCCATTCGGGACATCCCGGACTGCCGCTCGGAGCGGCCTCCGCCGCGTTCGCGCTGTGGGCGCGGCACTTGAAGCACGATCCGACCGATCCGCGTTGGGCAGACCGCGATCGCTTCGTCCTCTCCGCCGGTCACGGCTCGGCGCTGCTTTACGCGTTGCTGCACCTTTTCGGCTACGACCTCCCTCTCGCCGAGATCGAGCGGTTTCGGCAGTGGGAGAGCCGGACGCCCGGACATCCCGAAAGCCACGTCACTGCGGGCGTCGAGGTGACGACCGGGCCGCTCGGTCAGGGGCTGGCCAATGCCGTTGGACTCGCCATGGCCGAGGCTCATCTCGCGGCGATCTTCAATCGAGAGGGCGAACCAATCGTCGACCACCACACGTTCGTCCTCGCCGGGGACGGCGATCTCATGGAAGGCGTTGCGTACGAGGCGTGCGCCCTCGCCGGCCACCTCGGACTCGGCAAGCTAATCGTCCTGTTCGATTCGAACCGCATCTCGCTCGCCGGGTCGACGTCGCTCGCTACGTCGGAGGACATCGTCGATCGGTTCGAGGCCGCCGGCTGGCACACGGTCGTCGTCTCGGAAGGCGACGACGTCAATGCGATCGATCACGCGATCCAAGCAGCGAAAGAGGAGACCGGCCGACCGTCGCTCGTGGTCGTCGAATCGACAATCGGCCTCGGCGCGCCCACCAAGGCGAATACGCACAAGGCGCACGGATCCCCGCTCGGGCCGGAGGAGCTGGCGGGCGCCAAAGAGGCGCTCGGCTGGCCGACGGAGCCCGCATTTCACGTGCCGGATGACGTCCGCGGCGCGTTCGAGAGCCTGCGAAGCGATGGGATAGCAGCCCACCAGGCTTGGGACGCCCGGTTCGCCGGCTACCGCCAGTCGAACCCGGAACTCGCCGGCGAGTTCGAGCGACGCGCCGCCGGAGAGCTGCCGGACGACTGGGCGGACGCCATTCCGACGTTCGAAGCCGACCCAAAGGGGCTCGCGACGCGCAAGGCGTCCGAAGCGGTTCTCCAAGCGCTCTCGGAATGCGTCCCGGAACTCCTCGGCGGATCGGCCGACCTGAACCCCTCGACCTTCACCTGGCTTCAGGAACGGGGAGACTTCCAACGGCCCGCGGCGAAGCCCGAGAACGTCCTCGGCGCCGTCGGCGGATCGTGGGGGCCGGAGGGGCGGAATCTTCACTTCGGCGTCCGCGAGCACGCGATGGGCGCGATCGTCAATGGGCTCGCCCAGCACGGCGGGCTGATCCCGTATGGCGCGACCTTCCTCGTCTTCGCCGACTACATGCGCCCACCGATCCGCCTCGCCGCGCTCAGCGGCTACCACTCGGTGTTCGTCTTCACGCACGACTCGGTCGGCGTCGGTGAAGATGGGCCGACGCATCAGCCGATCGAGCAGACGATGAGCCTCCGGCTGATCCCGAACCTGATCGTCCTGAGACCGGGGGACGCCAACGAGACGGCCGAAGCGTGGCGGATCGCCATCGAGCGGTCGAACGGCCCGACGGCGTTGATCCTGTCGCGGCAGGCACTCCCGACGTTCGATCGAACGGACGTCGCGTCGGCCGACGGTGTCCGACGGGGCGGCTACACCCTCTGGCAGTCGAGCGAGACGCCGGACGTCCTGCTCCTTGCGACCGGTTCGGAGCTTCATCTCGCCCTCGCCGCAGGTCGCATCCTCGCTGAGAGAGGGCACGCGGCGCGCGTCGTCTCGCTGCCGAGCTGGGAGCTGTTCGAGGCACAGCCGGCCGACTATCGAACCTCGGTTCTCCCAGGCAATGCGGACGTGCGAATCGCGATCGAGGCCGGTCGCGGGATCGGGTGGGAGCGATACGTCGGCGCGAACGGCCGAGTCCTCTCCATCGATCGGTTCGGGACCAGCGCTCCGGGCGCCGAGGTGCTGCGGGCGTTCGGCATCTCGATCGACGCCATCGTCGAGGCCGCCGAACCGCTGCTCGCCGGCTAGCCCGGACCCTCGCCGAGTCGTTCGATCTGCAGGAGCTCGTCATCGCGCAGGATCGAGACGAGCTCATCGGCCGCGGCCGAGACCACGTTCGACATGTCCGCGCCGAACGTCACGTCCCGTGGCTCGACGCCGATCAGGACAATCTCTCCGGCGGCATCACCGAGGCGATCGAGGATGAACGTCAGCGGGAGCCCGTGCGTCGACGCCAGCATGCGGTCGGGCGACGACGTCGGAAGGCGCCGGATCGATCCCGGAACCAGCCCCATCCTGGCCGCATCGACGATCACAAGCAGTTCGGGCCGTTCGCGCGTAACGATTCCGGAGGCGTTCTCGAGCGCGATGCCGCAATCGATCGCCAACCAACCGGGCGCCCCCTCGAGCCGCTCGGCGACCATTGGACCCACGCCGTCGTCGGCGGAGAAGCGGTTCCCGACGCCGAGGAGGACTCGACTCATTCGTCGGCGTCGTCCGCCTGCCGATACCGACCGACGGAGCGGTACCGCTCGTACCGTGCCGCCAAGACCTCGTCGATCGGCACTTCGACGAGCGACTCCAACTGCTCGGCGAGCTCGCTTTTCAGGTCCTGCGCCGTCTGCTCGAAGCCCTTGTGCGCCCCGCCGAGCGGCTCCGGCACCACGGAGTCGATCAGCCCGAGCTCCTCGAGGTGTGCGGCCGTCAGGTTGAGCGCGGCGGCCGCCTCCTTGGAGCGCTCCTTGTCCTTCCACAAGATCGCCGCGGCTCCCTCCGGACTGATCACCGAGTAGATCGCGTTCTCAAGCATGATGACCCGGTCGGCGACGGCGATCGCGAGCGCGCCGCCGGACCCCCCCTCCCCGATGATCACGGAGACGACCGGCACCCTGAGCTTTGCCATCGCGGAAAGGCTCTCCGCGATGGCCCCGCCGATGTTGAGCTCTTCCGACTCCAAGCCGGGATAGGCGCCGGGGGTGTCGATCAACGTGATCAGCGGGAGGCCGAACCGCTCCGCCAATTGCATCGCACGCAGCGCCTTCCGGAACCCCTGCGGCCGCGCCATGCCGAAGAACCGTTCCTTGTTCTCTTCGGTCGATCGCCCCTTCTGCTGGGCGATCACAACCACGCGACGGCCGGCGAATCGGGAGAGACCGGCGAGCAACGCCCGATCGTCGCCGGCGATGCGGTCGCCGTGGAGCTCGTAGAACCCGTCGAAGATCTCGTCAATGTAGTCGAGCGCGTACGGCCGCTTCGGGTGTCGCGCGATGCGCACCCGCTCCCAATCGCTCAGCGAGGAATACAACTCGCGGCGGAGATCTTCGAGCTTCGCCTCGAGCTTGCTGATCTCCTTCGTGAGGTCGATCCCGTCGACCTCGTCGAGCTTCTTGAGCTCGTCAATCTTCGCCTCGAGCAGGTCGAGTGTTCGCTCGTCGCTCATGACTCCTCCTCGAAGAACCCGAGCAGCAACGCCAGTTCGTCCCGGAGATCCTCTCTCCGCACGACACGATCGACGAATCCATGCTCGAAGGCGTACGTGTCGGTCTGGAAGTGCTCGGGAAGCTCCTGGGAGATGGTGTCCTGAATCACGCGGCGCCCGGCGAATCCGATCATCGCGCCTCGCTCGGCGATGATGACGTCACCGAGGCTCGCGATCGATGCCTGTACGCCGCCCGAGGTCGGGTAGGTCATCACGGAGATGAACGGGAGGGCGGCGTCGGCGAGCCGCTGACGTACAGCCGCGGTCTTCGCCATCTGCAAGAGGGAGAAGAGCCCCTCCTGGAGGCGGGCGCCTCCGGATGACGAGACGAGGATGAACGGGCAACGCTCCTCGACGGCCGTCTCGATGGCGCGGCAGATCTGCTCGCCGACGACGGAGCCCATGCTGCCACCGACGAAACGGAAGTCCATCACGGCAATCACGATCGGGTGCTCGGAGATCGTCGCGCGACCGACGAGGATTGCATCGTCGAGTCCGGTCTTCTCGCGCGCCTCCTCGATGCGCTCGACGTACGACCGGCTGTCGACGAAGGCGAGCGGATCGGCGGCGGCAATTCGATCCCCCGCCACGGAGAAGCTCCCCTCGTCGACCAGAGAATCGATTCTCTCCACCGCGGTGTGGAAGAAGTACTGCCCGCAGCTCGGGCAGATGTTGCCGCTCTCGCGGACGCGGCGCTTGAAGACGAGCTCTCCGCACGACTTGCACTTCATCCACAGCGTCTCGTCGCGCTCCTGATCGACGTCGACGCGTACGTACTGCCTTTCCTTGAAGATCGCCATGGCTCCCCCCTACGTGCGCTTGCGGGGCTTGAACAACCGGAAGCGCCGCCGATCGTCTTCCGGCTCTTCCCCCTCTCGCTTCAGGCTGTTCGGCAGCGCCGAGCCGCTGGAAACGACCATCGAAAGCGCATCTTCCACCGGCATGTCAACGTACGTCACCAACCGCTTCGGAATGATCAGCATGTAACCGGACAGCGGGTTCGGTGCGGTCGGTGCGTACACAAGGAGGCAATCCTCTCCGGTCAGGTCACGAATCCTTCCGACATTCTCGTTGGTCACGACCCCGAGGGCGTGCACGCCCTGCTTCGGGAACTCGAACATGACGACCTTCTGGAAGGAGGTCGTCCTCGTCCGATTGAGCAGAGCGTTCGAGAACTGCTTGAACGTTCCGTACATCTTCCCGACGCCGGGAACCGCGAAGAAGAGGCGCTCGAAGTAGTAGTGAATCGTCCTGCCCACCACATTGCGCGTGATGATGCCGATCACCAGAATGAGCACGATGGTGACATAGATCCCAAGTCCCGGGATCCAGCGACCGAGCGCCCGCTCGACCGTACTCCCGAACGTCGAACCCTCGCCGACGAATCCATCGATGAACCGGAACAGGCTCGCCACGACAAACACGGTCAGGCCCACCGGCAAGATGGCGATGACGCCGCTGACGAACGTCGTCCTCAGCCAAACGAGAAACCGCTTCATCTCATCTCACTCACCTTGCCGCGTGGAAGACGGGTAGAATCTCGAAGGCACACGATTCGGGCATTATAGGTCACCCGAGTATGATACGGCCATGGCCCGACTCCGGACCTCGCGGCAGTTGACGATGGGGCTGCTCGGGACGCTCGTCGTCCTGTACGTGAGTCTACTCGGAATGCGAGTCCTCTGGCCGATCGACTTCCAAGACGCAATCCGCCACGAAGCGGAGATGCGTGGCCTTCCACCCGACCTCGTCGCCGCCGTCGCCTACGCCGAGAGCCGCCTCCGCGCGGACGCCGTCTCTCCGCGCGGCGCGATCGGGATGATGCAGATCATGCCTGCGACCGCGATGTGGATCGCCGAGTCGCTCGACGAGCCTGTTCCATCATCGGAGGACCTTGCCAACGCGAAGCTGAGTCTGCGTTACGGGACGTGGTACCTTGCGCATCTCCTCGATCGGTTCGGCGACACCGAATCCGCGCTCGCGGCGTACAACGCCGGGCCGACGGCCGTCGACACGTGGCGCGCATCAGGAAGTGATCCGTTTCCCGAGACGGAGGCATTCGTCAAGCGGACGCTCGCCGCGAGGGCGATCTACCGCTTCTATTTCGCGTTTCCGGCGGTCGTTCGAATCACGCCCGCGCTCCGCTTCTGAGCCGTGCGAGGCGTTGCAGGCCATCCGCAGGTGGGCTAGACTCCCGGTCGATTTCGAGCACTAAACAGCAGTCTGTGCGACAGGAGGTTAGGACGTGGCGGATGCGGTGCAATGGGTGAAGAAGGATCCAGAGAGGGAAAACGTCTTCTGGCCGACGGATGAGCTCAAGGCGAAGACGTGGATCTCAGATGAGTCGATCTACGAGAAGGCCGCCGCCGACCCCGAGGCGTTTTGGGCGGGGCACGCGGAAGAGCTTCATTGGTTCAAGCACTGGGAGAAGGCCTACAGCTACGAGCCGCACGCATACAAGTGGTTCCTCGGCGGTAAGCTCAACCTCTCCTACAACTCGCTCGACCGGAACATCGAGAAGGGCCTGGGCGACAACATCGCCCTGATCTGGGAGCCGGAGCCGGCCGACCAGGAAGCCGTGAAGCTCACCTACAAGCAGCTTCACGCAGAGGTCTCCAAGTTCGCCAACGTGCTGAAGAGTCTCGGTGTCGCCAAGGGCGATCGCGTCGGCATCTACCTGCCGATGATCCCCGAAGCCGTGGTCGCGATGCAGGCGTGCGCACGCATCGGCGCACCGCATTCCGTCGTGTTTTCCGCATTCAGCCCCGATTCTCTGCGCGATCGCATGGTCGACGCCGGCGCCAAGCTCTTGATCACCGCCGACGGGTATTACCGGAGAGGCAAGCAGATCAATCTGAAGAAGAACGCCGACCTCGGCGTGGAGAACTCGCCGATCGAGACAGTCGTCGTCGTCAACCGCCTCGGCGGTGAGATGGACCTCGTCGAAGGTCGAGATGTCGTCTACCAGGAGCTGATGGCCGGCGCCTCCGCCGATTGTCCCGCCGAGGAGATGGATTCGGAGGATCTCTCTTTCCTCCTCTACACGTCCGGTACGACGGGCAAGCCGAAGGGGATCATGCACACGACCGGTGGGTACGCCGTTCAAGCCTACACGACCGGCAAGTGGAACTTCGATTTGCACCCCGGCGACGTTTTCTGGTGTACGGCAGACGTCGGCTGGATCACGGGGCACACGTACATCAACTACGGCCCGCTGATGAACGGCGTGACGACCATCGTCTACGAAGGTTCGCCGGACGCGCCCGACTTCGGTCGATTCTGGGCGATCATCGAGAAGCACAAGATCACTCAGCTCTACACGGCCCCGACCGCCATCCGCATGTTCCTCAAGTGGGGAGACGAGTGGCCGAACAAGTACGACCTTTCGAGCCTCCGGCTCTTAGGGACCGTCGGTGAGCCGATCAACGTCGACGCATGGCTCTGGTACCACGAGGTCATCGGCGGCGGTCGCTGTCCGATCATCGACACGTGGTGGCAGACCGAAACCGGCGCGAACATGGTCAACAGCCTCCCCGGCATCGGCCCGTTCATGCCGACGATCGCCGGTCGCCCGTTCCCGGGCGTGTTGGGTGACATTCTCGATTCCGCCGGCCAACCGCTCGGTCCGGACGAGGGCGGCTACCTGGCGATCTTCAGCCCGTTCCCTCCCGCCCTGACACGCGGAATCTACAAGGATCAGGAGCGATTCAAGGCTCAGTACTTCGCGGAGTACGGGCCGGAGAAGTACTTCACGAGCGACGGCGCCCGGAAAGACGAGATGGGGAACATCCGGATCACGGGACGCGTCGATGACGTCATGAACGTCGCCGGACACCGCCTCGCAACGGCCGAGGTGGAGAGTGCGCTGGCTCAGAACGACAAGGTCAGCGAAGTCGCCGTCGTGTCACGCCCGCACGACCTCAAGGGTGAGGTGCCGATCGCTTTCGTGCTTCTGCGCAAAGGCATCGAGGCATCCGATGACATCACGAAGGACCTGATGGCCACAGTGAATCAGGTCATCGGCCCGACCGGTCGGCCGGAGCGCATCATCTTCGCCCCGGACGTCCCGAAGACGCGTAGCGGGAAGATCATGCGCCGCGTCCTGAAGGCACTCGTCAGGCACGAGCCCGTCGGGGATCTCACCACGCTACAGAACCCCGAGAGTGTCGATACGCTGAAGGAGCTCGTCGAAGCGGCCGAATAGCCTCGGCGCATCCGGCTCGCAAGCGAAGAGGAAGCGGGGACGACCTGACGGTCGTCCCCGCGCTTTCTTCGGTTCTCTTAGGCCGACTGCCGCAGTCTTAGGACTTGTTCTCTTCGCGTCCCAGATACTGCATGATCGCTTCGACAACGAGATAGTTGACCGAACGATCCCGCTTCTCTCCCAGTTGCATCAACCGTTCCACAGGATTCTCATCCATCTTGGCCTGCGGAATGTAGATGCTGAGCTTATCTGTCGGCTTCCTAGTATCCACGAGTCACCTCCCCCTCTGCATCCTTGCACCCGACCGCTTGGGTGCGTTGAAGTCATACTATATCATCATGGTCCCCGGCGCGCAAGGCCTCTGTCGCAGACCCGTACTGCCAGACGCGCGATCGCCATCCAAAACGGATACACGTTGGTGAAGTGCTACTTCATGAATCCGGTTGATCGCAGGTGACCGCCGGCAGGCTCACCCAAGAGCACGAGGGATGCACGGCAAGGGAGGAAAAGCCGCACATCCCTCGAGAGGCGCATCCTGCGAGGTGGTGCAGGACGCCACAACGTACCCCGGGCGCATGACGGCCTGATGAAGCGGAGTTGTCAGAATCGCGTTCGGTTTGTCGGAAGTCTGTGTGGCTCTTCACCGACCTTTCCACACCTGGCACTGAAGGCGCCATGGGCTCTGGAAAACCGCCCGGCCGTGCGCCCGGTGCCAACTGAGGAATCTGTGAACACCTTGTGTTCGGATCCCGGCCGATCCGCGACCGAAGACGAACAGGAGACGGCGGCTGTGGCATAATGGACCCGTGGTGGTGGGTTCTCCCTCGTACCGAAGAACCGGGGCGAACGCAGGCGCTCTACGCCTCTCACGCGCTGCGCCGCCCACACCACCACTCTTCTTTGCTCTGCTCTTGTCAGCCTCCGACGTCGGTCAGGTATACTTCCTCAGGATGCGCGCCCGTGGAATCGCTCTGACATTCGTGATCTTCGCCCTCGGAATCTCAAGCGGTTGCACCAACACGTCCGTCCGTCCCGAGCCGACGATCGAGATCGAGCATCTCACAGCCGCATCCGTTCAACTGACTGCGCCCTTCGGATGGGCGACCTACGAGTGGAGCTTCGGCGACGGCAGCACGGCCTTCGGCCGAGTCCAAGAGCACGCCTACGATGAGCCGGGGGATTACACCATCGACCTGAAGGCCCTTGACATCGACGGGACCGCGGCCTTCGCACATCGCGTGATCACCGTACATCGCGACATCTACGTGAGCGGGGTCCAAGGCGCCGCGGAGGACGATCCAACGTTCATGATCCAGCCAGCCGTGGATTCCGCAGACGCCGGGGACTGGATCTTCGTTGAGGGAGCCCACAGAGAGAACGTCACGATCGACAAGGCGATCACGCTGCTCGGTCCCTGTACGATGACGAGCTTGACGGCAGATCCGGCGATCCACGTGCGCGCCGATGGGATCTCCCTCCACGACATCGCATTCATCGGAGGGGCGGCCGAGGCAACCGCCGGCGGCGCGCTACGAATCTCGTCAGCGGCGGTGGAAGTCCACGCCTGTTCGTTCGACGAGCATGACGGCCACGATGGGGCCGCCATCTACGTGTTCGAATCCGAAGCCGAGTTCGTCGGCTGCACGTTCGCCGACAACGACGCGGACATCGACGGCGGAGCCGTCTACTGTGAGGGCGACAGCGCCTTCCCGTCTTTCGTCGGCTGCACGTTCGAGGGCAACCGCGCCGAGTCGGGCGCGGCCATCGCCGCCCGCGCCACATCCACGGCCTCTCTGGATGTGATTCCTCTCCGAGTCGAGGCCTGCACGTTCATCCAGAACGTCGCCGCCGGCGCCCTCGCCGGCGGCGCGATTCACGTCGGCCACTCGGTGCGCACGCTGCTGATCGACAACACCTTCAGCGGGAACGGTCCGGAGGACATCGTCTTCGAGTGACCGCACGCGTCCGAACGCGTTCCGCCTCGGCCGCGAGGTTGATGTTCTCCACCGAGCGCAGCCCCGCGTCGTGCCGGCGGACCTCGATCTCCGGAATCCGGTTCGTCCGGACCATCTCGAAAAGGCCGGAAACCTTGAGGCGCAGCTGCCCGATGAGGCCCTCGACCGCGGCGATGCACGTGGTGCGATAGGCCGCCAGCAACGGTTCATCGTAGCCGCGGACGACCGGTACCGCGACGTCGAAGCCGCTCGCCCGACGCAACACATGCTCGACCAGGTCCGGCTCGATGTGCGGCATGTCGCAGCCGATCACGAAGCAAAGCTCCGTACGCGATACACGGAGTCCGGCGTGAATCCCGACGAGAGGGCTGCGAGCGATGAAGCGATCCTCAGTCACGCGGATCCCCTGTGGAACCCGATCCAGGTCGCGCCCGACGACGACCGTCTCGACGAAGGAGTCTCCGAGCCGACGGTGAAGGTGCGTCAGGATGTCGACGTCGCCAACTGAGAGCTCGTGCTTGGGAAACCCCATCCGCTTCGATTCCCCGCCCGCGAGGATGACGAGCGTCGCCGGCTCGCGGCTCACAGCCCGACTCTCCACTCGTGCGAGTAGACGTTCAGCCGTTCGTCACGAATGAAGCCGCACAGGCAGATGCGCAAGCCGTGGGCCAGCTCGATCGCCGCTTCGGTCGGCGCCGAGACGGCGGCGGCGATCGGGATCCCGCAGCGAGCGAGCTTCGCAATCATCCGTGCCGGGACGCGGGACGAGAGGAGGGCGAACGACCGGCCGAAGTCAACGCCCGTCAAGACCGCCTCGCCGATCGCCTTCTCCAATGCGCAGGTTCTGCTGATGTCCTCGGCCAGCGTGAGAATCTCCTTCCGATCGGCAATCGCAGCAACGTGTGTCCCCCCGGTCTCCTTGAAGGTCGCGGCACGCTCGGTGAGCTCCGAGGCGGCCTCCAACAGCCGATCGGTCCCGAGGACCAGGTCGCTGTTCACACGGCCCGGCAGTTCGATCGGCCCGGCTTCGCGGAGCCGCACGGAGTACGATCCGCCCTCGTGAGTGATCGCGCAGACGTCGTCGGGGCTCTTGATCCATCCCTCGCCGTACAGGTAGCCGATCGCCCACTCGCCGAGCTCGCCAGGCGAGCAGATTGTCGTAAGTTGCAGGGCCCCGTCGACTTCGATCGAGACAGCCCGCTCGACGACCACCGTATCATCGACGGACTCGACGTTCCCCGCTTCCACACGATGAACTCGAACGCGTTTCACTCTTTCCATCGCAGGTTCTCCCGCCCTACGCCCTCTCGATTCGGCAGGCGGCCACCTTCAGCTCCGGGATCTTCGCCTTCGGATCGAGCGCATCGTTCGTCAGCCGGTTCGCCGCCGCCTCGACGAAGTGGAACGGGATGAAGATCGCCCCCTCGCCGACGCGGCCGTTCGCGACCGCCTTCGTCACGATCTCGCCGCGGCGCGTGACGACGCGGACCTTTTCGCCTTCTGCGACACCGATTCGCTCCAGATCGGCAGGATGGATCTCAACGTACGCTTCACCGACGTACGCGTTCAGCGCGTCAGAGCGCCTGCTCATCGAGCCGGTGTGGAAGTGCTGAAGCACCCGCCCGGTCGAGAGAACGATCGGATACTCGTCGTCCGGGAGTTCCTCCGACGGCCGATACTCGACCGGATGGAACTTCCCCAAGCCCCGGCTGAACGTCCCTTCGTGCAGGAAGCCGGTTCCCGGGTGATCGTCGGTGGGACACGGCCACTGCAGCCCGTCCGGGGCGAGACGGTGGTGATGGACCCCGCCGTAGATCGGCGTGACCGCCGCGATCTCGTCCATGATCTCCGCGGGGCTCTCGTAGCCCATCGGATGACCGAGGCGAGTCGACAGGTCGCACAGAACTTCCCAGTCAGGCCGCGCCTCGCCAGGCGGCTCGACCGCCGCGTTCACGAGGAGAACTCGCCTCTCCGTGTTGGTGAATGTGCCGTCCGTCTCGGCAAACGAAGCCGCCGGAAGAACGACGTCGGCGAGCTGTGCCGTTTCGGTCAGGAAGAGATCCTGGACGGCGAAGAAGTCAAGCGAGCGCAGCGCCTCCTCGACATGGTTCAGGTTCGGGTCGGAGAGCATCGGATTCTCGCCCATGACGAGCATTCCCTTGAGCGTCCCGTCAGCCGCCGCATGCATCATCTCGACGACCGTCAGGCCGACGTCCGGCGAGAGCGGCCTTCGCCACGCCGCCTCGAACTTCGCCCGAACCTTCTCGTCTGTGACCTTCTGATAGCCCGGATACACGTTCGGAAGCGCGCCGAGATCGCACGCTCCCTGCACGTTGTTCTGCCCGCGCAGCGGATTGACGCCGGAGGACGCCTTCCCGATCGAGCCGGTCAGCATCGCGAGGTTCGCGAGGGAGAGGACGTTGTCCGTTCCGTGCGTGTGCTGCGTGATTCCCATCGAGTACACGATGGAGGCCGCATCCGCGGCGGCATACATCCGAGCCGCCGCTCGGATGTCGTCGGCCGCAATGCCGGAGATGTCCGACGCACGCTCGAGCGGGAATGCCTCGACGACGGCGCGGAACGCTTCGAAGTCTTCGGTTCGCTCGGCGATGAACGCGTCGTCCTGAAGCCCCTCGGCGAGGATCGCGCCCATCATCCCCGTGATCCAAGCGACATCGGAGCCGCCGCGTTGTCGCAGCCAGATCGTCGCGTGCTTGACGAGATCGATCCGGCGAGGATCGACGACGATCAGCCTCGCCCCGCCGTACCGCACGGCCCGCTTGATCAGGCCGGCGATGACCGGATGGGTCTCCGTCGTGTTCGATCCGGTCACGAGGATGCAGTCGGCGTACTCCAGTTCGGCGATCGAGTTCGTCATCGCCCCCGACCCGAACGCCGCCGCCAGCCCGGCGACCGTCGATGCGTGGCAGAGGCGCGCGCAGTGGTCGACGTTGTTCGTGCCGATCGCGGCCCGCATCAGCTTCTGGAACAGGTAGTTCTCCTCGTTCGTGCAGGTCGCCGACGAAAGCCCTCCGATGGCGTCCGCGCCGTGCTTGCTCTTCATCTCCCCGAGACGCGCCACGACGAGGTCGAGCGCCTCGTCCCAAGTCGTCTCGACGAACGCGCCGTCACGCTTGATGAGCGGTTTCGTCAGCCGGTCTCCCGCCTGGATGTAGCTGTGTCCGAACCGCCCTTTGACGCAGGTCGAGCCGAAGTTCGGCGCCGCGTCGGACCCGGTCACGTTGACGATCCGGCCGTCGTGCGTCCAAAGATCGAGCTGACATCCGACACCGCAGTAGGAGCACGTCGTCTGCGTTCGCTCGAGTTCCCAGCTTCGGGCGCGCGTGTCGTCGGCCTTCTCGCGAATCGCGCCCGTCGGGCAGAGCTGGACACACTCGCCGCACCCGTCGCAGTCGGATGCCGCCCATCCTTCCGGCCCCGCCGTCACGACGGAATCGAGGCCCCGCTCCGCGTAGCTCAGGATCGCCTTGCCCTGGATCTCGTCACACGCCTTGACGCAGCGCTCGCAGAGGATGCACTTCGACGGATCGTGAACGAGGACCGGCGACGACTCGTCCTCCGCCGGTAGGTCACGCACGGGCAACGTGTAACGCCGTGCCCGCTTCTCGAGGCCGTACCGGTACGCCAAGTCCTGCAACTCGCAGCGGCCGGCCGCCTCGCACACGAGGCAGTCGCAGTTGTGCTCGGCGAGTAGAAGCTCAATCAGCGACCGACGCTGTGCCTCCAGCTCCTCATCGAACGCAGTGATCGCCAAACCGTCTTGGGCCCGTAGCGTGCACGCAGTCACTGTCCCCGGCCGGCCGTCGATCTTGACGAGGCAGAGACGGCACCCGCCGGTCGGCGTCAGCCGCTCGTGGTAGCAGAGGCCGGGGATGTCGAACCCGTTCCGCCGCGCGACGGCAAGCAGATTCTCGCCGGGGCGCGCATCGACGGCCCGGCCGTCGATCGTCACCGTCACGCGCTCCCTCATGCCCGTCCTCCTCTCGTCACCGCGTCGAACGGGCAGACTTCGAAGCAGGCGCCGCATCGGATACAGGTCGCCGCATCGATTGTGTACGGTTCCTCGCCCGGCACACCGTGCGCAGCCCCGGTCGGGCAAACCGTCGCGCACTTCCCGCATGCCTTGCAGGCAAGCGGGTCGATCGCATAACGGGGCGCAAGCGCCTCGCAGACACCGGCCGGACAGACTCGATCCTCGATGTGCGCGCGGTACTCATCCTCGAAGTAGCGAAGCGTCGACAGAACAGGGTTCGGCGCCGTTTGGCCGAGGCCACAGAGGGCGCTCGACTTCACCAGTGCCGCCAACTCCTTCAATCGCTCGAGATCCTCGATCTCGCCCTTCCCTTCGGTGATCCGAACCAGGATGTCGCGCATCGTCGGAATCCCGACGCGGCACGGGATGCATTTCCCACACGACTCGCTCGCGGTGAAGTCGAGGAAGAAGCGGGCGACGCTGACCATGCACGCCGAGTCGTCGAGAACGATCACCCCACCCGAGCCCATGATCGCCCCATGCTCCGTCAGTGACTCGTAGTCGATCGGTACGTCGAGCAGGTCCGCCGGCAGGCAGCCGCCGGACGGCCCTCCGATTTGGATCGCCTTCAGCACGCGTCCCTCGGGGACGCCGCCGCCGACCTCGAAGACGAGTTCTCGGAGCGTCGTCCCAATCGGAACCTCGACCAGCCCTGTCGTGCGAATCTGACCGGCGAGGGCGAAGACCTTGGTCCCCTTGCTCGAAGCGGTCCCGACCGACGCGTACGCTTCCGCGCCCTCTCGGAGCACGATCGGGATGTTCGCCAGTGTCTCTACGTTGTTGATTAGCGTCGGCTGGCCGTAGAGGCCCGACTGCGCGGGGAACGGCGGGCGGGGCCGCGGCGCACCCCGGCGCCCTTCGATCGACGCGAGCAGCGCCGTCTCCTCGCCGCAGACGAACGCCCCTGCCCCGATTCGAAGCTCGATGTCGAACGTGAAGCCGGTCCCGCAAATATCCACACCCAACCAACCGGCCTTGCGCGCTTGCTCGAGCGCGACCTTCAGCCGGGTGATGGCAAGTGGGTACTCCGCTCGCACGTAGACGTAGCCGCGCTCGGCGCCAACGCCCCGCGCGGCGATCGCCATCCCCTCGATCACCGCGTGCGGGTCCCCCTCGAGGATCGCACGATCCATGAATGCGCCGGGGTCCCCCTCGTCCGCGTTGCAGACGACGTACTTGACCTCGCCTTCGGCGTCGCGGGTGAACTGCCACTTCCTCCCGGTCGGGAACCCGGCGCCGCCGCGCCCCCGCAGCCCGGACGCGAGGACCACACCGGCGACCTCTTCGGGCGTCATCTCGGTTAGCGCGCGCTTGAGAGCGGTGTAGCCACCGCGCCCTTCGTACGCTTCGATCCGATCCGGGTCGATGACTCCGCAGTTCGCAAGGACCCTCTTTTTCTGATGGGCGAAGAAAGGGATGTCGCCGGGAGAAGGCGCATCGTCCGACCATAGGAGCCGGCGAACGACGTTCCCGTCGACCAGGTGATCGCGGACGATCGCTTCGGCGTCTTCGGGGTTCACCCGGACGTAGAGGACGTCGTCCGGCATCACACGAACGATCGGCCCGTTGGCGCACGGCCCGGCGCAACCGGTCTCGGTCAGGATCACGTCATCGCGAAGCCCCGCCGCCTCGACCGCGGCAACGAGCTCCGCGTGGACCTCGAGCGCTCCCGCCGATCGGCAGGCGGTTCCGGAACAGACGAGGACCTGACGCTCGCTCATCGAGTCTCGCCCTTCGCCTCGACGTATGTCCGTAGGACGTTTCGAACCTTCTCGGGCGTCAGCCGGCCGTGCACGTCCTCGTCGACCATCATCACCGGCGCAAGGCTGCACGTCCCGAGACAGCGGACGGCCTCGAGGCTGAAGGTGCCGTCTTCCGTCGTTCCCCCGACCGAGATTCCGAGTTCCTCCTCGAGTGTCGCCAAAATCCGATCCGCGCCGAGGACGTGACAGGCGGTCCCGAGGCAGAGACGGATCGTGTGCAGGCCAGCGGGCGTCGTCCGGAACAGGTGGTAGAAGGTGACGACTCCGTGAACCTGGCCGATCGGAACGCCGATGACCTCCGCCACCCGCGACTCCATCTCCGACGAGATGAATCCGGCCTCCTCCTGCACAACCTGGAGCGCTCGGATCAACTCCTCCGGCCGCCCTGCATACGCCTCGATACACTCCGCCGCCGG
>Ga0272441_10001447_pt1 | contig 50590 bp, 46 predicted proteins | sample SSMProp6N_FD_193582 | JGI IMG/M metagenome (GOLD analysis project Ga0272441, IMG submission 193582) | Marine sediment archaeal communities from Little Sippewissett salt marsh, Falmouth, MA, United States - SSM-Prop-6N | ecosystem: Environmental > Aquatic > Marine > Wetlands > Sediment ... | reverse complement strand
ATCATCTTCATCATCTTCTACAACAGGCTTAGCCTTTTTCTTTTTCTTAGGAGCTTCATCTTCATCTTCATCATCTTCTACAACAGGCTTAGCCTTTTTCTTTTTCTTAGGAGCTTCATCTTCATCATCACCTTCATCATCATCGCTAATGATTTCTTCTTCATCTTCATCATCTACATCAATAATATCATCATCATCTTCAATATCACGTTTCTGTTTTTTACTCACAGGTTTATTCTCCTTTTGACTGGTTTCATCTTTTTCATCAGCTTCATCATCAATATTCTCAATATAAGGTTTCAATATTTGAACCATTTCTTCAACATTTTTACCAAAAAAATCTTTAATCTTATACTGAGTTGCAATCAAATAAAGTTCAGGTAGTGTTTTTGTTTTCAAATCTTTAGTATTCATTTACATTTATAATACCTTTCTAAAATTCTTATATTTATAATATACTATAAAATACCTTGAAAGTAAAGAATCTGTGTGATTTAATTTCATACAAATATTTCTCTTAAAATAGGGTTGCACCTAACAATATCAGAATCATAATTAACAGCAGCAGGGTCTTTTGCATAATCTGGTAACTTTGCATCAATAACCTTTATACCACAATCAGAAAATACATAATTAGCTTTAGCAGTAAAATGTATTGGATAACCATATTTATTAACAGCAGTTCTACCTGCTTCATCATTATCATACATAGTTATTATATATCTAACATTTGAATTGATTATCCTATCTATTTGATATGGGGAAAAATTCTTTGCTGCAATAGCAGGATAACCAAATTGTATTAATTTTAAAGCATCTGTAGCACCTTCTGTAAAAACTAATACCTTTTCATTCTTAACATTTTCATAATTAAAATATGATTTCCATACTGCACTACTTTTTGGTCTACACCATCTTGGTTTTAAATTATCTTCTTTAACATATCTTGCATCAAAAAATAATATACCTTTCTCATCAGTAATAGGGAATATTAAACAATCTTTATATTTGCTATCACTATCTCTACAAAATCTTATTCCATTATCTATCAATACTAATTTATTAATCCCTCTATCATTAAAATATCTTACACAATTTTTATCTCCATATGGATTAGATAATTGTTGAGGTAACTTGAATCTTTTATACTTCCTATTATATCTATCTATTTTCAATATTTTTTTCTTAAATCTTTCCCACATATCTTCTTTAATACCTTCAACAAAATCTTCAGCAGATATTCCAAATATATTACAAACATCTTCCCAAGAATGTTTTCCACAACCAAAACAATTAGCTGTTCCAGTTTCTTTATAAATACCTAATGATGGCCGAGATTTATCAGATTGTTCGTGAAATATACAATTAAATGAAATCCATTCACCATAGTCTATGATATTATCACAACCATTATCTTTTAAAAATTCTTCCCAATCTTGAACTTCACTTGGAGTCATCTTGTTCTATTTCCATCTCTATAGTATTTTTCACTTTTTCTAATTCATCAGCTTCATCCTGATTAGATTCTAAAAACTTAGTTTTCTTTGTTTCTGAATGAAATCTACCTTTTGCAAAATCATGAAAGCACGGTATAGGATGAGGCTTCCCTGTAAATCTACCTTTCATCATATGCAATAAACTTACCTCATTTACTTCCACATTTTGTATTCCTATAAATACATCAGCATGTCTAAACATTAAAGGAGAAGAGCCCACATCACGTTCATCTGGTGCTCTTTTTGTAAATTGACCTTTTTTATCTTGAGCATTAGTGCCAACTTCTTTAGATGATTTACGCATCTGAGTAGCTGTCCATATAGGTACTCCTTCTGTTCCATCAAAGTTATTAAAATGTTTAGCCATTAAATGCATATCCCAAGATATTTCTCCAAAAGAAGTCCATCCTTTATATTCTTTGTGTTCTTTTTCTGGTTCAATATCATCAAGATAATCTATACATATTAAATGAACTGGTTCTTGCCATTTATTCATTATCTCATATACTTTATTAACTATAAAAGACATCTTAGCATTTTTCTTAAATGAAACAACTTCCAGTTTTCCATCTTCATTTTTAATTTTATCAATTTTTCTTTTCCATCTTTCATGTATCTCCTCAGTATAATGTTTAGCAGGATTCCTAAAAAATTTAAAGTCAATGCCAGCTAAATTGCAATCCAATCTAAATTGTGTTTCTAATAATTGCATCTCTATAGTAAAAAGAACTACATTAAAACCTTTTCTCCTTGCTTTAAGTGCTGAACTTTGAAGAAAGAAAGATTTACCAGCATTAGAAGAACCTGTCACAAATCCCAACTCTCTATCCAAACCGCCTTCCAAAGCATTATCTAAATCATAAATACCAGTCGGTATCAATTTATATTTATCAGGATTATTCTTTCTCTCTAAAACATAATTCTCACGTTCTAAAAAATTCTCTGTAATCTCTGCCTGATCAACATTACCTGAATCATCTTCCATTCTAAAATTACTAATAAGTTTTTCAGCTTCTTCAATTTTAGATTCATCAAGGTTATTAAATAAATCCATATTGAATTGTTGCATACTTCTTGCTTTTCTCAAAGTATTTAATTCTTCAAGATATACAGGGAAATTCTTAACTGTCTTGCTATTAGGTTTAGTGTTAAGAAACTTTTCAATAACAGAATATAATTTCTCCCTATATAATTCAATATCGGATTTCTTTTTTGATTTTAATTTGAGCCTGTCTACTTTTCCTTTCAGCAATGCCATAGTCATCATTTCTCCAGTACCAGAGAAATGTTTCTTCACTAATCTCAAAACTATTCTAAAAGATTTGTCTGAAAAAATGGTTTCAGGTATTTTATTCCTACTTACACATCTTAACAATATATCTTTATTCCAAAATAAAGTTTTGAGCACCTTTCTTTCTATATCAAGATTTATATATTCAGCCATTATTCCCTCATATCTTTAAGACTTCAAATTCATGTTCTAATGTATCCAGATCATAGGGAAAGGCTTCATTAAGGATTTTGCCTTCAGGTACTCCAATTAATAATTGAGAACCATTATTAAGACAAGTATTTACAAAACCGCCTAACATACCTTTCTTTTGCTCTTCAAATAAATTTACTAAACATATAATATCTGCAGTTGAATGTCTATCATATATAGGTGTTAATTCACTTTGAGATAACCACTTTAAAGACACATCTAAATTTCCCATAAATTTTAATCTCAACATTTTTATACACCAAGCATAATAGTTACAACTTATTAATATTAAATTAGAATCACCATTAATAAACAATGCTGCCTCTTTTGGTATCTCACTACCAAATTTTGGTATAGGATTGATGTAAGGTATTTTAAAATGTCCATGAACTAATTTATTAAACCAATCAGTCCCACTTTCTTTTTTTATCATCAGTTTTCCTTTCTTGTTTCTTTTCTGTAAACCAATTTTGTATCATAGCATCAGAACAAATAAGACCTAATGTGAGAGAAGTCTTTTGCCCTTTTTTAGAAAAGACCCATTTCAGATATTCAACAATACTATTATAATCAGTATCAAAAGCCTTAGAATTGAGAATAGTTTCTTTGAGCTTTTTAATAAGCCCATACATCTTTCCTCTTTTAAACTGTGTTGATTTTCTTTCTAAATCTGTTTCAATACTTTTAAACCCATATGTCTCATAAAATAGGCTCTCAATAAATTTAATCCATTCTTCATTATTCCATCTATGCGGATGAGTATTATCAAAAGCAATCTTTTGTTGTTTAGATGGTATTACTTCAATATTCTTTAATCTCAATGTGAATCTTTTTTGGTCAACAATTACTCTGATAGAATTTCCAGTAACTTCTTTATCAATATTATAAGGGATAGAAAGTTTTATCTTATCTGTTTTAAATGTTGATATATCTTCTTCAGCAAGAACTCCATCAATTATTCTTTTTAAATCTATTATAATTTGTCCATTAAGTTTTTTATATTTAATTTTTGTAGGTAAAAATTGAGATGTAACATATTTCTTATCAACATCACTAAATCTTTTTAGCTTCATATTAAACCACTCTCCGAAGCATATTTTTAATATCTCTGAATGTTAACCTCTTAATTCTATTTTCTTCAACACCATCATCCATAACATTTAAAGCCAGGTTATAACGATTATATACAACGTCATGCATCCCTTCTTCTATTGTTCCAGAAGTAAGAAGATTTATTACATATATATTTTCAGATTTTTGATTCAGCCTATCAATTCTTCCTGCTCTCTGAGTCATCTTAGCAGGATTCCATAGAATATCCGTATTAATAACATAGCTTGCTGCTGGTATATCTACTCCCTCTGCTAATATATCAGAAGTTATTAATACTTGGCAATCAGAATTAGAAAATTTATCTATCATATCTTGTCTATATTTAACCTTACCCTCTGCTCTCTGACCATGCATAGCCATACACTTAATGCCAGCTTTCTTAAACTCTCTTTCCATTATGTCTACGAACCTTACATAATGGCAAAATATTACCACTTTATTCTCTTCAATAATTTCTGGTAATATTTCTAATAATGTATTCAATTTAGATGAAGCAATTTCTTTATAATCAAACATCTCAGTAGATAAACAAGCTTGTAGAAGTAAACCAGATTCAGTCATAGCTGTTGCAGCAGTAACTTGTCTTGCTTTATCACTATTAAAAAGATTATCTTCAACTCTATCTAATACTTGATTATAAAGTTGCTTCTCAGGTTTACTCATTTCTATCCATAAAGTATCTTCATTCAATTTAGGAAGATAAGCTTGAAGTTGATCTGCAACTTCCGGCTTTCTTCTTCTTACTGAACAATACTTCATCTTATTCCTTGCATCACTAATTCCTTCTGCTTTTGCTCCAATTACTTTCCCCCAATAATCCATTTTTAGATACTTATTAGCAAATCCAATAAAACTATTTCCGAAAACATTTTCATTAATAACTAACATAGCACCAAATAAGTCAGATAACCCTGTCTCTACATAAGTTGCAGAAAGACCTATTCTTGAAATACAAAATTTACTATTAGCAAAGGCTCTACATGCTTTTGACCTCTGACTATTAGAATTTTTCAATTTTTGTATTTCATCAAATACTACTGTAAATAACTTAGGGGTGAAATTCTTAATATATGCATCATAATCTATTCTTAGAATATCATAAGAAAGAATTAGAAATGGATCTTCACTATCCATAAAATCTTTATACATATTTCTTCTTACATCAGGCGTACCTTCTAAAATATTAGGAATTATATTGAAAAACTTTTTAGCATCATTCTGCCATTTCTTTTTAATAGTAGAAGGAACAACTATAAAAACTTTCTCAGTCTCTCCATCATCCCATAAACTATAAGAAGATGCCAGACCTTGAACAGTTTTACCTAACCCTACTTTATCAGCAATAACTCCATAATATACTTTCTTTATAAACTCAACTCCAACATGTTGGAAAGGTAGAAGTTGATTTCCATTTTCAAGTTTAACACCACTATCAATGCCTTCAAGAGAATTACGCAATTGTAGTATTTCTTTTAAATATTTTCTTTGAGCAAAATATTGTTTAAAAATCTCAAAAGCCATTTGTACATTCTCCTGCTTTATTTCATTTAAATCTTCTAAAAGTTCTACTATAGAATTCAGAGTAATTTTCCATATTTTGTTTTCTCTCTTACATGGATATTTCTTAATCCTTGACAAAATATCATAAAAATGTTTCTTAGAAAAGAAAGTAACAGATACTTGCTTTCTTCTCTTATCATTATCATCTTGGTATATCTTTATCATAAATATACTAATCCCTAAACTAAATATAATAAAAATTTATTATATCAGCTTAATAAAAATCGGGCACGGTAAAGATAAATGCTGATTTATTTATTCTTAATTATATAATATACTATAAAATTTATGCCATAGTTATTTCATGTACTATTTTCATATCAAGCATTATCAATTTCAAAATATTCTCCACCATATTCAATATTCTTAAATTTTCTCAAATAAATGCCTCTTAATACTAAATCATTAGTATGACCTAAAAATTTATCATGAAAATAGTTTCCACTAAAATCATCTATTATTCTAACAAAATCTCCATTTATGTTATCTTTATGAGGTATGAAAAAATTAAAATCACTTTCGGTAATACCTATACTCTTTATCATTTGTGCTCTTGAACAATATTCATAATTCAAACTATATATTGGACGCCATCCTCTTACATAATCTTTATCAGTTCCATCTACCATTTCATAATTAGCATCAGTCTTTCTTTCCCATTTAAGCCTAAGAGAATTAGGGCACTCTAATTCAACTACTTCTTTCACTTCATATACTTTAAGATCATCTAAATAATAATCCACAGTAGAACTATATCCAGAATATATTTCAAAATGTACGTTAGTTCCAGTAAACCCAGTCATATCAGCAACAAAATAAAATCTTATCCATTGGCTGGTATCATCAGAATCATATACTAAAGCATCATCATCTAATTTAATAACTAAATCAACATAATTAGATGGTGTTGCATCTCTGGCTGTTCCATTATCAGTATATACTCTCAACTTAATAGTTTTATCAGTAGTAGTAGCAACTGTAACTTTAACAAAGCCACTTACTAAAATTAAATCCATCTCATTACCATTATCAGTAGAAGTTCTATCAAAATAAGTATGCATATAAGCTACAGAAGATTCCATAGCTAAAACATAATTACCTACCATAGCTTCTTCACCAAAATCACTTCTATCTCCTGACCCATCCCATCCTACTAATGTATCATCAAATGAACCATTAGATATAAGCTCTGTTTCATATAATTTCAATAATACAGGTTCTCCATATGAACCACCAACTACTTCATCTTTCCACGCATGTTGCGCAGCCAGTGTCTCAGGATAATTAGACATTATTATTCTCCATTTTCTTCTTTAGGAAACATATCAGGCGTTATTATTATTTGCATTTTCTTTGCCATCTCACTCATTAAAGTTGTTAAAAAATTTAATTTAAGATTCATAGAATTTTGTTTAAGTTCCATATGATGCATAGAATTAGTTACTGCTGTATCCATTTTGTGCTTCTCTTTATTATGTAATTCAACAGATTCTTTACACTCTTTCCTTACAATATCATATGTTTTATTCACAAAATTACTTTCCTCATCTCTTATTTCTTCTTTTGCAATATCTCTCATTCTTTTATGATGATTTCGAGTTGCAAAATAATATGTAACAAAACCTGTAAACAAAATAGCTATAATGCTTGAAATGATAGGAACTAAATATGCAGACATCTATATCTCCAAATTATTAAAAATAATATTACGTTCTATTAAATTAAGTTTTGTAGTTTTAGAGTCCCAAGAATGATCTATCCCTACAATTTTAAATTCCTTTTTATCTCCTAAATATAAATTACTACCAATAGCCTTAACAGAAACATTTTGGTTTACTCTTAAAAATGGAGCATATTCTAATATACATACCATTTCATCTCCACTATACATTTTACTAAATAAATACTCTGCTATATTTTTAGCAGTATTAGAATTATTAACTAAAGTACTATCATAAGAAAATTCATTTACATTTATTAAACCAGATGTTCCAACAATCTCTTTTCCACCTTCCATTAATTTATTTTCCCAACCTATCATAATTCTTCTAAAATTATTAGAGCCTTGTATATAATCTTCTATCTCGTGAATTTGTAAATCACCATAATCATCAGAATCAGATAAAGTTAGAAATATATCAGATTTACCGGATAAATCTTTCATATCTGTTTCTATTATATTTTCAGGTTTAATAGAAACATATGCATCTAATAAGTTACATAAATTGTCAGCTATTTCTTTTAAACTAACATTACCTATATTAGCATCATATAAGTCAGTATAACATTCTAATCTCTTACCATATTTAAAAATAGGTTTTGCACCGCTAACATTACCAATACAAGTATATTGAGGATAATATACTAACCTCTCCTTATCATGAGAAGAAGCTAAAATAGGATCAGACTCTATCCTATACAATTTACCAATCTTATCACTATTCCCTAAAGATATTTCTTTCTCTTTAATATAATCATCAATAATATAAACTCTTACTATTGCTCTATCATATATATACATACTCATAGTAATAATGCCATCTTCAATAATCATAGAAGTTGGATATTCAGAAACAGCCATTAGATTATCAGTAGTTTTTCCAGAGCTGATATCATAGCTAACTAATATTGTTTCTGCTGCTGTTGCATTCCTATAATTAAAATATAACTTACCTTTATATTCAATAATTAGTGGCTTACCTTTTACATTATAAAAACTATAACTAATCATAGCTTCAGAATTAGAAGAAAACAATTCAGTAAAAGAACTGCCATCATATTCATCAACTATATTGTAAGTATTATCATCACCATATAAAAATATTTTATCATGAGAAGATACTCCACAATAATAAGTATGATTAGCAGGTAAAGAAGTAGAAGTTGTAAGATTGGCTCCATTCCAATAAAACATTTGAGTAGAACCTATTATGTAAATATTACCATTATATAATACCATATCAGATACAGTTTCAGAAGCATCTGCTAATTCTGACCAATTATCTACATCTCCAGAAACCATATTTATTAACTGATATAATTCTCCACTACTTCTTAAAGCATATAATTCATTTTTCCAAATTAAAAATTTAACTATATAGTCTGAAACAAAACCACTTTTACTTGTTTTAGTAGTTTCACCTTGCCATACTTTAATTGATGAAGTATTATCATCAAAAACAAATAACAAACCTTTATAATCAATTCCGCTTTCCATAAATATTTTCTATTCTATATAAAAAGGAAATAGAGATTCACCTGATTCTAAATTTTTTAAGTTAGCTATAAAAGGTATTTTATCTGGATTACTATCATCAGCTACCACTACTTTTGTATTAATCCTACTTATACAAGATAGACTTTTCATATTCATAGAATAATCAAATTCATCTTTATCTACAATAGTTATTTCTTCTTGATTATCCCAAGACCAAAAATACTCTCCTGCTTCATTCCATAATTCTTCTCTATCAAAAGAAATTTTAAATGGATAATATTTATTTGAACTTGGATTGCAATCCCAAAAACATCCTAATAATTTTTTATTATGAATATCATATTCTATAGATACTGGGATAAAAGTATCAAAATATTCCTTTTCATCATCAGTAGGAGAACCACCAGGATATTTATTTGAATTTATAGTATAATCATTCCACCACCACATATTATCCCAAAGCATAGTTCCTGAAAGAACTATCCATTTTGCAATAGCAGAACCAGATATTAAATTTGCAGAAACTCTTATCCAATAACCTGTTGTCCCTTGATAATTAGCTCTTTGCCAACTATCATAAAATGGATCAAATGTTACATGCATTCCTCTTGTTTTATAATTCCAATTATCTCTATCATTAGCAGGATTTATTACACGAGAGAAATCTGCATTAGAGTAATCTATTGTTTGCCAGTTGGAACCATCATAATATTCAATAAGTATAGAACCAGAAGAAAATATTTCTTCAAATGCTATAGTAAAAGCAAAACATTTACTATCAGAGCATAAGTACATATATTCTCCTGAACCAAAGAAATCTAAACCATAAGAACCACCATATATCTTATAATTCATATCATTAGTAACATCACTATGGCTTGCTCCATTATAATAAAAAGCCTTTTTCCAATTTCTTATCTTGCCACCATACTTCATCAAACCTATACCGGAATATGCATAAGGATTAACTTCTGAAGTATTATCCCTAACAGTACTACCACTATATTCATCTATATCTTTAAAAGCATACATTCCGAAAGCTACAGCAGGAGTATTCGGCTCCATTACTCTAACTGTTGCAGAAGCATCATAACCATCATTTTCAGTTATAGAAACATCTCCAGGTGAATCCTTCATAGCTGTTGCATCAGGTAATAGAACAGCACAAGTTGCTTTCAAATTTTCTTGAAATCCATCATAATTTACTCCACCTATACTATTATTAAGAAGCAAATCATCAAATAAGTCTCTGAATGATAATATCCTTTTCTTATCAAAATACTGTTCAGTATTATTGCTTCTAAATCTTAAAGGTCTTAGATTATAATCCCTGAAATAATCTAATAATACTCCTTCTTGTCCTACTGTCCAGTTCAACCATAATTTATCAAGAGCAGTTTCTACAATATCTAATCCAGGCCAAATATTATCTGAATCAGGAGCTTCCCAATAACCTTTCTTAAATTCATATAAAGTATTACTATCACTGGCATCAGAAATTATAGTTCCTTCTGCTGGTACATTATATGACCATTCAGACAAAGAAGCATTCCATCTCATCAACCAACCTTTTTTCCCTCTTAATACTGCATCTAATGAACTATTATCAACAACATTAGATATTACATAAACATATCCATCTGATGGTGTTACAGGTTCAGTAGTTATAAAACCATAAACTATGATTAATCTGGGAAATAATTCATTCCTATCTAATCTATTCTTTTCGCAAAAAGCATAATATCCAACTGGAAGCCTTCTAAAAGGTGAATTAATTAATTCTTCATAAAGTAGACCACTTCTTGTTAAAGAAGCCACAAGATAAGAATATGAATTAGTATATCTATATTGCCCACCACTATCAGGAGAATATGTTTCTACATTTCTGAGTCCTAATCTTCTTGCTATCCATATATTATTTTTATATGTCCATTCGCCATCAATATCTAATTCAGAATCTGTATTCCTTCTCCACCAAAGTTTTACATCTTGTTCTTTAGGAATAGGAATATTTAATCCAGCAGATGCTACATTTACAGCACTGGAACCATAATATATATCTTCCAAAAAACTTTCATCCCAAATCCCAATTAATCTAAAATCATAATCAGTACCACTTATAGTTGCTTCATTAGGTTTACCTATTCTTACTAATGAAGCTGGTTTTTCAGAAGATACTCTGTGATATTCTGAATCATAAAGATTTTCATTCCATAAAGGATAAGATGCTTTTATTTTTCCAAATACATCAAAAGGATAAGTTTCTGAAATTCTATAATCATATTTAGTTTCAGAAATAGTATTAACTAAAATTAATTTATCAGCTTTATCATAGCTAATACTATCAATATTTATTCCTTTATCTAATTCTGCACTAAAAGTATATAAATGTTTCATATACTCCCAGTTTTGCATCATAAACAAAGAGTTACCTTTCCAAGCAAATATATTAGTAAAACAATTTCTAAAACCCTTCACTATTATTGAAGAGCTTGTTGCATCAGAAGGTAAACTAAGTTCAATCCAATAAAGACTATTACTTGGTTGACTTAAACCATCATAAGTAAAATCAGAAATAATATTATCAAAGTTAGAAGATACCCAATCAGTAGGATTGTCAAAATAAAATCCAAAAATCGGATTTACTTTACTATCAGTAATAAGTTTTCCATTTTGATAAATTCTATCAAAATCACTCCACTCTATACCATTCCAATACCTTGCTTTCAACCTATTAAGATAAGGTATAGATATACTGCGAGAAAGTATTTTATTGAAAGGTACTCTTAAACCAAGATAAATTCTTTTATGTTTTCCATTTGCACTTACTCCATCACTTATAGTAATTCTTTCAGTATCAGATTTAAACCAATCTACTTCATTCATCTCTTGAGTTTTATCTAACCAAAATAGATCAGTATTCCAATCTGTTACTGTTTTATTTATAGCTAATGCTTTAGGAGCATTACTTCCATTAACTCCTATTAATACATTTAATTCTTTCTCATAAGGAACAAGAGTAAAAGCATCTCTATCTTCATCTTTTACATAATTATATCTATAACTATCATTTATAGCTGAAAATCCTGAATAAGTAGTAGTAGTATCATTTATTGCTACAGGTACTTTCCATTGGCTTTCTAAATCACCAGCAGAAGGATAAACCCTATAAAGTTTGTTGTCAGTTCCTTTGAATATCAAAGCTATATTATTTAACATTTCAGAAGAAGAAACATTAACATCATTTTCACAAACACTTGCTTCTACAAATACCGGATCAGTACCATTTACAGGTAATGTAAATAAATATGACCAAGATGTACAATCTACACTATCACTTTTATAAAATAAAATAGAAGGTATTCCAGTAGGTACTCCATTTCCATCTACTGCTGCTGTACTATACTGAACTACAGCCATTAATCTATAACAATTACTGGTAGCATTAGGATTACCTTTTATATGTAATACAGAACAAGAACCATAATTCTTAGAAGCAGTAGTAAGAATTGAAGTCCAACCTGGAGTTGTAGGAGAAGCATATTCAGTATAATCATCTGTTGCTACACCAACTTCTACAATATACCTACTATTTCCAGAATCCCATACTGTTCTATAATGAGTATAATATTGATTGTCTCTATTTTTAACAGTAGTATATGCAAGAATGTCATCAGAAACATTATCACTATCAGTAGAATCTAATGTCCAATTTTTAGCATCATCAGAAACCCATAAATCAATATTTGGCCCAATAGTAGAACGTATTCCATATAGAAAATATTTACTAAGTTCAGGTATTCTTAATACACTTATATGTCTATAAGTCTGACCCCAAGTAGTTTCATCAGTAAAGTCTAATAACAATTCCGGCACAAAAGCCCTATCCCATCCTATATCAATAGGTTTTACTCCGTCATATCCAGTACCTATAATATTCAAAAAGTTTTTATCAAATATAGTATAATCATCATTATGTAGAAAGAATTTTTGATTTTTAATATAACCTATATTTTCAAATATCTTTTTCAATAAATGTATATAATTTATATTTTGAGGTATTGTAGAAAAACCTTTATCATTAACAGTAATTAAATCTTCAGTTATCTGAGGATTTATTTGAGTATAATCAAATGCAGCATAAAGATTGTCTTCAAGAGAACCTTCTAATTTACTAAGAGGTCTTACTTGTCTCATATATAATAGAGACTTCCTGCATTGTAATTCTATACCATATAAATCTAAATTAACATCTGCATCTTGTAAAGTATCTACAAAATATTTTCCATCACTTAATTCTACAGAGTTCTTTGCCCAACCTGGTATATCTTTCCAAGTTACTGCTATATTTACATCAGAAACTTCAGCAAGACTTACATAAGATAACCACATAGGATAATTATTAGTAGGTATAACCCTTATGCAATATATATTATCTTCATCTATATTAGAAGGGGCTTGGCTTGATGTTTCATTATCTAACCAAGTAGTATAATCATATCCACCAGTATGCCAATCGTCAGCTTTAAAATATATTCTATACTTTACTAAATCATCATAAGAAAACTTATCAGTATCATCATCATCTAATCCAACTAATGTAGTAGGAACTATAGAAACTTCATTAGCAGTTACCCATTCCAAACCATTCCAATATTCCACTATATATTTATTTTGTTTAATATACCAAGCTATATCAGCATAATCTTCATATTCAGAATTATTAATAACAGATAAAGAAAAAGCAACTCCGTTAAATTTATTTTTATGACCAATATATAATTTATCTTCTGGACTAAATGCTACTGAAAGAGCAGGTAATGTATTAACAGCTGCACCTGAATGCTTTTTCAAATCTTGAAATATAGTTCCAGTTGATCCACTGGATTTAAACTTATTCAGAGCTAATACATCAGGATGTTCACCATCTTTAAAAGCATCTCCATTACCCATAAACTTTATATCAAAATTCTTATTAACAACTAAAAATCTATCATATTGAGTTAAATTATTTGGAAATGCTTCAGTTGTTATATCTAAATCTTCTCCATCTCCACCGCCATCAGATACTGTCAATATTTCTTTACTTACTCCAAAATTAGTAGAACTAACACACAAAAGTCTCATTCCAACCATTGCAGTTTGATAATCTCCATACTCACCATCTGCTCCACCATCTCTTGAAATAGATTGTACAGTATTTAAAGTCAAAGTAGTAGTTGAAGATGCAGCATCAGATTTATAACCGCCAGCATAAATTAAATTAATATTTTCTTGCCAACTATTACCATTAGTAAAATGTAAACTCATATGTTGTACATAAGTAGTGAGTAAATTACCAAAAGAACTGGCTTCTATATAATAGTCTGGATAAGAATAATACCAATATTCAAAATTCCTAAAAACTATTTCAATACCGTGAAATTTCCTACTACTATAACATCTTAATTGTTTTTCTTCAGGAGTATCCCCTAAATTATATTTCATAGGATAATCATAATATCCTGTAAAATTTACATCAAGTTTGCTTCCCATACCAAGAGGATAAGTCAAATCTCTTATAGATACTCCATTTTCAGATTCCATCTCTATTATCAAATCAAATAAATATGCAGGAACAATAGGAGAGCCATCATCATAACGATAAGAAAATACTGTTTGATAATCTATTTCACGTTTATCATTTACATGGAAAATAAGTTTAGCAGGTATAGAAGGAAGTCCACTTAATTTCTTCCAATATACATTTCCAGAATTATTATTCTGTGCACCTACTGCTCCCACAAAAGATGCTTCTTCTGTTGCAATATTTATTCTTGCCCAACCACCGTGCCACTCTCTTTCAATTAAATCATTTTGTAAATCATCAACATTATGAGGTGGTAATTCAGCATAATAATCATAATTAGAACCATCTTCATTAGATGCTAAGAAAACAGACTGTGTACTTTTTTCAAAAGAACCTTCATCATGTACATAATACCATTTTCCTAAATCAAAACGAAAAAGATGAGTAGGATGGTAATCAATAGAGTGCCAACCTTGAGTTACATCATGTGCTACTTCAATTACTCTTACAGAAGAAAGAGGATTTTCTTCAACTTCTTCTCTCAAAACTCTCCTCATTCTTCTTAAATAAGCATCTTGATAAAAAGCCTTAATTTCTGTTAATCTTGGAAGTCCTAATCCAAAATCCCAATCTATGTCAGATAAAGTTTTCTCAAAAGTATTTTTAATTCCATCATAGGCTTTGACTTCTACGGTTCTTTCTAAATCATCAGTCTCAACAGTACTTAAATCAACCTTACCAGAAAAATTAGGTAACTTTTCATCTAAAGCATTTCTTGCCCAAACTTGAAATAAAACATAAAATGTATTTGCTTTAAATACTCTTAATTTATCTCCAACTTCAATAGGGATATGGAATTCATTTAATTGCTCATAACTCTTACTAATATGGCCTATAACTTTAAGATAATAACCATTAGATTGTATAATAGGAAATTTGATTCCTGCTGCTCTACCAGTAAGAAATTCAACAAAACCAAATTGAAAATCACTTCCATCATAAATATCTAAATCTTTAACATTTATCCAAGTTGTACATACTCCAGACTTAGCTGAATATTTTGTTTCACTTGAAATAGAAGTGACTTCAGTAAATATATCCTTTTGATAAAAATATCCAGTTCTATTTACTTTATCATAAAATGTTCTGGCACTATCTGTAATTTTAAAACTAAATTCACCAGAAGATAAATTCCCCAAAGAACCTTCTTCATACAATTCATAATTAACATCTCCAATAGATTGTAATATTTTATTTGATACCAAATCATATCTACCACAAATGTTAAATCCCACATCATTCGCATTAGCTTTATAATTGGCATTTTCTGTAATCACCACTTGAGTCCACTGGGCATTTTCATCATAAGTAGAAGAATCAACTTGAAATATATTATTGTCATCAAACTCTCTACCATCAATATGAAAATAAGTATATCCTGAAAGGAAATTAGTTACATCTCCTTCAATATAATATATACCAGAATTAGAACCAGACTCAGCAATTTTATGAGCAACTATTTTGCAATTAAGCTGATGAAATAGATGCATAGAATGACCTATTCCATCTATACCTACTCCAGTTCTTGAAAGAGATTTTATAGTATTCTGCACATCAGATGATTGCATTATCTAATTACCTTGCCTCTCTGATTGAAATATCTATTGAGATTATTTCTTCTGGCTGGTGCCCATACTTTACGGTAAACTTGTTCAGCCATTCTTTTATTTTGTATACCATAGGCTCCACGAAAATCAAGATTTTCAACAATAGTAATATTAGTATTGTTTGAACCAGCTAAACCATTAACTGCTTTAGCTAAAGGAGTAATAGATACCATTTCAGGTTTATTAAATTCACCTACTGTAAAATTAGTTGGTTTTCTTACTATACCATGAAATCCATGTTGAGCTTCAAAATATCCTGCTTGTTGAGGAGTTTTAGGGATTGCATCCCACATAGCCTCATCAATATTTCCAGTTTTATTATAATTACCTTTACCATCACCAGAATTAGGATAATCATAAGATACACTTCCTTCAGTATTACCTCTCCTAATTACTGTAGCTGGTGGGATTCCTGCCCAGTTTACAACCTCTACTCTTTTGCCTGTTCTTCTTACATATTCAACAGGGTCAGAAGTAATAGGAAAGTTGTGATTTCCATTATTAATGTCAACTGCCGTTACATCAGAATTCCATTGATTTGGAGATTCAGCTTTGCCTTTTGAATAATCAATAAGAGCATTTGTTTTAGGGTCTTTAAAAGATTCAATACCAAAAGATTCTAAAGTAGGCTGACCTTCAAATGAACCACCAGATGCTCCAGATGCTCCAGATGCTCCAGATAAATTAGGTGTACCACCTGAACTTTCTATATTCCTACTTATTTCTGAAACAGTTTTATTAACTAACCCAGCAATATCTCCTTCTCTCCAAGCTTTAAGTATATCAATACTATAACCCAATATACCTTCTAATTCAATTTTCATTTTATTGAGTTCTCTAACCATATTCTCATATGCCTCAGCAGTTCTTGCATTAACTATAGTTTGTAAATTAGCAATACTTATATATTCATCTTCAAATTCTTTTATCTTCTCATTTATCTTATCTAAATCATCTTGAAATTTTTCATTAAGTTTTGTTAGTTTTTCACTGGCTTTTGCTATTTCATCAATAACTTTCTTTTCAATCTCTCTGGCTTTAGCAAAACGCTGAGACCTTTTATTTTGAGTTTCAGAAAAATCAAATAATCCTATAACTGCTTCTCTTTCTTCCTCTAATGCGCCAATCCTATCAGATGAATCACTTAATATTTTTGCTTTATCTTCTTCAAATGATTGCCTTAATTCTTCTCTATCTTCAAGTAATCCTTCCCATACTTCTTTTATACCTTCATATTTATCTTTAATAGAATCTATCTCAGCTTCATAATCATTGAAAAAATCAACAAGACCAGTAGCAGTATCAATACCAGTTTGCATCTCATTAATTTTAGCTTCTACACTTTGAGATAATCCTTCAAGAAAATCCTTTAATTCTTTAGGTATATCTCTCATATCTTTCATCAAACTTAGAATAGTATTGGTGGTAATATCTGTAAAACTACCAATAGCAAAAGACATTCTTTCTTGAAATTCTTTATATGCATCTCTTGCAATTTGTTCACCTTTTTCTCCACCAATTCTTCCTGCCTCTTCAAGTTTTGACTCTAATATCCCTTTAACAATACTTACATAATCTTGACCGCTTGCTAAAGGTATTTCTTCTCCAGTAGATAGTGTAACTTTTTTACCAGCTTGCTGTTTAAGAACTTTCTCTATATCTTCAAGTTTTGATAAATATTCAGATGCAGTAATATTTCCATCTGCTAATAAATCAGATACATCTCTAAACCCTTCAGTATTTTTTGCTGCAATTGTAAGAAAATATTCATCCCTTAATAAACCGAGCATATCAGCAAATCCAGTTGGATCTTTTTGTCGAGCAAATTCTTCAGAAGATTTTGCTATAGCTTTTAAAAAATTAACAGCATCTGCTGATAAATTTTGTTCATTATCTCCCAATGCATCTTTAAAGTATTTATAATATGCAGTAGAACCTACTGCATTAGGGTCTGCAAGTTTCCTACCTACCCTATATAATTCATCAGTCAAACTATCTATAGGCTGAGAAAAAAATCTTTGAAAATCATCAGGTAAACTACTGGTGTCAAAAGTACCACTTTGTAGAGAAGAAAATGCTCTGGATGCAGACATTCTTGCAGAACCTAAAGGATCCAAACTACTCATAGATTCTTCAAATCCTACTCTCCTACCAGCAGCATCCTTTAACACATCTTCTATACTTTTATTTAAACTTACTACATTCCTTGCTAAATCAATAAAACCAAATTTTAATAAGTCTGCTTCAGCATTTAACTCGGAAAAAGTATTAGCAATATCTTTCATATGCTTTTGATACTCTTTTTCCCTTTTCTTCCTTTCTTCTTCATCATTTTTGACTTCTCTTGCTACCCATTCTACTACTCCTATAATTGCTTCTATTGCTCCTGATGCTGCTTGTAAATAATTTTCTTTAGCAATACCCTGTATAAGATTAAATATTCCATCTGCTATTTTATTAATAGAAGTAAATAATTCTGAAAGTTCATCATTAAATATATCAGTTAAATCAACAATAGAGTTTCCAATAAGTTTCATGGCATCTCGCCAAGTATTAGTAAGTTCATTAACATAATTCTCATCTGCCTTCTTCATCTCAAGTAAGGCTTTCTTATGAGCTGCAGTTCCTTCTACATGGGCTTCTTCAATAGCTTTAACACGATTTACATGTAAGTCTTTTATAACCTTTGCTTTCTCTAATTCATTCTGAATAGTAGTATCAGCTACCTGTGATTCATAATCAAAAACTTCATCAATTGCCTCAATTTTTGCTCGTGCTATTTCATCATTCAAAGATTCAGTATGCTGTCTCTGAAGTTCTCTTTCTTGTGATAATTTTTCACTTAAATAACTTATATCGACTTCATTCTGATCTTTACGAGCTTTAACTAACATTCTTTCAGTATTTTTAATGTTATTCTTAATTATAGTAGATTCTTTTTTATGCTTATCTTTTAATGACTTAACAGATAATTCTATATTTTTTCCATACATCTTTTCATATATTTTATTTTCATTTTCAGAAACTTCTTTTGCATTGTCAAGTAATTTTTCTTGCCTTTTTTCTAAAGTCTTTTCCAATAAATCACCAGTCATAGCATCATGCCATTGCTTTACACTTGCTTCTAATCCTTTTCTTGTTTCAGATAGTGTATCTTTCATAGCATTGAATTTTTCACTACCTATCTTATCTTCTACCCCAGTAGTGTTTAATATTTTTTCTATATCATTAAGTATCTTTATCATATCACTTCTAAACTTTTTAGCTTTCAAACCCATATCATTAAGGTCTTTAGCAAGCTGAGTAGCATTAATATTAAAAATATCCTTTTCCATAGTTTCTTTAATTTTATCTAATCTATCTTTTAATCTATCTAATTTAGAAGCATAATCTGTAACTTTTTTACCAGCATCACCAATTTTATCAGCAAACATATCAGTAGCATTACCTGAATCTTTTCCAGCATTTTTTAAATTATTATATTCTTTAGAAATTTCAATCATTGCTTCAGCTTGTTCTTTTAATTTTTGTTTTAGTCCTTCTCTCTTTTTTGTTTCAGAATCTATTGCATATTGGACATCTGCTGCAATACCTCCACCAATAGTACCAGAAGCTGATTTAATTTTTTCTAATCTTTCTATTTCTTTATTGGAAATACCCATGCCAATTTGAATCTCTTTAGATTCAAATTTTAAAGTATCTAAAGCACCTTGAAGTATTCTCAATTTTTCAGCTACACTTGTAGCTGCATCAGCTTCCTTTTTCCACTTATCAACTCTATTAATTATCTCATCACTTTGTCCTTTAGCTTTTTTAGCCAAAACTTCTTCAACTTTTAATTTTTCTTTCAATAGCTCTATATTCAATATTAATTGGCCATTTTCTTTATTATAACCATCAATTATTTCAGGATATGCTAATGCAAGTTTATTTCTTGCTTTAGAAGATGTATCAAGAACATTATTTAATTCTTCTCTAAGTTGCTTTAATGTATCTAAATCCTTTTTCTCTTTTTCACTTTGAGCAAGTATTTCTTTTCTTATTGCTAATTCTTGATTGTGATATTTAAGAAATTCTTTAGTTGCATCAATATTTTCTTCCCTTACTCTTTTAATCTTTTCTTCTTCTGCTCTCCATTTAGCAATTGCAGAAATTAATATTCCAATTCCAATAGTTAAAGCTGTAAGCCAAAACATAGAAGATGTGACAACTGCTTTAATTGTTAAGCCAAGTTTTCTAAAAGCTCCAGACAACACACCAGTAGAAGTTGCAGCTCCAAGTTGAGCCTTAGTAAGACCATGCATTGCTAAAGTAGAATTAACAGAACTCACCATAGCTTTAGTTTGTTCTTTTTGTAATATACCATGAGTATGAGCTTCTTGTATAGTTGCTATTATTACCTCTCTCTTTTGAGCAACTAATGCTTTTTTAGAAGCTCTTGCCATAGCTTCTTGCATCACACCTTCTGCTAATGCCCTATTCCTCTGCCCTATTCCTCTTACTGAAATAGCATTAGTGATAACTTCTTCTTGCATTACTTTATTAAAAGCCCTATGTATAGCTGCACTTTCTTGTAGTGGTTTTAAAGTAGAACCAATATTAACTTTTATTCCCTGAAATGCTTTAGATACCATCCCTAAAGTGCTACCAAATATTCTTGCTGAATATGCACCCATAGTTAGCATAGCTAAGAAAGCAGTTCCACCACCAGCAGTTAGTGCCATTGCACCAGCAATTTCTTTAATTGGTTGAGGAAGTTTAAGAAATACTTGAAATAAACCTTCTGCTACATCCATTCCCATTTGCATTGTTGGAACAATAGTTTTACCAAAAACTATTCCCAATCTCTCAATACCTGCTCTCAAACGTAATGCTTGTCCTGAAAAAGACTGCATCTGAACTTCTGCTTGTCTTGCTGCTTCATTAGTACCAGTAATGGCATCTTGCATATTTTCAAAAGCATATCTATTCCGAATAACTTGTTCAACAAGAATTGCCATACCTGGAGCAGCACGTGGGCCAAATATCTTAAACATTGCAGAAGCACGGTCTTTAGTATTTCTCAATGCATCAGCAAACTTCAAAAGAATATCATTCATACTATTAAAAGAAGGATGAATATCATCCATACTCAATCCAATAGCTTGAACTGATTTTTTCACATTAGGAATATCAGACATTAAACGAGAAAAAGCAAAACGTAAAGAAGTACCAGCAGTGGATGCTCTAATACCAGCATTATACATCAAACCTAATGCTGCATTAACTTCTTCAAAAGAACGTCCTGCAACAGCAGCAACTGGCCCAACATAAGATAGAGATTGCCCTAACTTTTCCATATCAGCAGCAGACTTAGCAGAAATAGCAGCAAGAGTGTTTGAAACATCAGCAGCTTCAAATACTGACTTATTAAAAGTTTTTAATTGTTGTATAACAATAGTAGCAGATTCTGCTAACCCATATTGCTGAGATTGAGCTAATTGCATTGCTGGCCCAAGAACAGTAGCACTCTCTGCTGCATTTAAACCCATCCGAGATAGTGTCAGAAGAGCTTCTGCTGCTTTTGCAGCACCAAACTCCATTTGACTTCCCATTTCTAAAGCAGTATCACTAAGTTTCTCAAACTCTTGTTGAGTTGCTCCAGACACAGCTCTAACAAGAGTCATATTTCTATCAAAGTTATAAGTAAACCCAACAAATTGTTTATTAAAGTAATTTATAGAACCAGCTAATGCAGAGAAAGTAAGTGTTGCTTGAAGAAGCTGGCCATTAAGAGCACCCATAGACATGCCCATTTTCTTGGACTCATCTGTGGTTTTTGCCATACTTGCACCAAGACGTATAGAAGTGTCTCCAAACTTAGCACTACCTTTTATCAATACCCCTTCATCTTTAGCAAGTTTTGCTAAATGAGAAGAAATCTGATTTACACCTTGTGCAAGACCAGAAGCATCTATACTATACTTTACTACCGATTGTCCAATGACTTCTTTAGTAGCCATTTATCTTCTCTTTCTTTGCAATTTCTTTTTCAATTTATTACCCATTTTAAATCCTTGCCCACCTTGTCTGGCAAGGTCAATAATATCTTTTATGTTACCAGTATTTCCAGGTTCTCCATCTCTTGGAGGCAAATTATTTTGAGAAGGTTTATATTTACTTTTAACAGGTGTTTTATATTTTGCTTTAATTTCCTTTCCTATATATTTATCAAGTATAGAGGACTTTTCCATTTTCCCATTTCTTACACCAGCAGCTTTTCTTATTTTTGCTAAATGTTTCTTTTCAAATTTTGCAGGTTTTTCATTTTTATTATTAGTTAGTTCTATTTCCTCTGAGGAAGATTCTTCATCTTCAGGTATTCTCTCATGATCACCAGCACTTATAGTAAGAAGTCGAATTTGACGTTTTGTAAGACTTAAAATATATTCAATACTCCATCCGTATCTTTTAGCAAATATATCTACTATATCAGAATAATAATTTTTGCTATAAGTCTTTACATTATACTTCTTTTCTACATCTGGGTAATCTTCCTCATTTTTGATAAAAAATCGTTCATATCCAATATCATTTTATAAGCTATAGGAAAGTCAGTTATAGCAAATTTTTCTTTGATATCTTCTATTTTCATTTCAGGATAATCTCTCTTCAAACCCATCAAAATTAACTCAGACATATTATTAAGAACTTCGCCTTTAGGTTCTGTAATAGCTGCTGCGGCATCATTACCAAATTTCTTGAATCCTTCATCAAGTTTAGATAATAGATCAACAAGTTCAGGAATCTTAGAAATAGAACAAGGTCTAATGGTAAATTCTTCTCCTGTAGATGAAGCCATAATTTTTTGACCATTAGTATTAGATATATCTTTTAATTTCTCTCCTTCATCTCCTATATTCTTAACTATCTCATCAGTTTGCTCAACAATATTCTTTTCAACTTTACTTTGCTCTGCCATTTATTACTCCTTATGTACTGGTTTTATTACTGGTTATTTAAATTGGTAGGAAGTTTCAGAAAAGGGAAACCAGCCAAACCTTTTTCTTCCACTTCCTACCTATGCCCATCTTTATGACGGGTCACCTAAATTAACTACACCAACAGTTCCATTAGAGTCAGCATAAGCTGTGAAACTAAAATCAGGAATAACATAGTCAGTCCTGCTGAAGTTCCATGATATAGAATCGCTTGTGCAGCTATTAAGTGTGAATATCAAGCTCACAGTATCCGTAGTTGTCAGGAAACGAATCCTGAAAGCTGACGGCTTAGTAGTATTACTCAGAGTCAGGATAGAATCACCTGCGCTGTAGTTATCCCCACCAAGAATTTTATAAATAGCTTCACCATCAATATCAGCAAATTGCGCCCTACCTGTAACAGACGCAGTATGAATGCGTACATCACTTGGATAGAGTGCATTACCACAATAGAGCATGGCTTTATCAAAAGAGAAGTCAAGTGTGACTCCCTGAATGCAACCAAACTCCATTTCACTGCCAGAGGGGCCACCATATAGTACCCCAATACCAAACTGATAAGCCATTTATCAGTCTCCTACAATGAATTTAGTAGTACAAATAATCTTATGCAGGTCTTCAGTTCCTTGAGTTTTATCATCATAAGTGACGCCACCCACCCAGTGAGCATCCCTTATTTTAAGGTTCAAACTCAAAGCAGTTCCCTGAGAATTAATAGTCTCATGATTGTCTTTAATCAATAGTTTCATTTTATCTTTAATTCTATGTAAAACTTCTAACCAATTAAAGCTCCCTACGTTATTATTAATATAGTTAATTACAACCATAGTAACAAAGATTGTATTGCTATCACTTCCTCTTAAAACATCTTCATCGTCATCATCTATTTTCATAGCAATAACTGGATAGCTTTGAAAATTTACTCTTTGTGCTACTATTCCATCTTGATATGGAATTTGTAATAAAGCAGCATCAACCGTAGATGTTCCAAGATAACTTCTTATATCAGAATTATTAGCAAGTAAATACCTTAAAGTTTTAATTACAGCAATTGTATCCATTAAATGCCACCTGCAGAATTAAGTACCTTTTTAGTTACATTAACTAAAGTTTGAGAACCTTTTTTGCCTGTTTGCTTTTGAGCTTCTTTCAATCCTTTATTTATCATAGAACGCACTGCACCCTTAGTTTGTTGAATAGCCATTTTTAAGAATGGTCTTGGTCTTTTAGGAGAATGCTTCCAATATTCTTTCTGAAATTCTTTTGATATTGAATGAGGTATAATAGCAAGTTGTTCAGGAGTAGGTCGATATTTATCTGGTATCTTACCTGATGGAGAATGACGACCTAAGCCTTCATGTACAAGAATATCATACCAAGCTTTTGTACCAATTTTTGCCAATATTGGAGTTTTTCCATATCTAACATTAACAACAGAGACTATACTATTTCTCATAAAACCAGTAGCAACAGCATTCATAGTTTGTATATTAGTCTTTGCTCTATTTACAACTATCAGCATAGCTTTCTTAATATATCTCTCAACAATTTTCCAATATTTAATAGATGGGAATTTATTTGACCTTAATTCATTAATATGTTTTTCAAGATTCGCAGAGCGAAATACTTGTATATCTCTTTGGATATATCTTTTAGAACCGTATAAAGGTTTAGCCACCTGAAGTTACCTCAGTTTCTACTAATCTTGCTTCATAGTGGTGGCCTACAACTCCACCAGTAATTCTATCTAAATGTTGTATCTGAAATCTACGTCTTGACTGATCTGCATTTTGTACCCAATCTCCAACATATATCTCAAAGCCAGAAGGTGGGTCAAAGTGTCCAATCCAATATGTAGAAAGATCAATACCACCATCTCTCCTTACTCCCAATACATCTGGTTCATTACTATCTCCATAAGTAATTCTACCATTTACTTCTCCTATTTTTGTCATATTGCCATTAGTAGCAGCTGGCATAGCTCCCATATCTGAAAAAACTTGATTTTCAGACATTCTATAAATTTCATAAGTATGATTAGCTATATGAGTTGGTAATGACATAATTTAATCCCACAACTTATATTTTGTTATTAATATTTCTTCTAATCTACTTAATACACTATCATATTTACTTTTTTGTATTTTAAGAATATCAGCATATTTCTCTCGATACCTACCTATTTCAATTTCAGCTAATGGATGTCCACTTGTATTAGAAGGTATACTTAATCCACTATCTGCAATTCTTGCTGCATAATAATCTGCAAAATCTTTCACATCATTAGGAACAGTATCATATCCCCAATTATAAACTATTTTCAAAGCCTTTGGGCCAGGAACTAATTCATAATCCCAAGGAATCTTAATAATCCCTTCATTATCATCATTCCAAAGATAATAATCATCCTCTGAATCTAATGCTGTTTCAGTTTCTTGTATTACATTATTTGCATCACTATATCTTCTTATAGCTGTAACAGAAGATACTGAATTCACAGGATGTTTAGAAAGGGCAAATTCTCTTGCCCCTATATCTCCATCAATAAATACATTACGGTTTTCAATATCAAAATATTCAGTTTTAGAAGTAGATGAGCCAAAACTTCTTCCACAAACTCTCTCTACTTCTCTATCTGCAATGGTGAGAAATAGACTATCTATACTGGATTCACTTTTTCCAGATATTACAGCTACATTAGCTAATGTTGCATAAGACATATATAAATTACCCCTTATTGAAACTCAATAAAATCAGTTGTAGATTTTAATTCTTGACCACTACGGAATCCCATGATGCCATTGCTAACAGCAGGAGAATTCAGCATTATCAACATGTTATCAAATTTAAGGAGATTTCTTATGCATTTAGCTGTAGATGAAGTAGGTTCATCTTCATCTTTATATAATGAATCCCCATAGTCATAATTATCACCATATCCAGCCATATATTATTCCTCTTCAGAAAAATAATAACAAACTTCAGCAACTGAACCCATTACTTTTTCATTCTCATCAGGAACATACTTATTTAGGATTTTGTAATGATCAAACTCTATTTCTTCCTTGAAATAATCTGTAATTATTTTCTCCAATTCTTTCCTTTTGATATCAAATTCTGGTTTTTCTCCTGAATTAATTTCAATAGGTTTTCCTTCATCATCTTTATTAGCATATTCTAAAAATAATGAATTACTACGTTCTGCAAATTCTTTTTGCTGATCTGCCATTTCTTCAATAAAATTTTTAATTTTATGTTTATTACGAATCAATGCGTGAATCAATCCATAATTGTATTTATCATCTTTAGAATTGATGATTGTTGTGATATTGTTGTACAAACTATTCAAATCTTTTCTTGAAATCTTCATAATATTCCTATTTTGACTGGTTAAATTTAATAAATACTAAATTAATTATCATTATTATTAAAATAACAAAATTATAATATCATTATTAAATATTAATCTGGTATAATTTGGGTTTCTACTTTTGTTCTCATATCTGCAAGAAAATTAACAATAGTAGTAGTTTGTTCTGTTGTCAAATGTGGCTTTAAATCTCCATTTAATTGCTTCAATACTTCTCCATTTTGATCTAATACTTTCACATTATATTTTGCCATATGATTTGCTACTTGTCCATCAACATTATATAGTGCAATTCCAATTTCTCCAATACTGGTTGGAACTCTACTATCTTGTACATTCCATACGTCTGCCATTTTATTTCTCCTTTTTTAATTTTGAATAAGTATCATGTCTATGATTATAAATTTCATTCGGTATATAATATACCTGAGTTTTTTTCATCCTCAATATTTTAAATGTCCATGAATAACAATCTGATATATTTCGCCTTTTCTTATCTTCTAATAATTCTTTAAAAAAATCACAGCAACCATTTACAGCAAATAAACAGCATTCAGGATAATTAGCATATTTTACAAAATGTGGTTTTCCAGGTTTAAGGCTTTTAAAATATTCATAAAATCCATCAAACGGTTCTATGTCAAAATCTGCATAGATTAAATCTGGTTCCTTTATTGCCAGTTCAAACCGCGCATAATCAGCAGATATCGTTGGCGTATTGCTCTCTGGTATAGTCAATACCCTTGCACCCTGTATTGGTTCAGGGTGATTGTTGCCGCACCAGATTTGAGTTATCATGCTGTCGGCTCATACATGGACTCAAACGTCGATAATTCGCATACGCCGCCGTGTTCGCAAAATACCAACGGCGCGTGTTTTCTTTCATTTTCGTAAATTACATACAAGCCCTTCATATCGTAATAAATTGTATATCCGTTTATTTTGTCGCCGATTTTAAATTCAAAATCTTCGCCCGGTTCCCATTTACCGATAGCGATACACTGCTGTATCTTCTGATATTCCGTTGTCGTTGTAATGGTTATATCTGACATAATTTATCTCCTTTATACTGTTCCGTCGTGTAAAACTTTATACGTTGTCCCTGCAACGCTGATTTCAATATATTGATTCCCTGCCCCTGCCGATCCTGTGCCCCCTGTTGTGCCATCACCTGTTGCAACACGTACACCGCTTTCGTTTAAATCACCTGTAAATTCATAAGTGCTAAGCCCTGTAAAATCGACTTGATCATCTACCGTTGAACTCATACCGATAGACAACGTACGGCGTACCGTATCTGTGCCGTTTCTGCCGCTAATTTGAATCGTTGGCGTTTCTCCCGCCGAAGCGGTACTAAAAAAATACACATCTTCTTCCGCAGTATGTTGAAAACTTAACGGACACCCGTTCCCCCTCATTCGTGCTTCGGAACCGCCCGCAATTAATTGAATACTCTGGGTACTGTCTTGATTATAAACCCGTAAATAGCCAACGCCTTGAGTATTCGTTTCGTTAATCGTTACGACAGTATCTTGCCCGGTTTCAACGGTATTAAGTTTAAGAAAGCCATCATCCCAGTCAATATTCGCGTGAACATTTGAATGATAAATGGATATTCGGTCACTATTATTTGTCGAGCCGATTTCAAATTTTTGCGTGGGGGTTACGCCTATACCGAGCCGTGTATCTAACCCATTACCGATTACCACATTACTTGGATCGGCATTAATTACATCAACAACTCCTGTTGCTGTTACATCATAGGCGCGTATATTCATCTTTCCGTCACCAGTGCTACTGGAAGCAGTACAAGTCAATTCTCCATATACATCAGTACCATACATACCTTCAACTTCAAATTCAAGGCCAACACCTATACCGTCATCCGCTGTTCCGGATGTAAAATGAGAGAAGCGCGAAACATAAGTTACTGCATTTGTTACAGCATCCTCAACTTCAACGTGTAATAGTCTATCTGGTGTAGCAGTGCCGATACCGACATTACCCTGTAAGTAATTATCTGCTTCTGTCTGTTGATATAGGAAATAATGTTTTACTCCACTATAACCAGAATCATTATATGTAGCATTACCAAAAACAGTATATAGACCATCATTATCAGCAGATGCAGTAAGTGTTTCTCCATGCCTTAAACCTATTGCAAAAGCAGTAACAGCAGTCTTAGTACCACCAATATTTAAAAGTGATACATTACTTATTACATTTAATCCTATTGAACTACCTGACGGAGTAATAGTCATATATCCGTTTGTATCAACCGCAAAAGTAGCGTTATCAGTACCGTCATAAGAAAGTTTTAATTGATTTCCTGTGTATAATATTTCCAGTGGAGTGTCTGGGTCAGATACTCCAATACCGACATTGCCGCCATTCAGAATCGTCATAGCATTATAATCCACAACCTCATCGCCATCTCCCGGCTCTGACGCAGCAGTATAGAAAATATATGCACCGGAAGTCATGTCTATACGAGCAGATACTCCGGCTTTTCGTGCCTTCCATGTACCGTCGTAAAATTGATTTGACAATATATAAAAGCCTTGTCCAGTGGATTCATTCGCCATTAATGCGCCAGCAGTGCCAAGCTGTAAAGCATTATACGAACCGTCCCAGCTATCGAGAGATGAAATGCCAATACCCACGTTTTCCATAAAGTAATTAGGATAGCTATCTGTCGAAGATAACTGCACCCGAGCGGCACCAGAAGCATTATACAGGTATGCCATACCGTGATTACTACCTTCCTCAAATATCGCAAACAGCGGGTCGGTATCCTGCGAATTAACCACCTGTAGAGCATTATAATTTCCACCGCCGGGAGACTTAATATCTACGACTGCGGTTGGTACAGAAATTCCAAACCCAGTGTCACCATCAGTATCAATATAAACATCTTTATTAGATCCATAACCAATAACAAGTCTATCGTCACCCTCATCATATCCAATATTACCTTTTGCTGTTCCTGATCCTGGTGCTCCATTAGTATAGAAAAACATCTTTGCGTCTGCATCAGCACTATTATCATCTGTGTCAGATGATATATACATAGTTGCAGTAGTAGTAGAATTTATTGCATAAGCACTACCAGTCAAGAACATGTTGCCACCGCTGGGTGCAATAGTTAAATTACCACCAGAACTACAATCAAACGTGGTATAATTAGAACCATCATATGATATTTTAAACTGAGGGCTGGTTGTACTATATACTTCCAATATTACATCAGGATCACTAACACCGATACCGACATTTCCACCACTTGGAGTAATATTTAAATTACCAGAAGAATTAATTCCAAAAGTAATATAATTAAATGCATCATATTCTAAACGAATATCGCCTTGACCATTTACCCTTACACCAACATTAGAAATAGTATTATATAATTTATCATGTTTGTGTCCTGTTGTATCACTTAAAGCAGTTATACAATCACCTACTATATTATCTATTAAATCAAAATCAAGTTGGTTTTCTACAGTTCCCCATCCACCAGGTGGTTTTGGCGATCCAGCTAAATTATAGGTAAAGCCTTTATATGTTGCCATATTTCCTCTACTTTAATTAATTAAATATATCTATCTTCTTCAGGATTAGCAAAATTATTAAAACTTCCAATACTTATTTCATCTCTACCATTAGGTACAACTCCTGATCTTGGATTAAATACCTCAGAGGATGGAGAAATTATTGATACAGTATGTGTTTGAGATAACATTTCAATTATATTAGTAGTATGGTTTATTACTATTGCATCAACAATAATTGCATGTGTACCAGTAGAAATTATAGCAGATGATTTAGTATGATTAAATAGATAAGTTACTGTATGAGTTTTTAAAGTTGTAGCAACAGTACCAGTAGTATGAGTTATTACAGTATCTGTTGATAGGGTATGTGTTTTAGTTGTTGCTTCGGCAGTTCCAGTCGTGTGATTATAGTACGGATCGAAATTCCAGTTTGTGTTATTTCCACCATTTACATTTGTTCCATTACCTGCTACTGGTTCATTTCCGGTATCGGTATTATTACAGTCTGTTACACTAAGGTAGGATACTTCCATCGAGGCCGGTGCATCAATGTAGTATTGCGTAGATGGACTGGAACTTACCCATGTAACAAGGTTTCCAGAAGTGCCTCCAACATCACTGTCAGTATAACTACTGATTGTCAGCTTATTACCACTGGCAGCAGTCCATGTAATTGTTTTATTAGGAGTCTTAGTGAGCAGTCTGGAAACAGTTAATGCTTGATTAAGAACAATAGCATTATCACCCTGTAAAGTAAATACGCATGACGCTGAAGTTATTGAACCAACGGATGCGCCGAGAGTAAAAGTTCCGTCATCTGAAATGGTTAGTCCGTTACCCATATTCAAGGTACCAGTACCACCAATATTAACATTACCGTTAGATATTATTGATTGACCACTCCAAGATACTGCTTGATCATTTGCAGCATCAACAGTCAGTGATTGCATTGTCGCAGAGTCACTAAATGTAAACCCACCGCCTGTTTTCTTTATCACTATCGGCGGCAGTGTTTGCCCACCGGAAGTTAGTGAACAAGCTGCTGTTCCATCAAATTCTATCTTTGTACAAGTATCAGCTCCATTTACAGTAGCGTTGGTACTTAAATCAAAATCACCACCGACAAACCATGTTGAGGTATCGAAATTAATTGTATGATACGGACGAACAGGATCAAATGTTACATAATTCGATAAATCAATAGTAGACGAGCCACAATTTAAAACAGGATATGTGCTACCAGTCTGCCCATCAAAATATAAATTTGCAGCCGTTAAATTATAGTTATCGGTATAATAATTAATAATACCGTAACTTTGACATAAAAAAGCAAGATTTTCCGTTATCGTTACATTGCCTGTTTGTCTTATTGTTGTAGATGTAATACCAGAATCTGTTCTAATATCAATCCATTGATAAGGCATTCCAGCAATATCAATCGAAAGCCCTGAACTCTGTGGTACTATAAATAATCTTTTTGTTGCACCATATATTGACGGAGACCCTGCGGTAATCTTTGTTGCGGCTGTGCTTGCTGTTGGTTCAAGATAAAGATTTCTACCATGATGATATATACTTCCACCATTAACAAAAGTTACTAAGTCGCTTGACCCTTGTATATGTAGATTCCAAGTCTGAATACGCATATCTGCGCCATCATCCACGGTAAGCGATTTAATAGTAGGATAGCATTGAACATAAATATTTGTTTTTATGGTTAAATCTACATCTGATGTATCTTCTGAAGCCCATGAATTAGAAACAAAGCATAAATTAGCGGCTGCACCGTCACAAGTTATAGAAGCGTCAAGTGTAAGGCTTCCGGTTCCGTCTGAATTAAATTGGAACTGTGAAGCTGTCATTGCATACCCATTCTGATCAAAAGACATAGAATGAGTTGCTTGGCAGTCTATCTCATCAACGTCAATTACCTCATCTACTGTTATAGTACCTGTACCGCTATTTGCATCTATAATAGTAATACTATTTGCATCAGGTTTATTACCTGAAATTGGTGTACCACCACTTACTATTGCCCAGTGATTAGTGTCATCACTCCAGTTACCACCATTACCAACCCAATATTTAATTTTATAATTTACAGTGTGATTTTTAGTTGCTGCTTCAACAGTACTGGTAGTATGAGTTACTGCAATACCAATTGATGTAGTATGAGTTTTTGTTGTTGCCTCAATAATTCCTGTTGTATGATTGAAAGCAGGCATATATTTAATAAAAGTATGTGTCTTTGTTGTTATTTCAACAGTATCAGTACTATGATAATAATGTGTATCAAAATCCCAGTTAGTATTATTTCCACCATCTACATTTGTGCCGTTACCAGCAACAGGTTCATTTCCGGTATCAGTATTATTACAGTCTGTTACACTAAGGTAGGATACTTCCATCGAGGCCGGTGCATCAATATAATATTGAGTAGAAGGACTGGAACTTACCCATGTAACAAGGTTTCCAGAAGTACCACCAACATCATCAGCAGTATAACTACTGATTGTTAATTTATTTCCGCTTGCCGCTGTCCAAGTTATTGTTTTATTAGGAGTTTTAGTTAGCAGTCTGGAAACGGTTAATGCTTGATTAAGAACAATAGCATTATCACCTTGTAGAGTGAAAACACAGGATGCTGAAGTTATTGATCCAATAGATGCGCCAAGAGTAAAAGTTCCGTCATCTGAAATGGTTAGTCCGTTACCCATATTCAAGGTACCAGTACCACCAATATTAACATTACCGTTAGAAGTCAATACCTGACCGCTCCATGATACAGCTTGATTATTTGTTGCATCAACAGTTAAGGATTCTATTGTTGCTGAATCAGAGAATGTAAACCCACTACCTGTTTTCTTTATCACTATTGGTGGCAAAGTTTGTCCACCGGAAGTTAGCGAACAAGCTGCTGTTCCATCAAATTCTATTTTTGTACAAGTATCAGCTCCATTAACGGTTGTATTCGTAGTTAGATCAAAGTCCCCACCGACAAACCATGTTGACGTACCGAAATTAATTACTGAATAATCATTTACTTCAGAAAACACATAGTTTGATAAATCAATAGTTGATGACCCACAATTTAAAACAGGATAAGCCGCAGCATTATTTCCTTGTATATATAAATTTGCAGCAGTTAAATTATAATTATCGGTATAATAATTAATAATACCGTAACTTTGAGATAAAAAAGCAAGATTTTGAGTTATCGTTACATTGCCTGTTTGTCTTATTGTTGTAGATGTTATGCCAGAATCTGTTCTAATATCAACCCATGGATAAGGCATTCCAGCAATGTCAATTGAAAGACCTGCGCTCTGTGGTAATATAAATACCCTTTTTGAACCATACATTGACGGAGACCCTGCAGTAATCTTTGTTGCTGCTATACTTGCTGTCGGTTCAATGTAAATATGTTTGCTAAGATTTATACTTCCACCATTAACAAAAGTTACTAAGTCGCTTGACCCTTGTACATGCAGGTCATAACTTCCCAAAGACATATTTGCGCCATTATCAACCGTAAGGCTTTTAATATCTGGCTGCCAGTTTACGCTCACGTTTGCGCTTATTGTCAGATCAACATTTGACGTATCTTCAGAAGCCCATTGATCAGTTACAACAGCCACACGCGAAGCACCATCACAAGTTATAGAAGCGTCAAGTGTAAGGCTTCCGGTTCCGTCTGAATAAAAACGGAACTCAGAAGCTGTCATCGCATACCCATTTTGGTCAAACGACATTGACTGACTGGATAAACAATCTATTTCGTCAACATCTATTGTTTCATCAACCGTTATGGTGCCTGTTCCGCTGGATGCATCTACAACACCACGATCACCGGTTCCGGGCTTATTACCAGCACCAGGCGTTCCACCGCTTGACGTTGCCCAGTGGTTAGTATCATCACTCCAGTTACCACCATTACCGACCCAATATCTGTCAGCCATAGTCTATACCCTTATTATGAGATTGGTTCTTCTTCAATTTTTAGATACACCGTTGCTACAAGCCGCATACCTTCAGACGGAGCATGATTAATTGCATACGTCTTATTCAGTTCCTGAAACGCACCATCATTCTTTTTGAATGCTGCGCCGATTGTATCATCAACATTAAGTGTTGCTGCCGGAAACTGACCGCCTGTACCATTCAGTTTAATCGAAACCATTTGTCGTGATTTTATTGGTTGTGCAAGTGTATGACCGCATCTTGTGCAATCAGTAATTGTGGTATCTCCTTCTGCCATAATTTACTCCTTTAGATTATTAAGGAAGAACTCACAATTCCCCCTTTTAAATTAAGTTTATGCCTGTGCAATAGTCATCAGTCCGTCACTGTCAATATTGATAGTGAAAGTCTGACCGTCAGAAACAGTCTGATCTCCACCAAGATCAATTATATAAAGAATTGACTTAGGAGTTGAACTATCATTATATACAACAGCATAACGAGCAGCAACACCACCAAGTGTTCCACCTGAAGCTGTCCATGTTGGGTCTGTAATATCAATTTTAACAAGGTCATTTGAATCATCATCAGTCACTGTACAAGTAACAGTATAACCACCAGTAGTATAACCATTACTATTGGCAAGTTCATCACCAGATACATCTGAATACTGAGTATGATCAGCACTCGGAGTATAGGTATTATCTACCAGTGCAACTTTTACAGTATCTGTACTGTTCAGGTCTTGCTCTTTTTCACAAACTGCTCGAAAAAAGTCATGAGGGATTACGTCTGCCACAATAAACTCCTTTTGTTAAATTATTTTATTTAAACCACTAACCTTTTTTATCCAATTTAATAATATCACTTAATTTCTTAGCCAATTTAATTTGACCGAAACGCTTTGCCATCTTTGCCATAATCTCTAAAATATCATCAGCTTCTTTAACTAAATTTTTTACATCTTCATCTTGTTTGAATTTATCAGATATTTGTTTCAAGTGCTCAATAAGATTCCCAACTTTTTTATAAATTTTAATCAAATTTGTTATAACAAAAATTATAGTTCCAAGGCCAATACCACAAGCACCAGCTATAGCTAATAGACCTTTGATATCATTAATCTTATCACCAAAACCACCAGCATATGCTATACAAGTCAAACTCAATACTAAAAAAGAATACTTAATCATATGTACTCCCTATACAGTTGCTAACTTTTTACCACCTGTAAACTCACGTGTAAAAAATATTCTGCCTGAAACAGTTACATTAGCACTTACACTTATGCTCAAAATATTATTAGCATTAGATGGTAAGAATATATCCCTATCAGTAGAATGTACTTCACCAGATGCAGTTAAAGTTCTTTCATATATAGCAGTATCACCCAGATATAATGTAATAGTTGCTGCATCAGAAATTACCAAATCTACTTCATGAACATGAATCTTAGAATTTCTATCAACAATTCCACCATCAATTATTGTAACACCAGTTTCAATTAAAGTAGTTTTAGTTTGAATACCAGAAGTGCTAACTTCTAAAATTTTCACATCTTTGTTACTTTGCATACACATCTCCTTTATTATATAATATAAAAAAAACAGCCAAATTAACCTAATACAGTAGAAGAATATCGCTCTAAAGTATCAATTATGTTTTTACTCATAAAATACCTAAAAGAATACTCATTTTTACCCTTTTTAAGATTATCCCATATATTAAGTTTTAATGTATCGTGAAATTCCTTTAGTTTATCCACTCCAAATTGTTGCATATCTTGAAGCAATTTATTACGAGTATTTATTTTCTTCTCTTCAATTGCAGTTTTAGAAGCAGGTTTGCTTAATTTTTCTTTTTCAGGTCTTAAATCAATAGTAACATAAACTTGATTTTTAAAAGGAATTTTAAATCTTTTACTAACCTGATGATGCATTAAAACATTAACTGGCCCTTTCTTTGCTAACTCTGTATGCTTCTTGCAAAGTATCCCATTAGGAGAATCAGGAGATTCTTTACATCTACTCAAAATAGGGTCTCTTATATTATTAGTTGCTAAACATCTAAGTACCATCTTCCCTCCAGCTGGTTATTTTTTAAGAGGTGAATCTAACATAGAAATATTATTCTCGGTAGATTCAGCAACCTTTACTTTAATTTTATCAGGAAATTTTTCTTTATCTAAAATTCTCGGTAATGTACCAGTAAATTTCATAGCAGTAGTTCCAGCAGGATGAGTTGAATTAGTAGGACAACCCTCTTTCCAATTGCTATAATTGTCATTTACATTTTTCTCTATTCCTCTATTTTTATAATAATTAATCTTTCCAACAATATGTTCATCTTTTCTACAATAACCTAAATGATAATGCATTCTCATCATTATTTTCATTAACCGATAAAAAGGCTCACATACTTTCCTGCCTTCTTTATCTACATAATAATTAAATCCATTTTTTATATCTACAGGGTGATGAAAATCTTTTCTCCATCTCCATGCTCTTGATTCTGCACAATTCCATTGCCCACCAATAGCTACGGTATCAAGATTTTTCCAAAAATGCCATCTTTGTGTATTTATTACAGTCAAATCAGGTTTATTCATAAATAATCTTCTCAAATACTCTATATCACTTTCTCTCCACACTTCGTCACTATCTACTTTAAGATATAACTCGGTATCTATCCTTTCAGCGATTGCATTTTGCATCTCATTCTTATTCTTCCACAATTTGCTTTTTCTATCAGGATAGACATCTTCTATAGTAACAACTTGAATCTTATTAAGTGGATCAATATATATATTCTTTAAGTAATTAATAGTATCATCAATAGAATGTCCTTTATTAACTAAATTAGGATTATGCTCTGCATAATCCTCTACAGCACCTTCTACTAAAATAATTTTTTCTACGCTATCATATATACTGTCTAAAGTATCTTTTATCACATCCATACCATTTAGTATAATTACACCAGCTGTAAACTTAGGATAATTCTTACCATAGAAAATTCTACGGTAATTGTTCTTACATTTATATGGTAAACAAGGTATGTTACTATCAGGACTCCACATTTGTTCTAAAGCATACTCTGCTCTATCTTTCTGAAGTATTTCATCAGAAAGATACTTTCTTATCATCTTACCTAATTTCTTCACATCTCCTGTTTTAACAAATTGTACAGCATCTCCATATACCCATTTAGTTATGGCTAAATCATAAGCTATCACAGGCTTGCCACAATAAATAGCTTCAGCAGGAGGCATCCCAAATCCTTCAAATCTTGTAGGTATAACTAATAGCTTAGATTGCTTGATAAGTGTGAATTTTTTATCATCTCCTATACCTGCAAAAAATTCTACCTTAACATCATTATTAGAAGCACATAACATTAATCTTTCTCTAACCTTAGCATTATGAGAACCTATGAAATTAATTTTTGGTTTTATTTTTTGCGGTAAATTTCCTACAGCTTTAATAACATCATCTGGACACTTAAAATCAACATGTCTTCCAATAAAACATATTTCATTCTTTTCTTCAGCATCAATCCTATCAATCATGTAAGTATTTATAGGAGGTGGAAATTCATAAAACTCACCTTCAAACTTAGTATCTGAATACCATTCTTTTGCAGCTTCTATAGTTGGGCCAGGATTAGATAATATATTTGTAGCAAAACGGCTTACACAAGATTTCCATTCTTGCCAATATAATTCTGTTCCATCAGTACCACCACGATATTTTCTTACAAAATTAGGTGTCTCAAGAACTAAAGGATAGCAAGGTAACTGCCATTTATCTGCATAAGAAAAGCCTTCCAAAATTCTCGGAACACAAATTACAATATCAATATTATTAAAATCATTTTTTAAAAGCCAATTACTTTTAAAACATACATCTCCTGCTATCCATTCTATTCTATCTTCAATATCAAAAAATCTATAATCTTTTATAATATTAGCAGGATATAAATCAGATATAATAGTTACTTTGTGACCCATTTCTGCTAAATGATGAGCTGCTAATAAAGTATGAATTCTACCACCTGAATAATGTTTTACATTATTCATCCATATTCCAAAATGTAACATTCCAGATTTAGCTGGCCTTACAGGATAATTAATATTACCATTAGAATCTTGCTGAAACGCTTTAAAAATAGGATTATTTATAGAACTTACTAAAGCATTAAATTTAATGGCATCAAAGTCTTTGATATCATCACTATCTATATCAAAGAGGAATCTTTTTCCATTTTTAAATACTTTAGAATCTTTGCCAAATTTATAAAATAAATCAGCACCTTTAGATGATGGAATATCTATTTGGGAATGGGTTTCACTATTCTCTACTTTAATTCTTCTTCTTGATAATTGACGAGCTGTTAAATGACGATTTTTCCTATGCATAGGCTGGTTATTTGGTAACATTAAATTCTCCAATATTATAATGGTAAGAGAGAAAGGGGCTATAATTTGCCCCTTTCTCTACTATATCAATATTATTATCAGTTATGAAGCTGACGGAGAAGTCAGTCCAAACATTGCAAGAACTGCATCATCATATTCAACTTCCATCGCAATACGTTCAGAAATAGCCATAATAGTGCTATCATTTTTGATAACAACATCTTCAGCCATTTTGATACGCCTACGGTCACCAATAATAACATTATCACGGTGAGTTGTGACACCCTGACCGTTAGGAATGTAATCACTATTAATGATCTTCCATTTATTATAAATCTCACCAATTTCACCAGTCAGAAGTGTAGCTTTTGGGCCATACTTATCAACAGTTTTTAGAGAAGTATCACGAAGCAACTGATTACATGACCAAGGATTAAGGAAAGAAATCAGCTGAGAAGTCTGCTTGGCATAAAGGCCAAGACGGTACATAGCTTCACCAAAAACATCAGTAGTAGCATTGCCATTGACATGCATAGAGGTGCCAGATTCACGTCCAATAGTAAGAATACCATCAAACGCCAAACGAGCATCTTTATTAAACCATGTAGTGGGAGTTGCACTTGCTTCAGTAGCAGTAGTAGGAGTATGATCAACATCACCAGTAAGAAAAGCCTTTTCTTCATGGATCCCCATACCACGTGCAAAAATCTTCCTTATCATAGATTTCATATCAATAACACCATCTTCAAAAGTTTCTTCAGAAACTTCCAACCATGCAAACAGCTTTTTAGCTGTCAGTGTAATGCTGGAAGCTGTGAAGGTAGTTTCCTGACCTTCAGTTGCTTCATTAGCCTGATAATACACATTGGTACCAGTCAGGAGCTTCGGCACTGTGCGTGTAGCAGATTTCATAGGAAAGCTACGAAACACTTTGCGGAAGTTATTATATTCAGTAACAATATCAATAAAAGTCGCAGCAAGAGGAGCAGGCAGGAACGGATTTGCTGCATTACCACTTTGGCCAGCACCAATCGTTATAGCCTTAACTAACCTCTGAAGGTCTTTAACATTTTTGACCTTTACTTTCATTATAAGACTCCATAATTTAAATGTTTTATAAATTAATGCAACTTACGTTGTTATTCGGGTGGATATAGTCTAATATTATATTCATATATTAAAAGGAATTAATCTTCCTGTGTATCTTCATCTGCTTCTTCAATCTCAACTAAACCTTGTTTCTGCAGAACTCCGGTAAGTTTTGCACCGAGTACATCATCAAGGTTCTTACGAGCAAGACGCTGTTCTTCAGAAAGCGGATTGCCTGCAACATCAGTAGTTTCAACGTCAGCAAGATCAACTTCAATTTCATCATTATCATTTGTACCATTAAGAATAGTTTTCTGAGTTTCTTTGCCTTTGCCTTTTGGCTTCTGATTAATTTCCGGATTAATAATACCAGAAATATACTCAGCAAACTCTTTCTTAGTCATTTTATTCAGATCAATAGGTTTGTCCTCATCATTAACAGGATTCTGGATTTCTTCTATTTTAGCAGTAAGTGCTTCAACTGCTGAAGCAACTTTGTTAATTTTATCATCAGTAGTTTCTACAGTTTTCTTCTCAACAGACTTATCAAGGTTGTCTACTTTTTCAGAAATAGCCTTGACAGCTTTAGCAATACCAGCAATAGCTTCACTATTATTATTTTCAGTATTCTTTTCTTCTGGCTTAATTGCGCCAGCAATAGCTTTCTGCAAAATTGCAGCAATTTCTTCAGGATTCATTTTAGTCCTCATTTTGAAGAGGTTTCAATATATCAGATATTTTTGTGCTCACATCTCCTACAATTTTACCAATTATTTTATCCTTACCAGTCTCAGTCTGTAATTTACTTACAGATTTAATAGAATCAAAGAACTGTTTCAGCTCTACAGTAAGTTCATCAGTAACTTGTTTTACTTTGTCCATAGATTCAACAGCAACAACAGCTTTCTTAATCTCATCAATCTTACCCTGCATTCCAATTACTTGGAGATGAGTAGCAAGATGATTGAGAACATATTCTGGTGCTTTCTTAGAAATTGCTTCAGCAAAAACTTTTAATAAAAGTCCAGAATGTAAAAACAACATATCTTTATCAGTAACAAAATGATGCGGATAGTCTTTGTGTACTTTCTTAGTAGAATATTCTTGAGGGAAAGCAATATCAGGAAGTTTATCTATATCAACATTTTCAGGTTCTGATTTGCTTAATTTTGAACTATGCTTGAATGTTAAAATTTCTTTTTCAGAAGGGTTTTCCTTTTCGCATTCGCTCAAAGCCTTTCCTATTGCTACTCCTAATGTATCAGCATTAGCAGGTTGAGTAGTTAGACAAATATGAAAAAGTTCTCCATCATCAAGAACAAAAATTTCTTTTTTCATTTCATCACTAAATTCTCTAAATACTTTAGTAATCTTTCCACCTATAGAAAGGCCGTAATTAATTCCTGTTTTCATCTGCTTTATAATAAAATCAACAGCAGGACTATCAGAAGGCTTCATTAATTTTGCTTTAATATTAAAATTTTCTTCATCTCCACCTGATTCCTTAACTACCCCAATAGTCTGCTTAGATTCTTGCGGATAATGCGTATTATCAGTAAGAGGCAAACCTTTACCAGTTCTCTGCATTTTTGCTATAAAATTCTTAGATACTCTTTCATCTTCTCTATCAATATTAGTAGTAGAGGCTGTACCGTAAAGTACAGGATGTTTACTATCAGCAATTTCTTTTTCGAGTGAAAGAAAATCTTCTCCATCTTCAGTAAGAATTTTACCAAGTTTTATGAAACCCTCAAATTTTTTGGGTTCTTTTAAAATAACTTCTTTCAAAATTTTGCCTCCATTTTTAAAATAAGAAAGGAAAGTTTTCTCAATAATTTCCTTATTTCTATTAGATTTGTAACACCATATATCATCTTTTAAATAACAATGTTTCTTTATATATTTCCAGGTTTCATCTTTATCAAACTTATTATTAATATACGTTATAACAAATGCTTTACCTATACCTTTATTGAATCTTTTTTTATCATCAATGTCCCATAAATATCTTCCATTAATCATTTTCTTAAAATACCCAGCAGTAGGTAGTGATACTTGAGTTACAAATTTTACTATTTCTTCTTCTTCAAGTTTATCACACTTATGAGCTATACTCTTAATCATTATCAAAGCAACATCACTATTCTTTTGATCAAATATAGACTTAATAAAATTAGACAGCTTTCTTCTTCGAGAAGAAGGATTGTTGTAGTCAAAATACATAGCATAATATTGAGCTTTTGCAAAATCTTCAAAATTTTCAGTTACAAAATTTTTCCACTCTTTAGGATGGTCATATTTTAATAATGAAAATAAAAGTTTATCTTCTGCAACTTTAATAAATCCATAGCTGCTGTAATCACCATTAATAGGTTTAAAATGAATATCTTGCATCATTACCTTTTACCATTAAAATTAATATCAAATCTCTGTACTGTATCTACTACTGCATTATTTGTTGGAAAAGAATAAGCCTTACTATAAAAATGCTCTCTCTTTTTAACAAGAGAAGTCACCACTTCTTTAAGCTCAGTATTGCTCATTTTTTCTAATCCAGTTGGTACTTTAAAATTATTTATTAAATACCTATAATTTGGGTCAGATACTGAAGCAATTTTCTTTTTCTTATCATCTGCATTATCATCTGCATTATCATCTGCATTATCACTTTTAACATTATTATCAGCAGCATCAGGAGCTAATTTAGCTTGATGATATTCTTCTAAAATTGAAAGCGGAGCAAAATTAAGAGGCACAAAAGGCTCATCACCCCAAGGTACAGAATTCATTTGTAACTTACTTCTTAATTGATTTATAGTAATTACTCCATGCTCTAAATATATTTCATCTATCTCTGCTTGCTTCTTTTCATCTTCTATATCAAGATTAGTAGATGTCAAATAAATATCATCAAAATTCAAATTCTGATCTGCCCATATAAGAGTTGCATTCATAGTATGAACCAACATCCTAATGAGAGGAATTATTGCATTCTTCTTAAATTGTTCAGTTTGCACTTCAGAATTTAATTTCCCTGTTGTATCAGTAAGAACACCAAGAACCATAGGTTGACAACCATATATTGCTAACATACGGCTTAATAATAATAAATCCCAATTTATAAATTCCATGTCTTTATGAGAAGTTCTCAATTCGTGAATCTTTACATTACCTTTTTCTGCTCCCATAAATAAAGGCAAATGAGGTTTTCCTTTAAGCTCACGATTATACCAAGTTTTTGCTCTTTCTAAAGCACCTTGACCTTTACCAAAACCGAGATTCTCAAACAGAAATGCTATATTAGGTTTTGCATTATTCTGAAAGAATTTATAATTATAATTGACCATTTCAAGATCACCAAGAATAGATATTGCCAAAGAAGTAATAGGGGAAAGACCATTTGCATATCCTGCCCTACGGTTTTTAATAAAATTCATAAAAGAATATTTATCAAAAGTTGCTATAGTTTCTCTATTTCGATACTGAACGTAAGTTTTAGTATCTGGTAATGTTCCATCTGGTTTTGGATTAACAAAAAGTTCTTCACCAGTAATATTAGTCCATATAGAATACTCATTCTTTTCAGAAGAATATTTTGATTCTTTTATAATTTGAGCACCAGCTTCATCATATATAAGAACATCTTTAAGAATTTTCTTACGGATTTCATAAAAACTTTCATTATCTGAATTAGGTCTAAGTAGAAGCTTGGCTATAGTTTCCATCTTTCTTTTAACTGCATCAGATATATCACCTTTCCCATCAACTCTACTTTGTATTGGCATAGGAAATAGTTCAACTTGACAAGAACGCTCTACAGTAAGGTCTATGATTGCTCTAATCCATTCATTAGTTTCATAAGCATTAGTCATAAAATCTCTGGTTACTGCGAAATCAGGATCTTCATGAGGTTCAGTATCAGAAGAAGTCATCATATCACTATGACGCACTTTGCCTTTTAACTTCTTTTCCAGAGTCATTGCTCTGGCAGTTTTAACCATAGTTCTTGAAGGTGCTATCATATTTTTCCTTAATGTTTAAGTTTTATTTGATTTACTATGCACGTTTATTTGTACTATTATGCAGATTATACTTACAATAATTGCTCCAACAAATTTAGATATAGCAGTTGGTATTTCATATGAGTCAAAGTTAATTATAATATACACTCCGTACACAATAGAAAAAAGTAATAACACATAAAAAGTATCAATAAAGATTACAGACAATAAAGTTTCAAACTTCTGAATAATTTCTGCATATGTATCAGGGTCTAAAAAAATTGCAATAATATTTTTTATCCTCAACCATAATTCTTTCCTTTTTTGCCTTTTTAAATCACGTTTAAAATTACTTTCAGGTTTATTATCTTTTTTCTTTTCAGGTAAAGAACCTGATATGTTCTCTTTAATATCATCAAAAGTATCTTTTACTTTTCCCATCATAGATTTCTGCGGTTTCTCTACAACATCATCCAAAGTATACTTCTCCATCTCCTGCTAACTCCTTCACTAAAGTATTTGTAACTGCTGCACATCCATCTAATACATCTTTACTACCATTCTCTATCCCTTCTGTTTCAAATCTCTCAGTAGAAATGTCTGGATGATCAATTTTATTACCTACATCTAAAACTTCTTTAGCTTCACGTCTGAAAATAGGATTGCTATAAATTTTAAATATTCCCTGTTGCATATAATCTTTCATAGTGTAATAAGGTGCTTTACTTCTATCAACAGAAAATTCTTCAGCATCTATTCCTTTTCGGTTAAATTCTTGAATAGACTCTGCACTATTCCATCTATCAAGAGTTACTTTTAAAATTCCAAAACTACGCTTCTCTTGTAAATCTATAGCAAACTTCCTAACGTCAGCTATGCGTACTTCTTTGGCTTCTCTTGTGCAAACAATTTGTGCAGCAAGATCAATTACTATGCCATATCTTAACTGACCTTGATATTCAGATAAATCTATCCCATATTGCTTTTTATAATAATCTATCCATGCTTTATCATAATGTACTCTCATTTGTTGCATATGAGCTAATACCATTCCTATGGCATCTCCACCATTAAAAGTCTGGCCTTTAGCTAAGTCTATATGAAGCGCATAATAATATTCATCATCTCCTTTAAACCATGGTTCTACAAGATTATTAATTCCAATAGAAATATCTTTTATTGTATGAGTATCATTTCTCAGAGGATTTATAGAAAATCTCTGCACAGTATCTATAGCACCATCTATAACAAAAGTATTGCTGAAAAGATTAGAAGTTTCAAATTTAGGGTCTTTGCACTCATATATCATTGCAGCCTTTTCAGGGTCTTTTTCATAATCATCCCTAAACTGTTCTCTCAAATCTCCTTCTGATTTATCAGTTCTTACTTCATAAGTTGAATACTTCCGTACAAATGCTCTGGGATTTTTAGATGCTTTCTTTAACATTATGCTCATAGGACAGTTTGTCCCATACTTATAGCTTATGCACATTAATTTACCAAACTTAGAACTTCTTCGTATTGAAGAGCCTAAAGAATCATATTGTCCTATAAGTTTATCATCACTCTTACCAGTAGATACACCAAATACTCTTTCAGGTCTCATTGCTCCAACTTCATCCATAACTCCTAAAACAATAGTAAGACCTTCACCAGTAAATTTATCTGATGTTAGAGAATGACAAGTTATTCCTCTTTTGAACTCAATATTAACTTGTTTAATATCTCCATCTCTATCACGCAAATCCATATACTTAAATTTTCTTGTTCCAACATCAAAGTAAAAGTTTTTAGTTGAGAACCAAGGCATACCTGTATCTGGATCACGAGTTTTCTTAATGAAAGCAACAAGATATTTGAAAAATATATTTTTAGCTTGTTTTGCATTAGAAGCTACATTTACAAGGTCTATAGGGGAACCTACACCAAGCCCTAAAAACTTTTGAGGATTTGTCATACAGGCTAATTTATAACACTGATAATCAAAACATTTTGCAATAGTAGAATCTTTTCCACTACCTTTACCCCACATTAAGATAGACTCTGCCCAATTTAAGTCTGTATATTCAAAAGGATTTCTACCACAAATAACATCAACAGTTTCTTGTTGTTTAGCAGAACAAGACTCTCCAAGCATCTTTTCAAAGAAATAGCGAGAATCTACTGGCTCATATCTCCACTCTTCATTAAATGGAGAGAATCCTGTAGGAAATTCTTCTGTAAATGTTTCATTTTGTTTTTGTTCTTTAAATTTCTCATCACGTGTTTTTGCTAAATCTTCCATTTCATCAAATAGAGTATCAATATATGCTTCTTTTAGATTCTTTTTGCCAGAACCTAAAATTGACCTTTCTGATTTTAAAACATCTGAAAAAGTCTTTCTTGACATTAGAACCTCTGTGGCTGTTCAATTAATATTGGTTTACCAGAATCATCATAAATACCAATTTGTATACCAGAACAATAAAGGTATCCATTTAAGAAACGTGGTTGAAAAAGTCTATAGCAATGTTTAACTTTGGTTTTAGGATTTGTGCAAGAAAAATCTAAAGCATCTTTCCATTTAGCATCAACTTGTTTGCCTTCTACTGTAGAAGCTGTGTACTTTTCTTCAAGGATAGGTAAAGCTGTGTGAATCTTTAATTCTAATTTTTCCCAATTAATAGAACCATTATGAATTTCTTCATCAAGGACTTCTTTAATTTTCCTCATATGTTACTTTCCATTCTTTAAATTGGTTTGTTTTCAATCTCTTTATGAATGTAGGATAATCTTCAAAGTAGATAACTTTTCCAAACATTCTTATTTGAGCACACTTACCACACATAGGTTCAAATTTATTAGAATCTGGTCTTAAAATTATAAATCCTGACTCAATATGATATTTGTCTAAACAATTACAACACTCTACTTTACCAGAAGACATACTAATTTTGATGAATTCAGAATTAGGTTTAACTGGTTCTTTTGGTACTAAGTATTTTGGTATCATATTCCATTTCCTAATTTTGTTATAATTACCCTAATCTTAAAATCATAGAACGGTTGTGTGAATTCACACAACCGCTGCACCGTAAGGTGCAGCAAAGTTTCTTATTTGAAACTTTCATACTGTAACTCTCCCTATAAGAAATATATATTAGCGTAGCTAATATATCTTCCTTATAAGAAAAGAACAGTTTATTTACCTTTTACCAGATAATATTATTATTTATACTATCGTATATAGGAGGTTTACTTAACACATTTCACAGTAAATTATTGTGTTTACTTTGATTTTTAAGTTTTAAATTTTCCCTCACTATACATCAAATTCATTCAAACTATTAGAATTATTACATTTATTATGTTCTGTTACTTTGTTTGATAAAGTAGGTACAAATAAAATTCCGCAATCTTCACAAGAATAATACTGCACATTATTTCTACTACCATATATGATTGGTTCCTGAAGATGAGGAATAATTTTAATACTTTTGCATAATGGACATTTCATGAGCATTCTCTGGATAAAAACCTATAAAGCTAATATAACTAAAAAACAGTTATGAAGTAATAAATATATGATACTTTCTTTAAAATGTCGAAAAAAGTATTTAGTATCAGGTAAAGTTTTTATTATATTATCTCTAAGCCGAGAAAGGTTATATATGAAAACAAGCATGGATAGAAGGACTACTGTACTATTAGATTTCAATAATCAAGTATGGAGAAATCACTTCGCTACCGAGAGGAAAATGCAACCCAACTCTGATGGTATCCATACTGGCTCAGTATTGGGTCTAATGAAAGTATTAAGACATGCTATGAAAATTGCTTCCAATAATGGAACACCCAAGTTAGTAATATGTGAAGATAGATACCCGAAAAGAAAACATCAACTCTATAAAAAATATCAAGATGCTTTTAAAGATTATGATGGGTATATTAAATATAAAGGCAACCGTGATAAAAAAGATTTGGATTATAATCCAATAGAACTATGTCAAAAATATATCAACTGTATTCCACATACTAAGTTTTTTCTTGATGGTGAAGAAGCTGATGATGTAATAGCTTCTTATGTTATGAAACATCCAACAGAAGATATTTTTATATATTCTTCTGATAGAGATTTATGGCCTTTACACCATAGAAATATCAGAGTTATTTTTGATAGTGATGGTAATACTCCTACTCAAGAAGCGTGTTTAAAACGATTTGAAACACCAGATTTTAGAAAAATCTATTTACATAAAATTATTCGTGGAGATAGTGGTGATAATGTTAAAGGTGTTAAAGGTTACCAATTTAAGAAATCTATAAAGGCTTTTGATAATTGTGACGGAACTTTAGAAGATTATTTCATTAAATTGTATGAAATGTTTGGTAAAAATAACCCTTTTTTGTCTAAATTATTTTTACCACACAATATAAGATTGATGGTATTAAATCAAAAAGTAGTTCGATTAAAATGGAACATAGATTATGAAATTCAAAAGATTACTGAGCCAAATACAGATGAATGGAAAAATCTATGTATGATTTTTGAAACACCATCACTTTTAAACCTTAAATTAATGGAGTTGTTCTAATGCCAAGCGGAATCCGTAACTTATTTTGGGAAAATGAAAAACATGTTGAACTATTTAAGAAACTTTGTAAAAAATCTGAAAGTAGACCTTTAATCAGATGGAAAAAATTTCGCAAACTTGACAAAAAAGGAGTATTTAAAGATGTCAGTAATTCTCAGCTTACATCTACCCATAGAAAAATGTGGCTTGTAGAAAAAGGAATCTGCCCTAAATGTGGGAAATACTATTTGGAAGATAATCAAAAAGTATGTTCTGAATGTGTTGAGAGAAATAAAAAGAATGTTGTAGAATTTTACAAAAGAAAGAGAGAAACTAATGCTGACTGAAGATGAAACTCAAGAGTATTGGGAAGAACGATCTAATAAATTGGGAGAAAGAACTGTTGGCTATGGTGATAAAAGTCTTGAACAGCAAGACGGTTTTTATAAAGAAGTGTCGGAGTTTATATTTAATATTGTTGATGGTTCCCTTAGTACTGTTGATTATGGTTGCGGAATAGGAAGACACTCTCCTTCTTTTACTGGAACATATTTAGGTATTGATATGACTGAACAATTAATCCGCTATGCTATGAAACGCAATCCGAATAAAACATATATATGCTCTAATAATCCGTATATTTCTGATGATATAGGTGGCATCCAATGGATACAACAATTCTTTACTGCCACAGTTCTTCAACATTGTGATGATGAATTAGTTTTAAAAATATTAGATTCAGTTTATTATCAAAAGAAAACAAATTTTATATTTGCTTTATATGAAAATAGTCACGGATTTAAGAAATCTCATGTTATTGGACGTAAACCTTCTGATTATATTGATTTTATTAAAAAAGTTGGTTTTAATATTGGAAAACTTCAAGTTAATACTCATCTTAATAAAGGTGAACAACATTCTTTGATAAAGGTTTGGGTATGAAAGCATATATTGTGGCAGGTATGAAAAGATCAGGTCATCATGGGCCTGTTATGTGGATAAGTGCTAACATACCATATGGCACTATTCTATTTAATGATTGTAGTAAAGGATGGTCAAATAAAGTTTTAACACCTTCTAATTATCAATCTCCACAAGCTCAAGAAATTGCTGTAGGTGATATAAAAAATATCCGTAATGCTATATTCAATATTGAAGATTTTAATATGGATTGGCTTGATAAACATGATGTAATAAACTTTCATAATGTGGAACGATATTTAGAAAAATATTTCATATTGGTATTGCGTGATCCATGGAATTGGTTAGCTTCAAGATTAAAGATGGGTGGTAGTGTTGTCAAAGAGCTTGACAAGAAAATAAATTACTATAATAAACAGTGTGAATTTGCTTTAAAATTAAAGACTTATAAGTATGCACCTTCTACAATTATTATCAATTATAATATGTGGTTTACCGATATTAAGTATAGGAAAAGATTAGCCCAAGTTTTAAATTTGAATACTGGTGCTGAAAATAATGGCCTGAATATTTTATCTACTCGTGGTGGTGGTTCAAGTTTTGATAAATTAAAATATACAGATAAAGCTCAAGATATGAGCGTACTTAATAGATGGAAATATTATTCAAAATCTGAATTCTTTAGAGATTGTATTAAAAAGATACCTATGAAATATCAAGACTTATTTCCAGAAGTAAGGGATGAGTATTATGCCAAAACTTTCAACTCAATATGAAGGATATAAGAACTATTGTATAAAGCAAGATAGAGAACCACTTTCTTATGAAGAATGGCTCAAAGAGAAAACTAAACAAAAAATAGTTACAACTTGTAAAAAATGTAAGAAAGGAATTGTCTAATTTTCATATAGTATTTCAATAGAAAATTTATTATATTAATATTAAGAAAGGAGAAAGCTATATGAAAGATATTAAAAAAAGAATGTTATTTGTTGTAAATAAGATAATAGAGGTTGTCTTAATTGCTATGATTACAGCGTTTCTTACGGCTTTTATAGTTATATCCTATTTAAAGCCTTATTTAGAAAATTTTAAATCTCAGAGTCCATATATGTTTCAAAATACTATTGAAAAAGTAAATATATGATTTGTGAATGGTCAGATAAATTCAGGCAAGATTATAAAATTTATCTGGAGCCATTATTAGCAAGTGCTTGTTTAGCAGAAGGAGCAAAATTAAAAATTACAAGGTCTAAATATATTAGATATTGTATTATAAGAGGATTAATTAAAGATGGTTATCCTTTAAATAAAATAACTCATAAATTTGATAAATTTTATAAATCAATAAGTTAAATAAGGGAATTTCGTATAATAGGGGGTTGTCGTAAACTCCAGTCGTACTTTTAACAATATTGAGGTTGCTTATGTGGTCAACAGTATGTGCAGTATTAATAGCGTTGCTGATACTTTCGATAGCTGATAATATGAAGCTACGCAACAAAATAAAGGAAGGCACTACTTCCGCATCCGACAACAAACAAAGTACACAATCAATTTGCAAAACTTGTAAGAAACGGTTCCACTGTGATGTGTGGGCACTCGAGCATAATGAGTATCCACTCGAGTTGGTCGTCTCG
>Ga0272441_10001446_pt1 | contig 50638 bp, 48 predicted proteins | sample SSMProp6N_FD_193582 | JGI IMG/M metagenome (GOLD analysis project Ga0272441, IMG submission 193582) | Marine sediment archaeal communities from Little Sippewissett salt marsh, Falmouth, MA, United States - SSM-Prop-6N | ecosystem: Environmental > Aquatic > Marine > Wetlands > Sediment ... | reverse complement strand
CTTGATACCGATCTTGCAAGCGGTTGTTATATGGAGTCTGAGGGATTTGCCGTTGTCTTCGCATCTCACGATGCAAAGGAGGGCATGTCCGCTTTTCTTGAAAAACGAAAACCACAATTCAAAGGGGAGTTAGGATAAAATGGATTTTGCACTTACCGAAGAACAACAGATGGTCAAGGATATGGCCCGGAGGTTTGCGGAAACTGAAATAAAACCCACTGCCGCCGAATTTGATGAGAAACATCAACATCCCGCTGATATCGTGGCCCAGCTCGGCGAACTCAAGATGATGGGCATAGCCGTGCCTGAGGAATACGGCGGAGGCGGCATGGATTACGTAAGCTACGTGCTGGCCCTGATCGAGATCTCCAAGGCATGCGCGTCCACAGGCGTTATAATGAGCGTGAACAACTCTCTGTACTGTTTCCCCGTCATGGCATACGGTACTGAGGAGCAGAAAAAGAAATACCTGGAACCGTGTGCCTCCGGAGAAAAGATAGGCTGCTACGGGCTGACCGAGGCCGGTGCCGGCTCCGACCCGGCAGGGCTCAGGACTACGGCGGTAAAAGACGGAAATGAATGGATACTTAACGGGGAAAAGAAATTTATCACAAACGGAAATATCGCCTCCTACTGCGTGCTTGCAGCGCTTACCGAAAAGGGGGCGGGTTACAAGGGAATCAGCACCTTTGTCGTAAACCTGGAAGACACACCCGGTTTCAAGGTCGGCCGGGTTGAAGACAAACTGGGGATACTCGCATCAGGCACATCCGAACTCATTTTCGAGGATGCCAGGGTGCCTGCCGATGCACTGCTTGGAAACGAGGGAGAGGGTTTCAAGCAGATGCTGTCGACCCTTGACGGGGGCCGGATCGGAATCGCTTCTCAGGCCATAGGGATCGGAAGGGCCGTCATAGAGGAGGCGGTAGAGTATGCAAAGACAAGAGAGCAGTTTGGAAAGCCGATAACCGCATTTCAGGCCATCCAGTGGAAGCTGGCCGACATGGCCACAGAACTGGACGCGGCTGAACTTCTGACACTAAGGGCTGCATGGCTTGAAAGCAACAAAAAGCCTTATGAAAAAGAGGCGGCCATGGCCAAAATGTATGCCTCCGATGCGGCAATGCGAGCGTCCATCGAAGGAGTACAAATCCTGGGCGGGTATGGATACTGCAAGGAATACCCCATGGAACGACACATGAGGGATGCAAAAATCTGTCAGATATATGAAGGTACCAACGAGATAATGCGTCTCGTTGTGGCCAACAATCTGATAAAAGGAAGATAAAACCCGTCTTCTTCTCACCAAAATGCTGCCTGAAGTCTTCAACCTGAACAGACAACCAGTTGAGGCAAGACCTCAGGCAGCCTACCGAATACCTTCAATTTCCTATATAATCTTCTTGCAGATACTTCAGACCGGACTGTTTTAAGGTTGACCTTGCATGCACAGGTATCTTAAAGTATTAATAAAACAGCTTTGTCTGGCATAACAGGCTTTTCAATCATCATGCAAAGGGACCCTGTCACTTTTTTTGTCGACCCGGCTCAGAGAACCAGGTTCCCCATAATGGAATAAAACACGGAGTCTCGTCATGAGCATAAAAGTCTTAGGAATCTACGGAAGCCCAAGGGCCAAAGGGAATACGGATCAGCTTCTTGATAAAGCGCTGGAGGGGGCGAAAGCGCAGGGCGCAGAGATATCCTCCGTATATGCCAGGAAGCTTAAGATGTCAGGTTGTCTTGAGTGCGGAGGATGCGACAAGACAGGCAAATGCGTGGTAAAAGACGACATGCAGAAGGTCTATCCCCTTATCAAAGAAGCCGCGATAATTATTCTCAGCTCCCCCATGTTTTTTTATAGTGTCACCGCCCAGGTCAAGGCGATCATGGACAGAAGCCAGGCCATGTGGTCCGGAAGGATGCTGACCAAGACAAAGGAGCAGAGAAAGCAGTACGACAGTGGAAGAGGTTATCTGATCGCCTCAGGGGCGACAAGGGGGAAAAATCTGTTTGAAGGAGCGGAACTGACCACAAGATATTTTTTCGACGCCCTGGACATGAGCTATGAAGGGGGCCTTTTCTTCAGAAGGATTGAAAAGCCCTCTGACATAAAAGAAAAGGAAGGGGCACTTGAATCGGCCTTTGCCTTTGGTAAAAAGATCGTCATTGATGCAAAAAACAAGGCATAATCCCGACCGAGGCGGGAAAGTTGGTCTTTTTACGAAGCCGTCGTCGTATCCGTAAAAAACCAAAAGACGGCACAGTAAAAAGTTCCAAATGCAAGGCCTGCGAGCCTTGAGGAATGAGGCGTACTTTAAGTACGTCGCAATGACGAAAGACGAAGCATAACGCAGCAGTCGGTCTTTTTACGAAGCCGTCGGCTTTGATTTACGCACCTTTGCTATATTCGATTTTATCTTCTCGAGCCCCGGCCTGGCAAGAGCCGTCTTTCCGAATTTTCCGCTAAATGCCTTCAAATCCATCTCAAGGATCTTTTCCGTTGAGGGAAGGCACACCTTCCTTTCCTGTTTTACACTGTTGAAGGGACATACCTCCTGACAGATATCACAGCCGAAAAAGCAGTCGCCCATCAGAGCTGCCTGCTCATCCGTTACCTCCCCCTGATACTCAATAGTCAGGTAGGACAGGCATTTTGAGGCATCCACTGAAAAAGGCCTTTCAAGTGCCCCTGTGGGGCAGGCATCCATGCATCTCGTGCATGCCCCGCATTGATTTTGAAGAGGCCTTTTTTCTTCAAAGTCCATATCCACGGTTGTGAGAACTTCGACAAGAAAAAAGTAGGACCCCTTACCCGGCAGGATACACATATTATTCTTACCAATAAACCCGATACCGGCCTCGTACGCGAAACTTCTCTCAATGATCGGCGCCGAATCGACGCATACCCTGCTTCTGGAACCTTGATATGCCTCGCCCAATGACTTTACCAGCGACTTACCCAGTTTTCTCAATCGATTATGGTAATCTATTTTATCCGGTTCCGAATATCTTGCAGTGCGGTAACCGTCAGGTGTGCAAGGTATGCCGGGAGAATAAGGATAAGCCAGAGAAACTACCGTTTTACAGCCGTCAAGAAGGGACTCCGGATTTTCTCTCAGATCTTTATTCCTCTCTATCCATTTCATCTCGCCATTTTTTCCGGCATCGATCCATGAATGGAAGTGCTCTATAAAAAGGGGCCTCTTGGGTCTTGAAAACCCTACTGCGGCAAATCCAAATCTCAAGGCATCTTTGATGAGGTTATCCAAGGCTCTGTTTTCTGCTCATACCTGCTCAATTAGAAAAAGATCTATTTCTTCAGTCCTGTCTGAGACCGATCCAACCGGGGGTCCTTATTTTTCAAATCCCCTATAACTCTTCACCCTGTTTAGAGTTCAAAGGGCGTAAGGCTTTCAAAACCGTCGGAGGTCACCAGTATTGTCTGCTCAAACTGGGCGGAAAGGGACCCGTCCTCTGTGACCGCCGTCCACTGGTCGTCAAGTATGCGCAGTTCCTTTTTCCCGAAATTGATCATGGGCTCGATGGTAAAGACCATACCGGGGATCAGCGCCAGGCCTTCCCCCTTTCTTCCGTAATGCAAAACCTGGGGGGGTTCATGAAAGTCCAGCCCTACTCCGTGACCCACATATTCTCTGACTACGGAACAACCCTGTCCCTCGGCGTATCTCTGGATGGCCCATCCTATATCCCCCAGTTTTTTCCCAGGCCCCACCTGCTCCAGCCCCCTTTTGAGGCATTCCCTAGCGACTCCGACGATCTTAACGGCATCACCGCCGGGGGTGCCTATAAAAAAGGTCTTGCTCATATCCGCGTAATAACCGTCAAGGATGGGGGTGACGTCAACGTTTACGATATCTCCATCCTTGAGAATACGCTTTCCCGGAATACCGTGGCATATCTCTTCATTTACGGAAACACAGACACTCTTGGGATATCCCCTGTAATTCAAAGGGGCTGGAATTGCTCCTCTTTTCAGGGTAAGTTCATGGACAAGTGTGTTGATCTCATCGGTATCCATTTCCGGCCTCAAATTCGCCTCAACAAGATCAAGGGTTTCAAGTGCGATCACACCCGCCTTTCTTATCCCTTCTATATCGGCCTTTTCCTTGAGTCTTATCCCGTAATTCTTCAAGTAGATCGATTTCAAGGCCTCATAAGACGGTTCTATCTCTTTTTTCAGGCAACAATTTTTGTATTTGAGCCCGCTTCCGCAGGGGCAGGGGTCATTACGCCCCACTTTTTTCTTCTTTTTTTTCAGTTTCAACTTCCATACCTCAAAGGATTAGTGTTTCACACGGCGCTCTTGTGCCGATTCGCTTGTACCTCTTAACAGAATTACGGATGGAAATCAAACGATGCGTCAGAATAGTGTTCGATTCATCTCTTTTACACACTCGGGCCGGAAGCCTAAAAAAGGCATACCTAATCCCCATTGCCTTGAGCGCTTTTCATCCTTTCTCGCCCCCCTATAAGGCCTCCGGAAAGAATCCCCCCTACGCTTGTACGTAAACAAGCAAAGGCATAAAAAAAAGGGCAGAGGTGTAAAAAGACCGGGGGGACCTTTTCAGTGAATTATGGCGGTTTACAGTAAAACCGGTTGAAAATCCCATTGTGAAAGGTTATGAAAATGCTCAACGACGGTTGGATTTAACCGGCAAGCGGATAAGGCATAAAAACTTTCAGATTAAATAAGGGCCCTGCGACATGATCTATCCCAGGCTTTCATATCTTGTTCCGGTCATATGCAGCAGAAGGATGCTCGTGGCTCTATTGATGGGCTTTGCCTGCGGCCTTCCCCTGCTCCTCACCATCACGTTGCTCCAGGCCTGGATGAAAGAGGAGGGGGTGGACCTCACGCTCATCGGGCTGACCGCCCTTGTGGGCCTTCCCTACACGGTAAAATTTCTATGGGCCCCCGTTCTTGACCGTTTCACCCTCCCTTTTCTCGGACGCAGGCGCGGATGGCTGCTTGTCGCGCAGATCTTTCTTGCCCTTTCCATTTTAGGCCTTGCAGCTACCGATCCCTCAAAATCACCGATCCTGCTGACCTTTGCGGCATTTCTGGTAACATTTTTCAGTGCTTCCCAGGACATCGTAGTAGATGCATACAGGAGGGAGGACCTCCCTGACAGGGAACTCGGCCTCGGCTCCTCCCTTTATATAAACGGATACAGGGTCGGGATGCTGCTTGCCTCCGGCGGCGGTCTCATCATGTCGGATCACATCTCCTTTCAGGTGGTCTACGCGATAATGGCGGCATGTATGCTTCCGGGGATAATAACCACGCTTCTGACCCCGGAACCCGGTATGGCGGAGGGCAGGCCTGAAACGATCAGGGATGCGGTGCTGGAACCGCTTTTGGAATATTTCCGACGTGACGGGGCAATGCTTATACTCCTTTTCATACTCCTTTACAAGATGGGGGATACCATGGCCGCCGCCATAACCACCCCCTTTTACCTGGATATAGGCTTTTCCAAGACCCAGGTCGGTACCGTTGTCAAGCTCTTCGGTTTCTGGGCCACCATCCTCGGCAGTCTCCTGGGTGGCGTATTGATGCTTCAGCTCGGTATAAACCGGTCCCTCTGGATCTTCGGTATACTGCAGGCCGCCTCCACATTCTGTTTTTCAATTCTTGCAGCGGTTGGTAACAACATCTCCCTTTTGTCAGGGGTAATCGCCTTTGAAAATCTTAGCAGCGGGATGGGTACCGCCGCCTATGCCGCTTTTATGGCAAGCATTACCGATAAGAGGTTCACCGCAACCCAGTATGCGCTTCTGACCAGCCTCATGGGTGTTCCCAGGGTCCTGGCATCCGCCCCTACAGGGATACTGGCCAAGAATTTAGGTTGGGAGGCATTTTTTATAATCTGCACATTAATAGCTATACCGGGTATGCTTCTTTTGTTAAGATGCGCCCCCTGGAATGAGAAAACCTGATAGAAGCACGTCCGCTAAAGACCACATGACGGAGGAAAAACCAGGTGAAGTGTTCGACATGCGGTAAAGAAACCGCAGAAGATAAAATTGTACGGATAGACGATGAGCCTGTGTGCGTTGACTGCCTGTTCGGAGAAGTAACGCCCTTTACGATCAGGCCGATAGGTATTGTAAAAAATGACAAAAAAAGGAAAAAAACGGGATTCGGCACAACGGGCGGGGATATCTCCGTAATACATCTCCTTCCCGGCATGACTCGTTTCATGAAGGGGTTGAGCGAGGAAACCCACCTCATGATAGTATGGTATATACATAATGCCGGGGCGGTCAGAACCGACTTTTCACGCGGCTGGGACGGAAAGAGGGTCGGACCTTTCGCCTCCCGTACCCCGGACAGGGTGACCCCCATAGGGGTAACAGACGTTGAACTGCTTGAGGTAGACTCCGACAGGCTTACGGTAAAAGGGCTGGATGCCGTTGATGGAACTCCGGTTCTGGATATAAAGGTAGGGATGGAGAGTCTTGAAAGAACCGGAAGGAAAAACTATTCATGAAAAAATTAAAGGCCATAGGCTTTGATCTCTTTAATACATTGATAACGGTCGAGGCCCATGCCCTGGGCACCGCCCTTTCCAGGTTGATTCGAACCCTCAACATGGAAGGCATCCCGATTGAGGAGGATCAATTCGTTGAGGCGCACAGAAAAGCCGCAACAGGCTTTCTGGAGCAGATAAAAGCCACGGGCAGGGAGACGCACAACAGCTTCTGGATAAGTAAGGCCCTTGAAAACCTCGGTCATGATTACCCCCCTGATTCCCCTCAGGTCAGTGCCGCGGTTGATTCATACTTCAGTTCCTTTATCCTGCACTGCCATCTTATCCCGGGGACCCTGCAACTGCTTGAAACCCTGGGACATGGTTACAGGCTGGGCATGCTTTCAAATTTTACGCACCCCCCTGCTGCAAGAGAAATTATCCATGCACTGGGGATATCAAAGTTCTTTGATACGATACTCATATCAGGAGAAATCGGTTTCAGAAAGCCCCACCCTCTTGTCTTTAAGATGCTCCTGGAAGAGTTGGAGGTGAGGCAGGATGAATTGATATATATCGGAGATGACCCTGAAGCGGATATTGAAGGTGCCCTGAGATCAGGTATAAGGCCCGTGCTTACGACATATGTAAGGGATAATAATATAGCCTACGCGCCGGGGATCCTCTCCCGGGGATATGAGCAGGTGGATCCGGGGATAGAAACGATTTCAGACTGGCAGGATCTGTTGGGCCTTATCCGGTAGAAGACAGGAATTCTTTATTTGGCATATTCCACTGCCCGTGTCTCCCTGATTACCGTGACCTTTATCTGTCCGGGATAACTCAATTCCTTTTCTATCTTCTTTGCAATATCCTTGCATATGATAAAGGACTGGTCGTCGTTTATTTTCTTTCCCTCCACCATGATCCTTATCTCTCTGCCTGCCTGTATTGCAAAGGCGTTGTTAACTCCGTTAAAGGACGTGGCAATCTTCTCAAGGCCTTCAAGCCGCTTGACATATGATTCAAGCATCTCCTGGCGCGCACCGGGCCTGGCTCCCGAAAGGGTGTCGGCGGCCTGGACCAGGATGTCAAGTACGCTCTCCGGTTCCACCTCTTCATGATGAGCTGAAATGGCGTGGACCACCCGGTTTGACTCCCCGAATTTCTTCGCCAGATCGGCGCCTATAATGGCGTGAGGCCCTTCCACCTCATGATCAACGGCCTTTCCTATGTCATGCAGAAGGCCCGCCCTTTTTGCCTGCTTCACGTTCTGGCCCAGCTCAGCAGCCATCACCCCGCAGATAAAACTGACTTCCCTTGAGTGCTGCAAGACATTCTGAGCGTAACTCGACCGGTATTTAAGGCGCCCTATGAGTTTTATCAGCTCCCGGTTGATCCCGTGGACACCCACATCGAATGTCGCCTGTTCCCCCGCCTCGAAAATAGCCGCTTCGACCTCCTTTTCCACCTTTGCGACGATTTCCTCTATCCTGGCAGGATGAATCCGTCCGTCCTCTATGAGCCTTTCAAGGGATATCTTTGCGACCTCCCTCCTTACCGGATTGAAACCTGAAAGGATCACCGCCTCCGGGGTGTCATCGACGATGAGGTCAATCCCGGTGGCAGCCTCTATTGCCCTTATGTTTCTTCCCTCCCGTCCGATAATCCGGCCCTTCATCTCCTCATTGGGAAGACTGACGACGGATACCGTCTTTTCCGCTACATAATCCCCGGCATATCTCTTAACGGCAAGCGCAAGGATCTCCTGGGCCTTTCTGTCCGCCTCGGTCCGTGCCTCGTTTTCGATTTTCCGGATCAGTTTTGCGGAATCATGTTTTGCCTCTGATTCCATTGATTTTATCAGGACCTGTTTGGCCTCATCCCGCGAGATACCGGCAATCATCTCCAGCTCTTTTATCTGCTCTGCAATCAGGCGCTCATACTCCCGTTCTTTATCCTTCAGTCCCCTTTCGGCATTTTCAACGGCCCGTTCCCTTTCGGAGGTTCTGTTTTCCTTTTTTTCAAGCTGATCCATTTTCCTGTCCAGGTTCTCTTCTTTGTGAAAGAGCCGTTTTTCCTGGATATGTATCTGCTCCTTTTTTTCTTTTGTCTCCTTTTCAAACTCGACTTTCATCTGAAAGAGGGTATCTTTGGCCTGAAGCATGGCCTCTTTCTTGGTTGTTCTGGCCTCTTTTTGAGCATCCTCCAGGATCTTTTTGGAATACGCCTCGATAGAATCTATCCTGCCCTGCTCCATCTTTTTTCTTACAAAAAACCCGATAAAAAGGCCTGTAATCATGCCCGCGGCAATCGCCCCGATTACGTATAATAATGTCATGGTATATTTCTACTCCTCACCGCGCCCCCGGAACAGGCGCCAATGGGGCTGAATCGTAATGATCAGCACGTTAAAGTATGGCACTTCAAGTGCATAAGGCAGGAAGAAGATATGTAAGGGGGGTAATAATTACGTAGGTATATCAGGATAGATCAAGCCTTTATGATTGCAATATTTTCATCTGTTTACGGCTGCATTTCATAAAAACCTGTCATCTCCTCCAAAAAAGCCGACATCTTTCAAAAAAATATCTATATCTATAAATCCATATTGGGTAAAAGCCCCTTTTGATGTATCTTTCAGCCCTGCACTTTCTAAAAAGCATCTTTCCCCAGGCGCAGCAAGCCTTAGCCGGCATGCTGTTTTCGGGTGATATACAATCACGACCCGCGTATTTTGAAATCGGTCTCTTCAGACGGTTTCGCTAAAAAAAGGCCGTGTTATTCCAAATAACTGTCGATCTGAAAGCTCAGAGTACGGGCTCGTTCCTGGATATCTCTTTCCAGGTTTTCGCGATCCTTTTTCTGCTGCAGGTATTCGCTTGCTATATCAAAGGCTGCCAGTATAGCAATTTTTCTCTCCGAAAGCCCTTGGGTACTCTCCTTTATATCATTGAACCTCTCATTCACAAATTGAGCCACCCTTTGAATCTGAGCCTCATCATTATCACTTCTTATCAAATATTCCTGATTTAATATTTTTACTCTTACAGGCTTTTGCAAGGATTACCTCCAAGCTCTCAAAAGCCGATCTGTTCAATTTTCTCCAAAAGGGATATGACCTTCTGCCTTGCCATATCTCTTGACGACCTGAGTGAATCAAGCTCACGGTTTAAATCGACCAGTTTCTCCTCCTGGATCTGGGTCTTTTCAGAAAGAGACTCCTTTTCCTTTTTAAGGGCACTTACATGCTCAATGAGTTTATCTATCTTTTCTTCGAGTATCTGGAACTGGTCTATTTCTATGCTGTCTGACATGGTAGCACCTTTCTCTTTATTGTATTCTGGCATCCTATAGCCAAAACAGCCAAAGGTCAATAAAAAAGGCAGGTCTGCCAGGCCTGCCTTTTTAAGGATATTTCTAAAAAAACTATAAGGTTATCATATTTTTTTTGCCACCTTCAAACGGATCAAGGCCCTTTTAAGAGCAGACTCCACCCTGAGAAAGTCCAAATCCTTATGGCCTTTTTCCTTTTTTATCCTCTCTTTTGCCCTTTCAAGTGCCCTGCGAGCCCTTTCCACATCTATATCGCAGGCAAGCTCCGCCGAATCAACGAGTACGGAGACCTTGTTTTCCGAAACCTCGGCAAAACCGCTTGATACGGCAAGGCATTCTTCCTCGCCCTCGGCGACATATCTCATCTCCCCTGGAACGATCCCCGACAGAAAGGCTATATGGCCTTCCAGTACTCCGAACTCGCCCAGAGAGCCCGGCGCTACAACGCTTTCTACTTCCCGGCTTATGACAACATTTTCAGGTGTGACAACTTCAAGGTACAATTTTCCCATCTATTATCCTTAACCTCTATTTTTCTCCGGCCATATTCTCAGCCTTTTCCTTTGCCTCTTCCACACTCCCTACCATGTAAAAGGCGGCCTCCGGCAGTTCATCGTGTTTCCCCTCTATGATCTCCCTGAAACCGTTTATGGTATCCTTTACAGGCACATACTTGCCGGGTGTTCCGGTAAAGGTCTCAGCCACATGAAATGGTTGGGACAGGAAGCGTTGAATCCGCCTGGCCCTGGCCACGGTCAGTTTATCCTCATCGGAAAGCTCATCAATACCGAGGATTGCGATAATATCCTGAAGGTCTTTATACTTCTGCAGTATCTGCTGTACCTGTCTGGCTACAAGGTAGTGCTCTTCTCCCAGCACATTGGGGTCAAGTATCCTGGATGTCGAATCAAGCGGATCGACAGCCGGATATATGCCAAGCTCAGCGATAGGCCTGGCAAGAACCACGGTTCCGTCAAGATGCGCGAATGTCGTTGCAGGGGCCGGATCCGTGAGGTCATCGGCAGGCACATAAACACACTGAACAGAGGTAATCGAGCCCTTTTTCGTGGAGGTGATCCGCTCCTGCAGTTCACCGAGGTCGGTGCCCAGGGTGGGCTGATAACCGACGGCGCTGGGGATACGACCCAGGAGGGCTGAGACCTCGGAGCCTGCCTGAGTAAACCGGAATATATTGTCGATAAACAGCAGGACATCCTGTCCCTTTTCATCTCTGTAGTATTCGGCGGCCGTCAGGGCGGACAAGGCCACTCTGGCACGGGCCCCCGGGGGCTCGGTCATCTGTCCGTAGATCAGCGCGGCCTTTTTTAGGACACCCGATTCCTTCATCTCCAGGTAGAGGTCGTTTCCTTCCCTTGTCCTTTCACCGACGCCGGCAAAAACGCTTATTCCGCCATGCTGCATTGCGATATTATGGATCATCTCCATCATTATAACGGTCTTACCCACTCCTGCGCCGCCGAACATGCCCATCTTACCGCCCCTCGGAAATGGAACAAGCAGGTCGATCACCTTGACGCCCGTCTCGAGGACATTTACGGATGTGTCCTGTTCCTGGAACTCCGGGGCGTGTCTGTGGATCGGATAAAATTCCGTGGCATTTACCGGGCCAAGTCCGTCAACCGGTCTGCCTACCACGTTGAGCACGCGACCCAGGCCCGGCTCACCCACCGGCATCATAATCGGTTTTCCGGTATCCTTTACCTTCATCCCCCGCACCAGGCCGTCTGTGACATCCATTGCGATGCATCGGACGATATTGTCACCCAGGTGCTGGGCTACCTCAACCACGAGATTGCCCTCTATATCGTCTATGGCTGGATTGGTGATAAGAAGTGCAGTAAGAATCTCAGGAAGTTCTCCCTCTTTAAACTCCACATCAACTACCGGACCTATGACCTGTATCAGTTTGCCTTCATTCATGATTATATAAAGACCTCCTTTGATAAAAACCGTTATGCCTATCTCAACGCTTCGGCCCCGCCCACTATATCCATGAGCTCGGCCGTTATGGCTGCCTGGCGTGCCTTGTTGTAAACCAGAGTAAGGCTGTCTATCAACTCGTTACAATTCTTTGAAGCGTTGTCCATAGCAGCCATACGAGCGGCATGTTCGCTGGTCTCGTTCTGTAGGAACGCATTAAGAATCTGAACGCTGATATGCTTGGGTAGAAGCTCCACCATCAGCTCACCGGCCCCCGGCTCACAGAGGTATTCCGATGGTACGGCCCGGGCCTTGTCATCCTCCACCTTCGGGGGCTCAACAGGGATAAGTTTAACTATTGCCGTCTCCTGCTTTGACATACCGTGGAATCGGGAATAGAGCATGTAAAGTTCATCGATTTCATCGGTCATGTAGCGGTCTATAAAGCCTTTGGCCATTTGATTGATAAAGGAGATATCCACCTCTCCATATATGTCTGTGTAGCTGGAAGTGACCTTATAATCCCTCTTGCCGAAGAAGTCCCTTCCCTTTTTACCTACAGTCGTAAGGCTGCACTCGATACCCTGGTTTCGCTTGGCATCAATCCACTTGACGGCCCCGTTGATCAGATTCATATTAAAACTGCCGCACAGGCCCCTGTCAGCGGTAAAATTAAGCATCTCCACCTTTGAGACCTCTTCTTTTCTTACCAGCAGAGGGTGGATATCAGGATCCAGTCTGCTGGCAAGGCTTCCCAGTACCTCGGCGAATTTAGTGGCATAGGGCTCAAAGCGCTCGGTTTTGGTCTGAACCACGCGAAGCTTTGAGGCGGCCACCATGTTCATGGCCCTTGTTATCTGTCTGGTTTTTCTTACCGCGGTTATCTTTCGCAGTACGTCTCTTAGGGTCGCCATCTATTTCCCTCTCCTGCCCCCGGCCCTGACATTCTTAAAGAAAGTGGCAGGGTAATGTCCGCCTATGCGGCCGGCTGGAAGATCCCCTCGAATTCTTCCAGGGCCTTTTCCAGTTTATCACCCAGTTCATCAGATATCTGTTTGGAGTCCTTGATCTCCTTTAATATATCAGGGTGGCTGCCGGCCATGAATTCAAGCATCTGTTTCTCGTAATCGCTCACAGCCTCGGCAGGCCATTTATCCAGAAAGCCTTTGGTTCCCGCATAGAGGATGGACACCTGGTTTTCTGCAGGCATCGGCTGATATTGCGGCTGTTTGAGGATTTCGACAAGCCTTCTTCCCCTTTCGAGCTGCCTCTGAGTGGCCTTATCAAGGTCACTTCCAAACTGGGCGAATGCCTCCAGTTCTCTGAACTGGGCCATGTCGAGCCTGAGTGTGCCTGCGACCTTTTTCATGGCCTTTGTCTGAGCCGCGCCTCCCACGCGCGATACCGAAAGCCCCACATTGATGGCCGGCCTGATCCCGGAGAAAAACAGGTTGGGTTCCAGGTACACCTGACCATCGGTAATGGAAATGACATTGGTGGGTATAAACGCGGACACGTCTCCCGCCTGAGTTTCTATGATCGGAAGGGCCGTAAGAGAACCCGCGCCCTTCTCGTCATTAAGCTTGGCAGCCCTTTCGAGCAGTCTTGAATGGTTGTAAAATATGTCGCCCGGAAACGCCTCTCTTCCCGGGGGACGCCTCAGAAGCAGCGACACCTGTCTATAGGCGGTTGCCTGCTTGGAAAGGTCATCGTAGATGATAAGGGCGTGCTGTCCTTTATCCCTGTAGTACTCCCCGATGGCGCATCCCGCATAGGGGGCTATATACTGCTGCGTTGCGGGGTCACTGGCGCAGGCGGCCACCACAGTGGTGTATTCCATGGCACCGTTCCGCTCCAGCACGTCAACCACCTGGGCCACGGTCGATTTCTTCTGACCCACTGCGACATAGATGCAGAAGATATCCGTATCCTTCTGGTTGATTATGGCATCCACGCATATGGCCGTCTTTCCGATCTGCCGGTCCCCGATGATCAGCTCCCTCTGTCCCCTTCCTATAGGCGTCATGGCATCGATCGCCTTGATGCCGGTGTACATCGACTCATTTACCGGCTGACGCTCGATAACACCGGGCGCGACAACCTCCAGACGGCGAAACTCCTTGGCGTCAATCGGCCCTTTTCCGTCCAAAGGCTGGCCCACGCTATCTATTACCCGTCCCAGGACCGCCTTGCCGACCGGAATTTCGGCGATTCTGTTGGTCCTCTTGACGACGTCACCCTCCTTGATCCTGGCAACATCACCCATGACGGCGACACCGACATTATCCTCTTCGAGGTTCAGACACAAGCCATAGATGTTTCCTGGAAATTCAACCATCTCCATGGCCATGGCCTTCTCAATGCCATAGACGCGGGCGATCCCATCTCCAACCGAAAGCACGGTCCCTGTTTCGCTTACCTCTACCTTTTTCTCATAATCCTTGATCTGATCCCGGATTATCTGACTTATCTCTTCTGCTCTGATCTCCATTAGTTATCCCCACCCCTTCTTATTGATTCTTTCAAACCTTCCAGCTGTGCCCTGACACTGCCATCGAGTACCAAATCTCCAAGCTTAACCATCAGGCCCCCTATAAGGTCTTCATCTTCACTGATCTCCATCTTTACCTCTTTTGAAGTAATATGCCCCAGAGCGGCCCGGAGCTTATCCAGAGCGTCCTTATCTAAGGGTCTCGCCGTAGTTACCTGAGCGCGGGTGATATTTGAAATCTCATCGGTCAGCCTGGCATAATATTCGTTTATGCCGGACATGGCTGAGATCCTGTTCCTGTCGAGCAGAAGTCGCAAAAAATTATTAATGACATTGGATAGTTCTCCTTTACGGAGAACATTTTCCAGGACCTTTTTGCGATCCTCAACCGAAAATATCCGGCTGGAAATTACCTGAAAGAATTCCTCATTTTCAGAACAAAAACCGGTAAATTCCTGCAGATCCCGGCCATAGGTTTCATAATTTCCATCTTCAATGCCCAGGCTCAACAGGGCCTTTGCGTATCTTCTTGAGATCTTTGAACTGATCAATGCAGGGTACCTAACCTTTCTATGAATTCGTTGACAAGGTGATCCTGATCTTTGTCATTAATCTCTCTTCTTACAATCTCCTCCGCCTTGCCGGCCGCAATTTCGACCAACTCCTGTCTCAATCTGTCCCTTGCGGCCTGCACTTCCCTTTCAATGGTTTCATCGACCTGGTCAAGTATCTGAGATGCCCTTGCCTTTGCATGGGAAATGATCTTTTCCTTTTCCGCCTCCCCTTCGGCCCTGAACCGTTCGAGGATTTCCTCGCGGGACTTTTCAAACTCCTTCAGCTTCTGCTCCAGTTCCTGATAGCGGTTTTCAGCCGTGTCTTTCTCCTTCTGAAGGCCTTCGAGTCTCTTTCCGATCTCCTCCCGTCTGGCCACGAAAAAATCCTTTAACGCGGTCTTCTTTACGACAAAAAAGAGTATGATCACAAGGAGGGCGAAATTGATAAAACGGTAGAGGAGGTTGGTCAGTTTTCCCCCGTCGTGTCCCCCTGCTCCTTCGGAGGCGAAGGTCGGAAAAGCAGTGAATGCCAGGCACAAAATCAGGGTAAGGAAGATGAAAAGAGACAGTCTCCTTTTTCCAGCCGTAGTTAAGATCATTGAATGACCCTCCCAAGGACCTTTTCTGCAAGTTCATTGGAAAGCTCATCGGCATGGGCATCCAGCACGCCCTTTATCTCTGCAATCCTTGCGTCTATGTCCTTTTGAGCCTCGTTAACGCTTTGCTCGGACGAACCTTGAGCTTCCTTTATCAAGGCATGCTCTTTTTCGATACCCAGGCCTTTGATCTTTTCCTTTTCAAGGTACCCCTCTTTTCTCGCCTTTATCATCCCCTCTTCAATCTCCCTGATGCCCTTGTCCGATTTATCACTCAGATCACCAATGGAATTTTCAAGGGAACTCATCTCCTGATTTCTGCGGGAAATAATATCACGGATCGGTTTGTAGAGAAAAATATTGAGTAAAAGGAGAAGAATGAGGAAATTGGCAATCTGAAGGAATAGGCTGAAGTCTATATTCAACATTTCAAGTTAAGTCCTCTTTCTCTTGATTTATAAAAAGGCAAATGTTCAGGTAGGCTCGGCCACTGTTCAGGCTAGATCTTATTATCAAATTTTCACGAAAAGTCAAATTACTTTTAATGAAAATGGAAATTATTTATTCAAAAGGGCAATTTTCTTGTCAATATCCCCTTTTTTCCCGCGCATACTGCAGTGACCTTCAAAAATAACGCCCTCTTCCATAGTAACAACAGGGGCCTGGATATTGCCGCTCACCTTTCCGGGTGAGCAGATCTCTATTCTGCTCTTCGCGATCAGAGTTCCTTTTGCCTGACCGCTGATGATTATTTTATCGGCATTTATGTCAGCCTCAACAATGGCAGTACTCCCTATAAGGAGAGTGCCTTCGGTAGATACCTCCCCCTTAAAATAACCGTCGATACGTACAGCTCCGGAAAAAGAAAGCTTTCCCTCGAATTCCGTATCTTTACCAAAAAAGGCGTTGAGTTTCTCTTTCATAAGTTTTTATTTCACTTTGCGGGCGGATCGGTGTGCGCTGATTAACACATTATTGTCTGTTTTACAAGAAAAATTGCACCAGTCTACTGCCATCTTCCGGGAATCACGGCCCCGCAGAACCTGCATGCCCCATTATCCATATTGTACTGTCTTATCAGATAGCCCTTTCTCTCTATCAGGATCTTTTTGCAGTTGTGGCAGTATGTATTGGTCGCCTCGTGCCCCGGCACATTTCCCAGGTACACATAGCGGACACCTTCGTTCAGGGCGATTTTTCTCAAATTTTCCAGGGTCTCAACAGGTGTGAAGGGAAGCCGCGTAAGCCTGTAGTCGGGATGGAACCTCGAAAGATGGAGAGGGTGATCCGGGCCAAGCTCTTTCAGTATCCAACCGCACATCCTCTTTATCATATCAGGCTTGTCCACATAGGTCGGTACTACAAGGGTGGTAATCTCAAACCACACCCCTTGTGCGTGAAGGGTCTTGAAACAGTCGAGCACAGGCTGAAGCCTCCCTCCGTTAAGGCACCGATATGTTGAGTCGTCAAATGATTTGAGGTTCACATTTGCCCCGTCCAGATATCTGCAGAGCTCATTCAGGGGACCTCCGTTTATATACCCGTTTGACACAAGCACATTTTTTATTCCTGCCTGCCTGGCAAGACGTGCCGTATCAAAGACATACTCATAAAAAGTTACAGGTTCGGAATATGTGTAGGCTATGGAAGGGATTTTCTCTTTTTTCACTCTATCAACCGCGTCCACGGGGAATAATTCTCCATGCCTGACATCCTCCGGCCTTCTCTGTGAGATTTCCCAGTTCTGACAGTTGAGGCATCTTAAATTGCACCCTGTCGTTGCCATGGAAAAAATCAGGGACCCCGGCAGAAAATGATTGAGCGGTTTCTTTTCTATCGGGTCGATATGCACGGCACAGGGATTGCCGTAGGCAAGGGAATAGAGCTTTCCCTTTATATTGACCTTTGACCGGCAGATGCTTCTGTCCCCTGGCTCAAGCACACATCTGTTGGGACACACCCTGCACTGGACCGTTGAGCCGATAGACGCATAATGAAAGCCTTCAACAGACCATTTCCACGGTTTATCAGGGGCATCACCTTTGAAGATACTTCCACTTATATCCTTTTCGATCTCATCTTTTTTTCCTGCAAATCCGAGCCCCGTCAAGGGGCAGAGAAGAGCTGCGGTCCCTAAGCCCAGGGATTTCAAAAACTCCTTCCTGCTTATCAGATTTGCCATTGTTCTGTTACCATAAACTTTAAGTTAATGCCTGCCCGGTTTCTCAAAAGAGGCGTCATAATATGTCCAGGGGCGTCATCTCTTACGGTTTATAATGATCATACTTGAAATCTTGACAATTATCAAAAAGGCAAGCGCCGATCTGACGCCATAAAAGGGAACCAGCATGGTGCCGACTATGACGGTCCCTAAAGAGGCCCCGCACAAATCCGCGGCAAGACACCCGGCGGCCGGACTGCCTTTCTCACCGATCAGCCTTGCCGCCACCGGGAACTGAAATCCGCCGAAAAAAGAAACCACAAAGCAGTAGGCCAGAAAGACATACTCATGAATATCTTCCCTTAAAACGGAGATCCATAAAAGAAAGGCGGCAAGAAGGATCAAGATAATCACTTCCGAAATATTGAGCTTCACAAAATCGCTGCCGCCGCTTAAGGTGCCTGCAAATGCGCCGGGCAGAAGACCAAGCAGAAAGGCGGTGACGATTCCACCTATTTTCAGATACACGTGACCATATATCACCTGGAAGGTAAATATTATCAGCATCTCAACCCCCATCGAAACAAACCCGGTTGCAAAAAGGAGGTATTCCTCCCTTCTGATACCGGACAGATACAGCGCGCTCAAAAATCCCACCGCCGTCAGAATATACCAGGGAGATGCACCATGCCTTGAGAACCACTGCCTGAATGTCAGGTTCATGATCCTCGGCTCAAAATCAGAATTGACCGCCGCCTTTTTGTCCAGTTGGCCCGCAAGTTGAATGACCCTTTCTCTTGACACATCCCCGTAGAAATACCCCTCGATATACTCGGTGTCTATCGGGCGCATCGCAAGCCTTTTCGGGATATCGGACCACAATTCCCCGTCCCTGCATATAAAATAGGCCTCCCTGCCCGGCAGGACCATGACATTGTTGAACTGCGTGCGTGCGGTGGAATAAAGTATTGAAAGCTTTTTCCTTTCTGTATCACTCAGGTAATTCGGGGAATAGGACAGGGAAAGGGAAAGGACCCCCCCACTTTTCATTGACCTCTTTGCCAGGGCAAAAAACTCCCCGGTAAAAAAGCGGTTTACCTGAAAGGTATCCGGAGCGGGAAGATCCACGATTATGGCATCATAGGGCCCTTTCGGTGATTTCAGATAGTGCCTTCCATCGGTATTGATTATATTCAGCGCCCCTGACCTGCTTACTATACCCATTTCAAGAGCCGCCTCCGTCAGGCAGGGGTCCAGTTCGATATAATCCACCCGCTCGGGCCGGTATTTTTCCAGCTCCCTGACCGGCTCGCCAAGACCGCCTGAAATCAGCAGGACATGGCTAATCTCGTCCAACTGACAAAGTGGGTAATGGATCTTCTCTTCGCTTCTCATGATATCACCTTCGGAATATAGCGGGATTCCGGACTCCCAGAAGGTGTATTGGCCCTTTTCCTTAGAGATAACCACCCTGCCGTAAGGGGATTCAAGATACCTTGTGATATTTCCATACTGCCCGGTAAGTGACTTGATTTCAGAAGCGCTGTCCAGTGCATAGGCATAAAAGGCTGACACAACGACAAGCGCGGAAAGAAACAGCCACCTGCTGTGCCTTTTTTTTAAAAACAGAAAAAAGGCCGCCAGCAGGATAGATGAACCAAAGGCCACGGTATGAAACGGCTTGAGCCAGTAGACCAGGATGAAGCTGAAAACCGCACCGCCCGATATGTCCCCTATGCTGTCGGAGACATAGAGTTCACCGCTCGTAAATGAGCGGCCGCGACTGTTAAGGAGTTTCTGTGAATAGGGGAGCACGAAACCGGTCAAAAGACAGTAAGGGGCGATTATCAGGAATACATAGAAAAATATGGAGTAAAAACCGGGCGAGGCACCATGGATGAACAGACGCTGCCCAAGGTATCTTATGGCTGAAATCTGAGCAAGGGGGAGCATGGCTATGAATAAAAGCAGCAGTGAATATGTCGAATCCGATGTGATTTTTACCGGCTTCGCCGCCAGGCTTCCAAGCCCCGTAAGCATAAGCCAGCTGAACAGCACTACTGCGATTGTGATTTCATTACCATGGAACTGAGCCAGAAACTCCCTTATCGTGATCAGCTGGGTGGTGACTGAGCTTATCCCTGTGCCTATGACAGTCCATATTATAACCCTTTTGAGGTTCAACAGAAGGACTCCTCCACAGGTGAGAGCCGAACAGACTCATTGTTATTCTGAAAAAGGCCGTGAAACAGTCTCAATATAGATCATCGGCAGATGGAAAGACATGGCACCTATTCTTCTTCAAACGCCTGTACCTGATAGGTTGAGACATCCAGATCACCCTTTGTCCAGGCATCCGCCGCAAGTCCCGCCTTAAGGCAGAGATGCCTCAGAAAATCCCCTTTATCAGGGAGCTGATCCCAGACCTGAGGAAGAAAAGTGGCCTGATTGTATCCTTTTTTGATTATAACCCCGTCCACATGGGGGCGGAGTTTTTCCAGCAGATCATCCCTGTCTGAATACTCAAGAGGTTCGGGGTCTGTCAGGATGCTTACCTCTATGTCTATATCATCCAGCTCATCAGGGCTTAAGGGGGGAAACCTGGGGTCCTTGAAGGCGGCGTTTACGGCATTTTCCTCTACCCCTTCAAGGAGGCTCTCGCGCGCGATTATATGACCTATGCATCCCCTGAGTGCGCCTGCCTTGGTGAGGGTAACAAAGGTGCCCCGTCTTTCATTGAAGACCTCGGGCGGTTTTTCATCGCCCATATCCTTTGAGCCGCCCAAAAGCCTCGCCTTGATGGTCTCCCGTGCAAGTTTGAGAAGATATGAACCCTGTTCATTGCTTAGCCTGTCCGAACCGGTCATCTTTTCCGCCCCCTTTTCATTTTTATATTTCGAATCAGTCATGCTTTTTTTGGTTTTAACACCGCTTTCAGCGCAGGCTGAGGCGTAACAAACTGCAATCACAGTTGAAATTACAGCCAGCCCCAACAGCAATGAACTGAGAGATGTTTTCCCCATCAATCTCATTCCTCCATAAAACCCGGTGAAAAACAACCCTTTTCATGATAACCCAAATCAATTTACTGTCAACAGCAATAAGGACTTCGCGCTCCTTTTATCCCCTCTCTCCAGGCATCCGGCCCCCAGAACCGGCCGAGCAAAGAAAAGAGTCCTGCCCCGGAGCGCGGTTTCCTATTATTCTTGTTGACCTTTCGGCAGAATCCGATTAGTCAGACACAACATAAATTTTTTACTGGAAAAGGCAGATGGAAATAACTCTTGTTCATATCGCGATCCTTCTTTTAACCGGCATTGCAGCAGGATTTGGCTCCGGGCTTCTGGGAGTCGGGGGCGGATTTATCATGATTCCGGTACAGTTCTGGCTGCTCAAGGCGGCAGGGGTGGATCCCACCCTGTCCATCAGGATAGCGCTCGGGACCAATCTAATGGTCGTATTCCCGACGGCGTTAAGCGGCGCGATCTCTCACCACAAAAGAGGGGCCGTCCTGCTGAAAGAGGGGATCATACTGGGAGTGACCGGTCTGGCAGGGGCCTACCTCGGCGCAATAACAGCATCCCATCTTCCGGAAAAGATAATGACCCTTATCCTGGGGGGCTTTATAATCTTTGTAGGTATCAGGATGCTTACCTCGAAATCGCTTAAGACGCATGAAAGGAGCGCCAAGGACATAAAGATGTGTGCCATTTGGGGCCTGCCCCTGGGAATCCTCTGCGGGGTCATGGGGGTCGCGGGCGGGGGTGTAATGGTACCTCTGATGGTGATAGCCTTGAAATTCACCATCCATCAGGCAGTGGCAACCTCCATGCTGGTCATGGTATTCAACTCGGCAGGCGGCGCCTTCTCCTTTCTCGTAAACGGCCTTGGTATTGAAGGGCTTCCGCCCTATTCCACAGGATACGTCAACTGGCTCCAGTGGGTCCTCCTTGCGGGCTGCAGCATACCCATGGCGATCGTGGGTGCGAAAGCGGCCCACAGACTGCCCGCAGAGCGCATAAAGAAGCTCTTTGTGATAGCCATGTTTTACATAGGCCTCAAGATGACAGGGGCCTTCGCCTGGCTCAATCTCCCACTGTAAAAGCAAAACCGGATCGAACACCCTTGACCATTTTTTTCATCTCCCCTACACTTCGGCATGTTTTCAAATTAAATTCGCAGGATCGCAACCCCGGAGGCATAAAAATGGAAAGCCTTGAGAAAAAAAGGCAGCGGCTGGAAAAGATATTCGAGACACTCGACCCCTTATACACGACGGACAAGACCGCGCTGAATTACAGGACCCCGTTTGAGCTTCTCATCGCCACGATCCTTTCGGCGCAGTGCACGGACAGGCAGGTAAACGTGGTAACAAAGTCCCTTTTCAAAAAATATAAAGGACCTAACGATTATCTCGGGGCATCGGTAGAAGAGCTGCAGAATGATATAAGGCCGACCGGCTTTTACAAAAACAAGACAAAATCGATCAAGGGATGCTGCCGGGGCCTAATCGATCTATATGCCGGCGAGGTCCCTTCAACCATGGAGGAACTGGTAAGGCTGCCAGGGGTCGGCAGAAAGACTGCCAACTGCGTCCTCGGAGCGGTCTTCGGCGTGCCGGGCGTTGTCGTCGACACCCATGTAAAAAGGCTCTCCATGAGGCTCGGGCTGACAGAGGAAACAAATCCCGACAAGATCGAATTTGAGATACAGAAACTTCTTCCGCCCGACAGGTGGCGGCGGTTTTCAGACATAATGATCTATCATGGAAGGCAGATATGCAAGGCGCGCAAACCTGATCATGCCGGTTGCGCGGTCTTTAAATACTGTCCGTCCAATGCGATATAGCCTTATGAAAAGACTCTCGCTGATCCTGTCTTATTTTCTACAGCTCGAATTCCGCTACCAGGAAGGTGTGGTCCGAGGGTTTTTCCAATGCCCTGGCCTTTGTGTCTATCCAGCAGGTCCTTGATTTTTCCGCAAGGCAGGAGGTTGCAAGGATATAGTCGATACGCCACCCCAGGTTGCGCTTGAGCGCGCCCGGGATTCTATAGTCCCAGAAGGTAAAATTACCCCCTTCAGGCACATGTTTTCTGAATATATCAAAAAGCCCCCATTTCAGAATATCTTTCAATATAGACTGCTCTTCAGGATGAAAGGCGACCTCGCCCCTGAACTTATCAGGATCGAACAGGTCCCTGTCTTCCAGGGCCACATTGAAATCTCCGGCGACAATGAGAGGTCTGGATGGATCACGCCTGTCTTTTAAAAAAGATAAGAGACCCCTCAGCCAGCTCAGCTTGTAATCAAATTTCTGAGTGCCCGCCTCGAACCCCTGCGGCACGTAGACATTTATAACCGATATGCCGCACACATCAACGCTTATGAATCTGGCATCTTCATCCTCTTCGTAAAGCGTGCAAACGACCCCTTCCAATGGATGCCTGCTGATGACGGCAACCCCGTTATAGCTCTTCTGCCCCCTGAAGACCGCGCCAAAGCCCGCCTTTTTGAAGGCATCCAGAGGGAAATCCTTGTCCTGGACCTTTGTCTCCTGGACGCACAGGATATCCGGAGACTCCCTTTTAAGCCAGTCAAGGATTACAGGCAACCGGGCCCTTATGGAATTGGCATTAAAGCTTGCCAGCTTCACTATTTCACCTTGCTTCCTGCAGCGGTTTTTTCATCAGGCGTAAGGATGTGACAACCCGCCTCGTCTCCTGCGGCAAGTATCATGCCCCTTGATTCAACTCCCATGAGGGTCACAGGTTCCAGGTTGGCGACAAAAAGGGCCTGTTTCCCCTCCAGTTCATCTGCGCTGTAATAATTGGCGATACCGGCTACGACAGTTCTTTCCTCACCCATGTCGACGGTCAACTTCAGAAGCTTTTTTGATTTCCTGATCGGCTCGGCCTTCAGGATGGTACCGACCCTCAGGTCCAGTTTTTTGAAATCATCAAACAGTATCAAGGGTTTTTCCTTTTCTTTTGGCTGAGCGGTTTTCACCGCCTTTGCCCCTGCTTCCTGTCCGGCGGATTCCACTCTTGGAAAAAGCGCTTCGGCCTTTGTAATCTTCCTTACAGCCCTCATCTCACCCCAACCTTTGAGCTCTTGAGGGCCCAGTTTTTCCCCCTTAAAATCAAGGCCGAGCTGATCCTGGATCTTCTCCGCCGATTCAGGGATAAAAGGCCACAGCAGAGATGAGATTATCTTGAGCGTTTCAAGCACATGGAACATTACCGTGCCCAGCCTTTCCTTGTCCGACTTTGCAAGGACCCATGGCGCCATTGAATCTATATATTTGTTCACCGCCCCCACCAGATCCCAGACAGCTATAAGGGCCTTGTGAAAGCCGAGTTGCATCATCAGCGATTCATAGGTATCAAGCAGCCCGAGAGCCTTTTCCTTCAAAGCGTCGTCAGGGCTTTCCGCCCGACCCGGCTCGGGTGCGTCCCCATTGAAATACTTATGCACCATTGTCAGGCTTCTGCTCACCAGGTTACCGAGGTCGTTTGCCAGATCCGAATTAATCCTTCCCACAAGAGCCTCTTCGCTGAAATCGGAATCAAGTCCGAAGACCATCTCCCTCAACAGAAAGTACCTCATGGCATCGAGTCCGTAGACATCCAGTAATTTCAGAGGCTTTACGACGTTTCCAACGCTCTTTGACATTTTGCCTGCATTGACATTCCAGTATCCATGAACATTCAGATGCCTGTAAGGTTCGATTCCGGCTGATTTAAGCATGCATGGCCAATATATGCCGTGCGGTTTGAGGATGTCCTTCGCGATTGTGTGCTCGGCCGAAGGCCAGAATCTTGAAAAAAGTTCTCCATCCGGGTAGCCCATGGCTGACACATAGTTTATCAATGCGTCAAACCAGACATAGGTAACGAAATTTTCATCAAAAGGCAGGGTTATCCCCCAGGTGAGGCGTGATTTGGGTCTGGAAATGCAAAGGTCTTCAAGCGGTTCCTTGAGAAAAGAAAGGACCTCGTTCTTATATCTTTCAGGTCTTATAAAATCAGGATTCTTCCGGATATGATCTATGAGCCAGTCCTGATATCTGCTCATCCTGAAAAAATAGTTCGCCTCTTTTATGACTTTGGGCTCTGTCTGGTGGTCGGGACACTTTCCATCGACCAGTTCTTTTTCAGTATAGAACCTTTCACATCCCACACAGTAGAGGCCTTCGTACTCGCTGAAATAGATGTCACCCCTGTCCCTGACCCTGTTCAATATCAGCTGAACGGTGTCCATATGGGATCGGTCGGTGGTGCGAACAAAATAATCGTTGCTGATATTGAGCCTGGGCCAGAGGTCCCTGAACAACCCGCTTATCCCGTCCACATATTCCTTGGGAGTCTTGCCCGCCTTTTCCGCGGCCTCGACTATCTTGTCGCCATGTTCATCCGTCCCTGTCAGAAAATAACTTTCAAATCCCCACAGCAGGTGAAATCTTTTCATTAGATCGGCCACGATCGTCGTGTAGGCGTGGCCGATATGGGGTTCGGCATTTACGTAATAGATCGGCGTGCTGACATAGAATTTTTTAGACAATGTCCTGGTTACTCCTTTTTTGATCTTCTTTTGAAAATTCCATCCTGTGCGATATCCCTGGTAGTGATCTCCTTTTCCTCTCCCGACTCTATCTCAACGGTCAGGGTTTCCTTCAGGACATTCTGGCGTGTTACCTTTCCGCTCCCGAATCTCGTGTAGACCTTTTTGCCCACCTTGGGCAGTTTCTTTTTGATATCCTCGTAGAGTTTATGCTCATAGGAAAGGCAGCACATCAGTCTGCCGCACATACCCGATATCTTGCTCGGGTTCAAGGATATGTTCTGTTCTTTTGCCATCTTTATGGTCACGGGATCGAACTTGTTTAAGAATGATGAACAGCAAAGGGCCCTTCCGCAGGGGCCGAGGCCGCCTACCATCTTTGCCTGATGACGCACCCCTATCTGCCTCATTTCTATCCTGGTCCTGAATTTCTTTACCAGATCCTTTACCAGTTCCCTGAAATCCACCCTCCCGTCGGCAGTAAAATAGACGATGATCTTGCTGCCGTCAAAACGTCTTTCCACTGACACGAGAGACATGGGGATGGATCTATCCTTGATACGCTGATAACAATAATTAGAGACGCTTTCTTCCATTCCGGAACTTCTTTCGTACCTTTCTATTTCTTCCTTTGTGGCCAGCCTGTATACCTTTTTCAGGGGCCTGGGATAACTCTTTATCTCCATCTCCTGAGGTTCGGCGGTTACGCAACCTATGGAAGGTCCTTCCTCGGTTATGACCATCACCTTATCGCCTTTTTTAAGGACGAAATGGCCTGAGCAGAAATCATATACCTTGCCCTTATTCTTGAATTGTATGCCTACTACCTTGTTCATGGCAGGCCTCGTAAGGGTTAAATATGGCCTGGCTCCCGACCCGCATAACCGGCAAGCGCCAGCAGTAAATGTTCCATAACAAGTTTTGTGTTGCGCATCCTCCTGAGATCGCTCTTGGCCCTGTCCAGGGCCGAGAGGTTTTCAATAAGGCCTTCTATCTTAAGGCCTTTGGAAATCTTTTTCAACTTCCCGGAAAAATCGGCATTTATCAATATCTCATCGGCACATGAAAGCCTGGTTGCCAAAAGATCCCTGTACCAGCTCTCCCATACCTCCAGCATCTCCAGTATTATCAGCCTTTCATCCGGTTTTTCCTCATCCGAGACCTTTTTTTCCTCGTCCCCCAGGTCATAGGCAATTTTCAATGCCTGACCCCTGGAAAGGCCGGGGATGTTCAGGGCCCTGGATATCCACCTCTGCCTCTTTTCAAGGAAACCTTCCTTGCATATCCTGAGGGCTCCGCCTATGCTGCCGCCGGAAAGCCTGGCCGCAAGATCCGCCGAGTCCTTGTCGACTCCTTCCCTGGAGCGGATGAAACCGCATATCTCTTCCATGGAAAGTGGTTGGAAGGAGACCCTCTGGCACCTTGATACAACCGTCGGCAGAAGTTCCAGAGGATCGGTTACGCTCAGGATGAAGATATTGTTCGGGGGCGGCTCCTCAAGTGTCTTTAAAAAGGAATTGGCCGACTCACGGTTAAGTCTTTCAGCCTGCTGAAGAATCGATACCCTGTAACCACCTGACACGGGCGGAAAGGCTATCCTCCTGTTCAACTCCCTTATCTGAGATATCCTTATATCCTGCCCATCAGGCACTATCTCCAGAAAATCGGGAAAATTGCGGCCGGCGATCTGCCTGCAGATTGGGCAGGACCCGCAATTTTCCCCATTTTCCGGGTTCATGCAATTGAGTGCGGCGGTAAAGGCAAGGGCGGTCGTTGTCTTTCCGATACCGGGTATTCCTGTAAACAGATAGGAATGCGGAATCTTACCGCCCCTTATTACCTGTTTCAGGAACCCTTTGGCCTTTTCCTGACCTATGATCTGTGAAAAAGACAAGAAATCATTCATTCGCCGATCTTGGACACTACCGGACGGAGAGATTCAAAGATCGACTCCTCCAGTTTACCCACCTCCAAGGTGCCGTCAACGACCAGAAACCTGTCCTTTTCAGCCCCTGCCAGGGCAAGATATCCCTGCCTTACAGTCTCGTGGAATGCCATCTTCTCCCTTTCAAATCTGTCTTGCCCGCTCTGCGCCTCTGAAAGGTTCCGCTTTAATGCCCTGGCAATGCCGATTTCGACGGGACAGTCGATAAGAAAGGTTATATCCGGGACAACACCTGCTGTCACATTCTCTTTCAGGATATTCAGCAAACCGGGATCCAGCCCTCTCGCATATCCCTGGTACACGGTTGTCGCATCAAAGAAACGGTCGCATATGACCCAGTCTCCCCTTTCAAGGGCGGGCATGATTATCTCGGCCATATGCTGGGCCCTGTCCGCGCAATACAGCATCAGTTCGGCCAGGGGGGAAAGGTTCTTATTCCCGGAGTCAAGAAGGATCTCTCTTATATCCTTGCCTATCTTCGTACCCCCCGGCTCGAGTGTGTGAACAACGGGGATTGAGATTTTTTTCAACCTCTTCACAAGCCTTTTTACCTGGGTCGATTTACCGCAACCCTCAATACCTTCGAAGGTAATAAACAAAATGCACCTCATAAAATAGTGTTTTCAGTACAATCTTTAGGCCGGGAGTATAGAAAAATTGATACAGGTAATCAAGAAGCAAAAAGGCCGGAGCTGATCCATGCCCGAATAAAGAACCTCAACTTAATCTTTTCTATTGACAACTGGACGATAATGACTAAAATCCGTTCGCCTTCATACCGCTCCCGCACAATCCTCTGAAGGTGCGCTGCATCCGTGCCCACGGGCGCAAAAAGGTTTGAAGCAAAGGCTACCGACGACAATACCGCCTTGGTTTGAAAGAAGACTCAAGGGCCCAATTGCAAAAAGGAGATTCAGACACGCATGGACGATACCGGAAAACGCTTTTTAGAAGAACTCAACATGAAAAAGGAACAGTATGAAAAGGCAATAGCAAGGCTCAAAAAAAACCAGATGGATTATAATGATTATGCCCTCGGCGATAACAATATGGACGAATCGGACCAGGCCCAGCATGAAATATCGGTCTTCACCAATTACAACCTGATTGAGAAAAAGATCAGCGAGCTCAAAAAGGTAGACAGCCTGATACAAACGATTCTGAAAAGCAACAGATTCGGTGACTGCGAAGAGTGCGGGGAACCGATTCCGATTGAAAGGCTGCTTGTCGTGCCGGGCACGACCCTTTGCGTGGACTGCCAGAAGGAACTCGAAAAAAATGGTTATTCGAGGGGCCTGAACCGCCACCCCGTTCCTTATCATTCATACAGAGAAAAAGACTCCAATGATCTGGACGAACTGGAAGATTACAAATATGACCTGATTGATACGGATCTTGAAATCATTGACGACCATACCCTTTTTAATGGAGTAAACGACCTTCCTGAAGAGCGAATTGAAGTACCGGATTCGGAATCCTGAAGCGCCACGCACCGGGATTTTCAACACAGACCTACTGCGACATATGATTAAAGGCCTTCGGCCCGAAGGACAGGGTGACGAGCAAAGCGGCTTCACAATTCAAGGCGCTCTTGCTTTTGGTCGCTTTTCTATATTACAGTCATCTATGTCTATCCATCAGGGCGGCGCCGTTTTTCTCAACCCGACTGACAACCCCCAGGTTTTATGTAATAAAACAGATGGAGGTCCCTCTCCACCACCTTAAACGTCCGATGACAGGAATGAGAGGTCCGCTTCACGCTTAAATGCCGAAAGAGATTGCGGTAAAGCTGAATAAAAAGGGGCTTGTCTCCGTCCGGATAATGTTTTATTAGTGAGAACAAATTTTAGCGGAAAACGGGAGATCGCCTTTTGCAGCCTGAAAATTTTCATACAAAGATATATTCCGTATCTCAACTGACTGAAGAGATTCAGGGCATCCTGGAAGACAGATTCCCCTTTATATGGATTGAAGGGGAAATCAGCAATTTCAGTGCGCCCGCGTCCGGGCATTACTATATGGTCCTCAAGGACAAAAAATCTCAGATAAGGGCTGTTATGTTCAGGATGCAGGCCCGCTATATCAGATACGTTCCGGAAAATGGAATGAAGGTCATAGCCCAGGGAAGGATAGGCGTCTATCCGCCCAGGGGTGAGTACCAGGTCATCCTGGATTATCTCGAACCGCTGGGCGTTGGAGCGCTCGCAATGGCCTTTGAACAGTTAAAGAGGCGGCTTGCCGAACAGGGACTTTTCGATGAAGCGCTTAAAAGGCCGCTTCCCTTCCTGCCTCAGCGCATAGCGGTAATCACCTCTCCAACAGGTGCCGCCGTCAAAGACTTCCTCAAGGTTATAGGCAGAAGATTTGAGAACCTGGACATAATTGTCGTACCGGTAAGGGTTCAGGGAGAAGAGGCAAGCAGCGATATTGTAAAGGCCCTGGAGCTTGTGAACAGACAGCTGGACGTTGATGTAATCGTACTCACCCGCGGAGGAGGGTCACTTGAAGACCTGTGGCCTTTCAACCAGGAGGAGCTTGCCCTTTGCATAAGAAAATCGCGCATCCCTGTTGTATCCGCGGTCGGGCATGAAATCGACCTCACCATCTCGGATCTTGCAGCAGACCTCAGGGCACCCACTCCATCGGCCGCTGCGGAAATGCTTGTCTCGGAAAAGAAAATCCTGAGAAACAGGATAGATGAGGCGGCAGCCAGGCTCGAAAACGGCATAAAGCACCGCCTGAAAGGCCTGGGAATGGAAGTCGAGGCCTTCAGAAAGGCGATAAAAGACCCTGGGAAAGGGTTGCAGGAAGAGATGATTCACCTTGATGACATGGTCTTTCGGCTTCAAAGATCCGTAAGACGTTTCATCGACAAGACAGCCCGGGGGCTTGAAGGTGAAAAAAGAGGACTTATCGGCAACTCGCCGTCCGCCTTCCTGACCTCTTTGAGGCAGGACCTCAAGTTCAAGGAGCGATCGCTTGAAGAACAGATGCTGAGGGTACTTCATGAAAAGAGGACAGGCATTTCCCACCTTGAAAGGAGGGCGGGAGACCTGGGCCCGCTTTCCGTTTTAAACAGGGGTTACAGTATCACCATGAAGCTCCCGGAAATGGGTCTTGTCAGGGACTCGGCAGATACCTCAAGAGGTGACAGGGTAAAAGTCATGCTTTCAAAGGGAGAACTCGAGTGTATCGTTGAAAAATCCGATTAAACGTGACTCTTTTGCAGGGCATGATTCAAAATTGACAGAGATCTTTGCAAATTATAGAGTCATTTTATTAAATACGTGAAAGATAAATGTCACAGATGCCTGAAAAGGTTTGGCAGATAACATATCTTTTCCCGCATATTTTTTTTGATCCGGAGGGGGAGATGGTTGAGAAAAAATTTGAACCGGCGATGAAACGACTGGAGGAGATTGTTCAAAATCTTGAAGATGGGCAACTGCCCCTTGAAGACTCGCTCAAGGTGTTTGAAGAGGGGATGCGTCTTGTCAAATTCTGCTCCAAAAAACTCGAAGAGGCGGAAAAGAAGGTTTCTCTTCTGATAAAGGAAAGCGGTGGAAAACATAGCCTGGCCCCCTTTGATCCGGAAGGAGAAGAAGACGATGACCAATGACGATTCTTTCGACCTAAAGGGATACCTAAGCATCAGGAAGGCCAGGGTTGACAAAGAGCTGGACAAATGCCTGCCCCAGGCGGGCGGACCGGCGAATGACCTGATCAAGGCCATGAGGTACAGTCTTTTTGCCGGGGGGAAAAGATTGAGGCCGATTTTGTGTATGGCAGGGGCGGAGGCGGTGGGAGGAAATGAGGAGCAGGTCCTGCCTGTTGCCTGCGCCCTGGAATTTATTCAGACCTATTCCCTTATCCACGATGATCTGCCGGTGATGGACGACGACGACCTGAGAAGGGGAAAACCCACCTGCCACAAGGTATTCGGAGACGCGCTGGCGCTTCTTGCTGGCGATGCCCTGCTGACCGAGGCATTCACGATACTGTCGAACATCGCAATCTCGGAGCGCATTCCGGCCGGGGCGCTGTTAAGGGTAGTAGGCATTATTTCAAGGGCATCCGGATACGCGGGAATGGTCGGGGGACAGGTTGCCGATATCCAGTCCCAGGGCACCCCAGTGGACCTGTCTTTTGTTCAGTTCATCCATTCCCGTAAGACAGCGGCACTCATTGAAGGCTCTGTGGCGGCCGGAGCCGTGCTTGGGGGAGGAAACGAGGAAGAGATTAATGCCCTCAGCGATTATGGCCGAAAGATCGGCCTGGCATTTCAGATCTCAGACGATATACTTGATATTGAAAGCACGAGTGAGACCCTCGGGAAAAAGGTCGGGGCGGACGTGGAAAGGGGCAAAGCCACCTATCCTTCAGTGGTCGGAATGAAAAATTCAAAAGATGTGGGGATTGAACTTGTAGAGCAGTCCCTGGAGGCGATAAACGCCTTCGATCACAGGGCGGCCCCGCTCAGGAAGATAGCCCGATATATTGTTGAAAGGAAAAAATGACAGAAAAAATACTTGAAAGAATAAACTGCCCGGCAGAGCTTAAGGCTCTTTCCATATCCGAGCTGGAAACTCTGGCAGCAGAAATCAGGCAGAAGATAATCAAAACCGTATCCAAGACCGGCGGTCACCTCGCACCCAGTCTCGGGGTTGTGGAACTGACCCTGGCCCTTCATTATGTCTTTAATGCCCCGAAAGATAAGATCATCTGGGATGTCGGGCACCAGTGTTATGCCCACAAGCTCATAACAGGCCGCAGAGACGCATTTGACACGCTCAGGACCTACGGCGGAATAAGCGGATTTCCCAAAAGGGATGAAAGCCCTTATGACACCTTCAATACAGGCCACAGCAGCACATCGATCTCTGCCGGTCTGGGGATATCCACCGCCAAGGCCCTCAAGGGAGAAAAGGACAAGGTAATAGCCGTAATAGGTGACGGTTCCATGACCGCAGGCATGGCCTTTGAGGCGCTTAACCAGGCCGGGGACAGCGAAAAGGACCTGATCGTCGTGCTGAACGACAATGAGATGTCCATCTCGCCCAACGTGGGGGCGGTGTCTTCCTTCCTGAGTCGAAGTATGACCGCAAAAAGGTTCGTAAGTATCAAAAAAGGTGTTGAAAACTTCATAAAATCCCTGCCCGGAGTAGGAGAGAATTTTCTCAACCTGGTGCGCAGGAGCGAAGACACGTTCATGACCTTCTTTACACCCGGGATGCTCTTTGAGGCCTTCAAGTTCAAATATGTCGGCCCCATACAGGGTCACAGACTGGACAAGCTGATCGAGGCGCTGAAAAACACCACACATCTTGAAGGACCGATCCTGCTTCATGTAATGACCAAAAAGGGAAAGGGTTATATGCCAGCGGAAAAGGACCCGGCCCACTACCACGGGGTCGGCTCCTTTGAGATCCCGACCGGAAGTCCCGTAAAAATTGAACCTTCGGAAGATGCAACGGAAAAGCAGGGAAAAGCCCCTAAGCCCCCTTCCTATACCGAGGTGTTCGGAAACGCCATGGCCCAACTCGGAAAAAGCGATCATAAACTGCTCGCCATCACCGCGGCCATGTCTGAAGGAACCGGTCTGGCTGATTTTGCCGAATCGTTTCCTGAAAGATTCCTTGATGTGGGAATAGCCGAGCAGCATGCCGTGACATTTGCGGCAGGGCTCGCCACAGAGGGGTTCAAACCTGTAGTGGCCATATATTCCACTTTTCTCCAGCGGGCCTATGATCAGATTATTCATGACGTCTGTCTTCCCAATCTCCCGGTCGTCTTTGCCATAGACAGGGCGGGACTTGTGGGAAAGGACGGTCCCACCCACCATGGGACGTTCGACCTCAGTTACCTGCGCTGTCTTCCGAACATGGTAATCATGGCCCCAAAGGACGAAAATGATTTAAGAAACATGCTCTACACGGCACTTCAGCAGAAAAATCCCGTGGCCATAAGATATCCAAGAGGCAAGGCCCTGGGGGTTGAAATTGAGGATGGATTCAGGAGCATACCGATCGGTAAGGCGGAGATCCTGAAACAGGGAAAGGATATGGTCATCTTCGCCGTTGGAAGTACCGTTTATCCTGCCGTTGCTGCTTCAAACGCCCTTGAAAGTCAGGGCCTGTCGGTAGGAGTCGTAAACAGCAGGTTTGTAAAACCCCTGGACCCGGTCCTGGCTCAAATCGCATCGACAACCGGAAAGGTTCTGGTCGTCGAGGAAAACGTGAGACAGGGAGGTTTCGGATCAGCGGTGCTTGAACTTTTCAATGACATGGGGGTTCAAGGGATTCAACTTAAAAGGGTCGGACTGCCTGACAGCTTTATCGAACACGGGCCTCGGGACATACTTCGAAAGGAGTGCCTTCTTGAGGAGTCAGGTATCCTGGCTCATGCCCTTGAGTTAATGAAGCTCCCCACTGCAAACGGCGGGCATCAAAGCGTAACTGCGCCATAGCCGATCCTGCTTCATTCCGGAACCGGCCCATGGTTCCGTTCGTCATTCAGCCCTGCGGCAGGCTGCAGGTTATCACATCGAATCGGGAAAGACCCGACGGCTGGAAATTCATGCCATGGACAGAAAAGGCGAAAAGACAAGGCTTGATCAACTGGTAGTAGCATGTGGGCTCTGCTCGACCAGACAAAAGGCAAAGGCCGTGATTATGGCGGGGCAGGTCCTGGTGGACGGTAGAAGGGTCGACAAACCGGGCACCTTCGTTCCATCCGGATCATCGATAGATCTGATCCGAAAGGGCACGTCTTATGTCAGCAGGGGAGGACTCAAACTGGAACAGGCCCTGCATCATTTTTCGGTTGATGTAACCGGCCTCACCATCATGGACGTGGGGGCCTCTACAGGCGGTTTTTCCGACTGCCTTCTGAAACATGGGGCAGGCAGAATTATCGCGATTGACGTGGGCTACGGTCAGCTTGACTGGACGCTTCGCTGCGACCCCAGGATCGAGGTAAGGGAGAGGACAAACGCCCGGTATCTGAAGCCGGATGAATTCGATGAAGTGATAGATGGGGCGGTAATCGATGTCTCCTTTATCTCTCTCAGACTCATTGTCCCCGCCGTTATGAGACTTTTGAGAAAGGCATCCTTTATAATAGCCTTGATAAAACCTCAATTTGAGGTTGGAAAGGGTCAGGTTGGAAAAGGCGGAGTTGTCCGCGACTCCGCGCTTCATCAGGAAGTCATTGAGTCCCTGGATCGATTTTTCAGGGACACGGGCCTTACCCCCGACGGTGTAATACCCTCCCCCATCCTCGGCCCTAAAGGAAACAGGGAGTTTTTGACACACCTGAAATTATAAGGCGCACCTCTGCCGTTCAGTCCCATGTTATCACGGAAACCGTAAACCGGGCGGATTTTCTTCCAAGGCACAGATCCTCTCACCGCATTCAAACTGATTAATACGGAGAGCCGGAACTATCAGTCAGGATTACGCAGTCCTGCGTTTTGAGGCCTTGATAGGATTGATTTTTCCGTTGGTCTTCTTGACTTCGATCTTGACATGAGTAGCCATGTTGCAGATTCCCAGTCGCCATTTGGAGGCGGGGTCAGGGGAGACGGTACAGAAAATACCTGTAGGAAACTCCTTTGCCCGTTGGCAGCCTTCACACTGCTCGACTACCTTGTGGCAGGTACCGCCGTTAAACTGGCAGCCCTTCTTTGACATAAACGCGCATTCATAACCCTCTTTTACACTTGTACAAACCATTTTAACCACATCCTTTCTTTTTGTATTTTTGCAGACAAACATCTTTTTCTGCCTGACAGCTTTATGGTTGTCAAGGAAAATAGACATTATTTGTCTGTTTGCAAGGAAAAAACAACCGGATTCCGGTTTTCAGGCAGGTCACGACCCCAGAATTTCGCTATCCAGCTTAAGCGCCAGTTCCTTCAACTGGGACTCTGCAATCCCGGAAGGTGCTTCGGTAAGAGGGCATGTGGCGCTGGTGGTCTTTGGAAATGCTATCACTTCCCTGATGGAGGCGGCACCTGCAAGGATCGCCACGAGCCGGTCAAGACCGAGTGCTATCCCGCCATGCGGAGGAGCACCGTATTTGAGGGCATCCAGCAGAAACCCGAATTTTTTATTTGCCTCATCTTCAGGGATACCGAGTATCTTGAATACCCTCTGCTGGGTATCAAGATCATGTATCCGTACGCTTCCGCCCCCTATCTCGGAACCGTTCAATACTATGTCATACGATCTCGCCCTTACCCTTTCAGGGCTTTCCTCGAGCAGGCGGAGATCTTCCTCAAGAGGGGCGGTAAATGGATGATGCACCGCCGTGAGCCTGCCTTCGGCCTCATCATACTCCAGAAGGGGGAATTTATTTACCCATGTAAAGGCATATTCATCGGCTGGTATCAGATCCATTTCCCTTGCCAGGCGAAGTCTCAGAAAACCGAGGGAACTGTTGACTACCGCCTCACTGTCGGCAACGATCAGGATAAGATCGCCCTGTTCTGCATCCACAAGCCGATCAACCGTCTTTTTGCCCTCATCTGAAAAGAATTTTTCCAGAGACGACTGCCACCCGTTTCCAGTGATCTTTATCCACGCAAGACCTTTTGCCCCGAATTCCTTAATGGATCCGGCGATATCATCTATCTTTTTCCTGGAATAGGGCCCGCTGCCGCCCTTTACGTTTAACGCCTTTATCACTCCTCCTCTTTCGACGGCACCGGTAAAGACCCTGAATTCGGAGCCTCCGGCAGGCCCTGAGATATCGATCAGTTCCAGCCCGAAACGGGTATCAGGCCTGTCCGTTCCGAATCGTTTCATCGCCTCATGATACTCTATTCTCGGAAGAGGCAAAGAGATCTCCTTTTCAAGAACCTCCTTGAAGATTCGCTTTATCATGCCCTCGACCGTGCCGATAACAGCCTCTTCATCCACAAAGGCCATTTCCATGTCCACCTGTGTAAACTCAGGCTGGCGGTCGGCGCGAAGGTCCTCATCCCTGAAACAGCGGACTATCTGGTAGTATCTGTCGAACCCGGCAATCATCAGGATCTGTTTGAAAAGCTGCGGCGACTGGGGAAGCGCGTAGAAAAGCCCCCTGTTTACCCTGCTCGGGACCAGGTAATCCCTGGCTCCTTCAGGCGTGCTTTTTGTGAGGAAAGGGGTCTCCACCTCAAGGAAACCGCTGTGGTTCAGATATTCTCTTATACAGGCGGATGTCCTGTGCCTTGTGACGAAGTTTTTCAGCATCCCGGGTCTTCGAAGTTCAAGATACCTGTGTTTGAGCCTAAGGTTTTCAGATGCGTCCACAGGGCCGTCGACCTGAAAAGGAGGGGTCTCGGTCCTGTTCAGTATCCTGAGTTCATGGACCTGCAGCTCAATTTCGCCCGTTTCCAGTTTCAGGTTTTCCTGGCCTTCGATGCGTCTGCTCACCCGGCCCTTTACGGCGATTACCCACTCGTTTCTTAATACATGAGCCCTTTCATGGCTTACCTGATCCGTTTTAGGATCAAAAACGATCTGGGTTATCCCTCCTCTATCCCTCAAATCGATAAAGATGAGGTGTCCCAGATCCCTCCTGGTATTAACCCATCCCATAAGGAGGACATCCTCTCCGATGTTTTCCCCTCTTAAATCGCCGCAGTCATGGGTACGTTTCCACTGACCCATTGAATCGATCTTTATATCCCTTTTCTCTTCCATTAAATTCCCTGTCTCACAAAAATTTTAATTGGTTTCAGGAGCGGAGTCTCTCTATAAGATCGGCCGAGATGTTATCCAGCCCCACCTCTTCCTGATCCTTTGTAGCCATGTCCCGCAAGACAGCCCTTCCTGAGGCCAGTTCATCCTCACCTACCATCAGGACCTTTCTGGCGCCCATCCTGTCGGCCTTTTTCATCTGCGCCTTGAGTCCCTTGCGGCTATATTCCGCTTCCGCCCACAATCCCGCACTGCGCAGCATATCGGTCCACTTGAAAACCTCCTTTTCGGCCCTCTCACCCAGTGCCGCGATAAAAAGATCGGGCCTTCTGCCTTCGGAAAAATCATTTCCCTCAAGAAGCGCCACAAGCCTTTCCATGCCCATGGCAAAACCTACGGCAGGGTGATCAGGACCGCCCAGGAGTCTTACCAGGCCGTCATATCTTCCTCCCCCTGCCACCGCATTCTGGGCGCCCAGCAGATCGGTCTGGATCTCGAATGTGGTCCTCGCGTAATAGTCAAGTCCCCTTACCAGCTTGTGATCGATCCGGTATCCGACACCCACCAGTGAAAGATACTGCTTGACGGATTCAAAATGCTCCAGGCATTCATCACACAGAAAATCAAGGATCGAAGGCGCCCCCGCCACCACGACCCTGCACTGCTCAAGCTTGCAGTCAAACACGCGAAGGGGATTGAGCTGCGCCCTTCTCCTGCAGTCCTTGCAGAGTGAATCATCTTTTTCAGCCAGATATTGTCTTAGCTTTTCCCTGAAAGGGGCCCTGCACTGCCTGCAGCCCAGGGAATTGATTACCAGCGTAAGATCGGGCAGGCCCACGGCCTCAAGCAGTCTCACTGCCAGCAGTATCACATCCGCATCGCTCTTTGGCCCGGCATCACCGAAAATCTCCGCATCTATCTGGTGAAACTGCCTGTAGCGACCCTTTTGAGGCCTCTCATGCCTGAACATGGGACCTATGGTATAGAGCTTCTGAACAGGATTTTTCAGGTAGAGTCTCTGCTGTATGTATGCCCTGACAATCGAGGCCGTGGCTTCCGGCCTCAGGGTCATTATCATCCCCTTGCTGTCTTCAAGGCGGTACATCTCCTTTGATACGATATCGGTTTCCTCTCCGATTCCACGGCTGAACACCTCATTGCGCTCAAGAATCGGCATCCTTATCTCCTGAAAACCGAAGCATTCGAAAAGTTTCCTGGTCTCTTTTTCCAGTTTCTGCCAGGAACCCACCTCTTCAGGCAGGATATCCTTGAAACCCTTTATGGTAGTAAATTCCAAAAGGCAAAATCTCCCCTCAGTAAAAGTCAAAGGTCTCTAACAGAAGAGACCTTTATCGTCAATGGTTTTATACTTCAGTAAACAAAGAACTGCAAGTGGGACAGGACAAAAGAATATTCGCGCCGGATAAAGATATGAGGATCATCTCCCGATCAGTTGGTGTTAAACAGGGCTAAATAAAGAAATTCTTCTTATTTAAGCGGCTGAGAGTTCGTAGGATCCTTCGCCCTCGCTTAGCTCAGCTCAGTCCCACTGCGTCGCAGCGGGTTCCCGGTTTCAAGGATTCCAGTGCTCCATTGAAACGGCGGATAAAACCCCTAAAGCATTACAAAGATTTAAAGCTGTTGCAGAAATTCTGCAAACTCTTTTCAGGTATAGAATAAATGAAAAATTCTCAAATAATAAAAGGAACACCGAGATCGATAAATTGTTAAAATGCTGATAAAGCCTTTAGAAAACATACCCTTGGACCCTCTTCGCCAACTAAGTTGGAAAAGAACCAGATATGATTCCGGGGGAGTCGGCGAAGCAGCCGGGCAGTCATGGAGAGGCGCGAATGAGCGGTCTCACGGATTCATTCCACTTCGATTTTTTCGGCCTTCTCTTTTACATCCCCCTGCTGCCCCCCTTCGATACGTTCTATACCCTCCTCTAGAAAGGATTTTATCGCCTTCAGGAATTCAACGCGGGATTTTCTCATATGGCTTTTGAACCCGGAGTCCTTTGCGCACACCTTCCCGATATCGTTGAAAAACCTGGCCACGGGACACACAAAGACATCATCGTCTTTCCTTTCCATTTTCATCTCCTGTGAAAAATATGTTTAGATATTCTCCTTCAAACCGGGCCTTTATATTTCCAATGGCCGAGATCCGCCTTGGAAGCAGCAGGTGCCTCTTAAAAGACCCCATCTTCACTATCAACTCGTCATGAAGCCTGTGGAGTTCTATATCCCTTTTCCCGGCAAACGGGAGCCTTATTGTGAGGCGGTAATCCCCGTCCTCCTTCACCAGGTTGTAGGGTGCCCCTTCGAAAAAACGGTCAAGAGGATTTTTACCCTGGTAGATCTGTAACCCGAACTCTCTCAGGGCGTCATATCCGAAGACCTCTCCCCTGGAAAGCCTGGCGGGAAAAATCGGAACAGGCTGGAAATATGAATCAGCCAGTTCCATATACCGGTCCTGGCTGTCCCGCCAGTCGGAGAAGAACTCATCGTCTATATCTTCCGGCAGCATCCTGTTCATTATTATCCCGTCGATAAGCATGTGATAAAGGGAAAAATACATAAACGCGCGTTGCGTCTCCTTGAGCACTATCTTCTCCGGATTTGCAACCAGCCGCACCGTGGTTATTTCAGGGTCTATCAGCAGCTTGTCCACGCCCCGGAGTCTCTCAAAAAGATAGGCCACCGCCTCGAAATAATCATCGCCCGGAAGCGGGACATCGTAGATTTTTCTGGCAAGCGGTCTCATCACCTTTGCCAGACTTCTCTCGACCTTGAATATCTTCTTTATGTACCACTCCAGGGTGGTGGGTATGCTGATAAAGCGAATCGATTCACCGGTGGGGGCGCAATCCAGGATAATTACGTCAAACATCTCCTCTTTGACATAGCGGTTGATATAGAGAAGCAGGCTTATCTCTTCCATCCCGGGAAGGACTGCGAGCTCTTCGGCAAGGATTTCATCCAGCCCCGTAGTATTGAACAGGAGTGAAAGGTACTTGTGGATATTGCCCCAGTTCTTTTCTATTTCCTCCTGGACATCGAGCTCCTGTATCCAGAGATTTTCTCCGACCTTTACGGGTCTTCCCCTCTTCTGATCCAGAAGATCGTTTCCAAGATCGAATATGTCCGCCAGACTGTGGGCCACATCAAGGGACATGATAAGAGTCCTGTATCCCATCTCTGATACGTTTATCCCTGTGGCCGCGGCCACACTGGTTTTCCCTACCCCCCCTTTTCCTGCAAAAAAAAGAATCCTCATCTAATCCTCTGGTTCAAGGTTCAGGGGAAAACCGGCCCTGAAAACCTTAGCCACAAGGGTAACGCGATAATAACGGATCTATCCGCCTTTGTCGCAAAAACCGGGTTTGTCCCGGCAGACTTCATATCGTCTCCCTGTATTTTTTTATTTTAGCACAGAAACCTGCCGGTTAAAAGATCATCCGGCTCACCCTTACTCCCCACCCCCTGAATCCTTGAACCCTCATAAAAAATCAGGTAACCTGCAGGCATGTATATCCAGTGGTCCGGATGATCTACCTCTAAAATTCGGCTGCAATAAAAACCTTGAGATCGACCCATGATACCTATAAGAGACACGATACAGTCAAAAAACTACCCTGTAGTGAACAACCTCATCATCGGCCTGAATATATTGGTGTATCTTGTGCAGCTGAGCCATGGTCAGGACCTGAACCGGTTTATCTTTACATACGGACTGGTACCGGCCCGTTTTTCCTCTCCTGAGATCTCAACCTATTTCAGCACGGGCCAGCAGATCCTTTCCATGTTCTCATTCATGTTCCTGCATGGCGGATTCTGGCACCTCCTCGGAAACATGTGGTCTCTCTACATATTCGGCGATAACGTGGAAGACAGGCTCGGCCCTGTACGCTATCTGCTCTTTTATATTCTGTGCGGCCTCGCATCCGGGCTGAGTCATCTTATTTTGAACTGGAATTCACAGGTCCCGACTATCGGCGCAAGCGGGGCGATCGCGGGCGTAATGGGGGCCTATTTCATACTCTATCCGGGCTCCCGGATACTCACGCTCATTCCCATATTTTTCATTCCCTATTTTATCGAAATACCGGCATTTTTCTTTCTGGGCCTCTGGTTTTTCCTCCAGTTCATAAGCGCCGCCGGATCCTCCGCCCAGGGCGGAGGCATCGCCTGGTGGGCACATATCGGCGGTTTTGTATTCGGGATGATCTTTCTCAAGCTCATTGACAAACTGCCTTCATCCGGAATCACAAGCCGGGTCAGGGAAAAAACCGCCAAGAAAAAGACTCACCATCTGCAGTCCATAAGGGTGACCGGTTCGGCACGAGACCCGCATTTATACGGATATATTACCATCACTCCTTTAGAGGCTCGGCTCGGCACAAAAAAACTGGTGAACATCCCGTGGGGGTTTAAAAAACGGCTTTTCAACGTGAACATCCCCGCCGGAGTCTCCGAGGGATCTAAGTTGAGGCTCCAGGGAATGGGAAGGCTTATGGAGGATGATAAAAAGGGGAACCTTTACCTCAAGGTGAAAATTGAATAAATTTTTCTGCCCCGGAACTATTTTTGATGACATCGTAACAAGGCGAAATTCAGACGGCACAGTAGAAAGTTCAAATGCAAGGCTTGCGCTTCCGGGAACCCGCCCCGAGCCTGCTGAGGGGTGGGACTGAGCAAGGCCCTTAGGGCCTTGCAAAGAATCTTGAGGAATGAGGCGTACTTATAGTACGTCGCAATGACGAAAGATGAAGCATAACGCAGCAGTTGGACTTTTTACGAAGCCGTCATTTTTTATCTACTTTCCCCGGTCTTATCATCTTTTCCGGTCTTACGAGTGTGTCAAATTCCTCCTCTGTGACATATCCCAGTGAAACCGCACTCTGCTTCAGGGTAAGCCCTTTTTCATGCGCCTCATGCGCTACCTCTGCGGCCTTGTCATAGCCTATATAGGGGCTGAGAGCCGTAACCAGCATAAGTGATTTGTTTAACAGTTCCTCTATCCTGCCCCTGTCGGCCGTAAGACCCTTCAACAGATTTTCGGTAAAACTCCCGGCTGAATCGGATATCAGTCTCACTGACTGCAGCAGGGAATAGATCATTACAGGCTTGAACACATTCAGCTCGAAATTGCCCTGGGAGCCGGCAAAACCGACTGTCACGTCATTTCCTATTACCCTGGCCACAACCATTGTGAGGGCCTCGCACTGTGTCGGGTTTACCTTGCCGGGCATTATTGAGCTTCCAGGCTCATTTGCCGGGATAACAAGTTCTCCTATCCCGCATCTGGGACCACTTGCAAGCCACCTTATATCGTTTGCGATCTTCATCAGGCTGCACGCGATCGTCCGAACCGCCCCGCTGGCCTCCACAACGGCGTCGTGGGCCGCCAGACCTTCAAACTTGTTGTCGGCGGCATTAAAGGGCAGGCCGGTCAGCTCTGCGATATTCCTTGCGGAAATGAGATCAAAGCCCTCGGGCGCGTTAAGGCCCGTGCCCACGGCCGTGCCTCCTATCGGCAACCTGTACAGGTTTTTAAGACACCCCCTGGCCCTTTCTACGCCCAGTTCCGCCTGTTTTGAATAGCCTGAAAACTCCTGGCCCAGAGTGAGAGGAGTGGCATCCTGAAGATGCGTCCTTCCTATCTTGACAATGTCTGCGAACTCTTCCGTCTTTTCATCGAGCACGGCCTTTAGCGATTCAAGAGACGGTATCAGATGCCGTTTTATCGATTCGGCTGCGGCAATATGCATGACCGTCGGGAATGTGTCATTTGAAGACTGGGACATATTCACGTGATCGTTAGGATGCACAGGGTCCTTGCTCCCTAGCAGGCCGCCTGCCATCTCCACCGCCCTGTTGGAGACAACCTCGTTGACGTTCATATTGGTCTGGGTACCGCTGCCTGTCTGCCATACGACCAATGGGAAATGTTCGCCGAGCATACCCTCGATCACCTCTTCAGAGGCCCGTATTATCAGTTCTCCGATTTCCGGTTTGAGCATGCCCAGCTCCATGTTTGCCATGGCGCAGGCCTTTTTGAGTATGCCGAAGGCCCTGATTATCTCTTCAGGCATCCTCTCATTACCGATCCTGAAATTTTGGAATGATCTCTGGCTCTGGGCCCCCCAGTATCTGTCTTCAGGGACCTCGATGCTTCCCATTGAATCTCTTTCAATCCTGACTCCCATCTGATAAGCCTCCGATATACGCGATTTGTTTACCACGGGACCTTAAATCATGAAACCCTGCCTTTATTGAGAGCAAAACCGGACCAGGGCAGGCTGATTGCTCAGGCACCATGTCCGGGTCTTTTCTATGTCCCCCGGTTCCTGTTTTTTGAGAATGCGGCAAGGTCTTTCATTGGAACATGGATACAACCGACTAAACGGCCAAGCCTTCAAGGAACAGATGCCGCCTGTAAAGGGCTCCAAGGGTTCTTACGGCCCTGGGCAGAGAGGGAAGTGATACCACATGGCCGTCCCTTTCAAGTTTTCTGGAAACGGTTTTCTGCTCAGGCCCGTAGAGCCAGGCAACCACAGGCTTTTCCCGATATTTGGATGCAATATACCGTATTGTCCCTGTGGCATCAAGATATGAGTTTTCCGGCAGTTCGGGGGCTATTGCGATACAGATCACACCATCCACGTTCGGATCTTCAAGCACTGCTTCCAGGGCCACGGAGTAGACATGATCCATGCTGTTTTTCATGACGGCAGGCCAGATATCGACAGGGTTCCCTATCGGCATCCATGAAGGTGAAAGGTCCTTTATCGCGGTTATGGTATAAGGGGATAATCGGGCCGGTTCAAGCCCCTGGTCATACATGTCGTCGATAAGGATGATCCCCCCGGCCCCCGTAAAGGTGACTATTGCCACCCGGTTCCCCTTCATCGGGGGGAGATTGAGCAGCGCCTTTGTAAAATCCAGGATATCCTCCGGGTCACTCGTGGATATGATCCCGGTCTGCCTGAATGCGGACTCAAAGACCTCATGGCTTCCCACCATGGAACCGCTGTGAGACGCCGCGGCCCTGGCACCCATTTCAGACCTGGCGGTCTTGAGAGACACTATCGGCTTTCTGCGCGAAACCCTTTCAGCGGTTTCAAGAAAACGCCTGCCGTCGTTCATCCCTTCTATATGTAAAAAAATCACCTCTATGTCGTCATCTTCTCCGAAGTATTCAACGGCATCGGAAAAATCCAGGTCGCAGGAATTTCCCAGATCTATACCCTTTCCCATGATGCCCGTAAAAAGGGAAGAACCCACAAAAAATATGCCCGACTGGCAGACCACGCCTACCGGCGCTATCTCCCTTTTGAGCGGCATAAAGGATGAGGTAAAACCTGAAAAGGCGTTAATCACGCCGAGAGTGTTGGGTCCGAGCAGTCTGATGCCCGTTTCCCCGGCGATTTCCGTCAGACGTAACTGGAGTGAATTACCCTTTTCATCTGAATCGGAAAATCCCTGAGGAATTATGACTGCCGATTTTATTCCCTGAGATGCGCACTGCTTAAGGATTGGAGGGATGGTCTTTCTGGGCGTGTTTATAATGGCCAGATCAACAGGCTCTTTTATTTCCTTTACATCGGGAAATGCCCTTATACCGGCGATTTCTCCCGCCATCGGGTTTACAGGGTAGATCTTTCCCCTGTAACCGAAATCAAGCATGTTTTCTATTACGTTGAAACTTCCCCTGCCCGTTTTTCTGCTCGCCCCTATTACTGCGACGGAACGTGGATTCATAAAAGGTTCGATCTTTTCCTTGCTCATCACAAAGATCTCCGGAATAAGTCAGGAGGAAGCTGAAGACAATTTAGTTCAGTTTTTATTAGGTTTAATAATAATATGTGTCAATAGAATTTTTTATTCCTCCTTTTCATCCTTATCTTCAGGAAGCCTCAATTTGCATGCCTTAAGTAATTGAGGATCACCTTCCACCTTGAGTTTTCCCTTTACAAGGGCCATCTTTATTTCCTCTATATGCGTCTTTTCATCGTCAAAGATGACCGTCGCGGACTCTTCACCTTCGTAATTTGTCTTTACACCGGTTACTCCCTCAACATTCATAAGGATAGATCTTACCCTTTCAGGAGTACCCGCTCAAACAGGACCAGGTACCCTCAGTTTGACTACCCTGGCGTCAGCCTTGACCTGATACGGACAGGCCAGGGAATACATAAACGCCGTAACCATCAACAGGGGAAGAATATGTCTCTTCATTTCATTACCACCTTTCAGAGTTTTTTTATCCATACCCCTTAAAAATAACTACGATTGCCTTTATGACAAATCATGTTTTAACAAGTCGTTGTAATTTCGGAAGAAAAAAGGGCGGCCACTTCACCGGCATATTATATTCAGGCAGGTATTTGATGAAAGGAGACCTTCCGGGCCGAGGTTTATCACGGCTTTTTTCCAAAGGGGCACACCTTTATGCATATACCGCAGATGGGGGACCCGATCCCGGGCATTTCGGAAAACTCACTTATCAACTTTTCCCTGCACCGGGAAAAATAAAGGGCCTCGTCTCTGTCCCGGTAGTGATCCTTCGTGGAGACACCTTTTATGGCCCCGGCCGGGCAGGCATCTTTACAGAGGGTGCAATCCCCGCAGCGGTTTTTCAAAGGCTCATCAACCTTTAAAGGCGCCTCCGTCAGCACCGTCACAAGCCTCACCCTGGAGCCGTATTGAGGTGTAATAAGCAGCAGGTTTTTACCCTGCCAGCCCAGTCCGGCCACTCGCGCCACCGCCTTGTGGCTTATCGCCCCATAAAGGTTTTCTCTATCCGTGACCTGGGATGCCGGTATCGGAAGGCTCCTGAAGCCGTCATTCTGCAGCGCCGCAGCCGTCTTAAATGCGATTTCATCAAGGACCCTGTTTGCGGTCCGGTAGATTGACGCGTAAATCGGTGTCGGCCTGTCATCTATAGTCTCAAACACGGACAGGGGCAGCTTGAGGGCGATGGCGACTGCCCTTGAAAAGGGTTTCAACAGATCCGGCGGATCAACCCTGAGGGCCGCAAGTGAGTCTATATCCGCGACTCCTACCAGATCCGCTCCAAGACCTGTTATCTTTCCCCTGGTTTTTTCATCATAATCCTGATTCAGAGCCAGTTTTTTCATGTTTCGCTCCCTTTGAACCACGTTTTTTGCCCTTGATAATAACCATAACATGCAAATTATGCAATCTTCTCTCCAAAAATGACTCGGCAAAAATCACGTTGAGCTTTGAATTATTATATTCTATTATATTAAGTGGTTCTTCTTCGATTTAGTTGTGTAAAAGGGTTCAAGGATTCCAGGGTTCCGGGGTTCAAGTGATTGATATTTAAATATGGTATTACTACCACATCGAATTTTCTTTTGCTTGTGTGCACATATTTTATCGACCAAAAATCAGAATCCTATTAAAGAAGACATGAAAAGGCCCTGCAGCCCTCCGTGCGGCGACCGGGACATATAAAGACGAATCAAAGCGCAGACGGGGCATTATTCCACCGGCATGTTTCTTAAAACGTTTCTTTCATTTTCATGACCTTATTTTGCCCATAATCGGAGGACTCCCCTATGCAGCAAAGGAAAAGCAAGGAGGACCTTGAACAAAGGCTCACCGAGCTCAAAGATGAAGCCGAAAGGTTGAAAACAGCTGAAGAGGCACTGCGCAAAAGTCAGAGGCAGCTTTCTGAAATCGTTCAGGGAAGCCCCATAGCGACCTTTGTAATAGACGACTCACATATCATAACCCACTGCAACAGGGCATTTGAAAACCTCACCGGCATAACTCCCGGAGACATCATAGGAAGTACCGACCAATGGAAGGCCTTTTACCCCAAAAAAAGGCCTGTTCTTGCCGATTTCATAGTCAACAAAGCCTCCGCCTCTGAAATCGCCGGATACTACGGGGCCAAATTCAGGAAATCCACCGTCATTGAAGGCGGCTACGAGGCGGAAGACTATTTTTCAGGCCTTGCCGGCCAGGGCAGATGGCTTTTTTTCACGGCCGCCCCTCTCAAGGACGGAGAGGGGAATATAACAGGCGCCATAGAGACTCTTCAGGACATTACAGACCGCAAAAGGGCTGAAGAGGAACATGTAAAATCAGAGATACGCTACAGGACACTGCTTGATTTCGCCCCATATCCCATAGTGGTCTTCACCCTGAACGGACTTGTTACCTATCTCAACCCCTCCTTCACGGAAATCTTCGGATGGACGCTCGATGAACTTGAAGGGAAAAACATACCCTATGTCCCCCCCGGCCTTGAGCAGGAGACTCACGAAAATATCGAAAGGCTTTTTGAAGAAAAACAGCTGGTTCGCTTTGAGACAAAAAGGCTCACCAAAGACGGCAGGATACTTGACGTAATAATGCGGGCGGCGGTGTTTCTCGACACCGAAGAAAGACCCGCAGGTGAACTGGTGATACTGCGTGATATAACCCAGGAAAAGAGGATCGCGCGCAGCAACGCGGCTATGCTCAGGATAAGCATGGCGCTTCCTGAATACCCGGAGCTTGAGTATCTCCTGGATTACGTGAGTAACGAGGTCAAGCGCCTTGTGGGCACGGAGGGGGCGTATTTCATATTCCTGGATGAAGAAAGGGAGGAGCTCTATTTTCTGGGTGTTGCCCATGACAGGACCCTCACCAAAATAAAGCTGAAGGAAATCCGCTTTTCCATGGATGAACTGATAACAGGCCAGGTAATAAGGACCGGAGAACCGGTCATAATATCCGACATATCGGCTAATTCCGAACTGCACAGGGCCAGAGACAAAAAGCTGGGGTACCATACGAAAAACCTCCTTATAGTTCCCCTCAGAAGCAGCGATCGCATTATCGGGGCCGTGTGCGCCATAAACAAAAAGGAAGGGGACTTTGATCAGACAGATGTTGAACTGCTCAGCACCATAGCCGCTACGGTAGTTCTTTCCATTGAAAATGCCAGGTTTTCCGAGGAAATAAAAAGGGCCTACAGAGAAGTCACAGGCCTTAACAGGGCAAAGGACAAGGTCATAAATCATCTGTCTCATGAACTGAAGACCCCGGTGTCCGTTCTTTCCGGTTCCCTCAATGTCCTGGAAAGAAGGCTCTCCCAGCTTCCTGAAGAAACCTGGAAACGTACCGTGCAGAGGGCGAGAAACAACGTGGACCGCCTTCTTGAAATCCAGTACGTGGTAGACGACATTTTGGAAGGCCGGCATCACAAGGCCTATAAGCTTCTTCCTCAGGTACTTGATCAGTGTCTGGATGAGATAGAGATAATGATAGCCCAGGAAATCGGGGAAGGCCCGTTAATCGATAGAATCAGAAAACGCATCGGCAGGCTTTTCGGCCCGAAGCAGGCGGAATACAGGAACATAATGCTTCACGATTTAGTGAAGGAAAGAATTGAGATTCTCAGACCCCGGTTCTCTCACAGGCAGGTGAAGCTTGAGACCCGGATGGATGAGGTCCCTCAGGTATACATGCCTTTAGATCCGCTGGAGAAGGTGGTAGACGGACTGATAAAAAACGCCGTTGAAAACACCCCTGACCAAGGGACAATCAAGGTGATCGTGGAAAAGCATGGTGAGGGGGCAAGCCTTACGGTCCATGACTATGGAGTGGGCATAACAGAGGAGTCGCAGAGGCGCATTTTCGAAGGATTTTTCAGTACACAGGACACAATGGCCTATTCGAGCAAACGCCCTTTTGACTTCAACGCGGGGGGCAAGGGGGCGGACCTGCTGAGGATGAAGATATTTTCCGAGCGCTACAACTTCAGGATTGACATGGAGTCTTCAAGATGCAGGTTCATACCTGGTGAAAAGGACGTCTGCCCCGGAAGCATAAGCAGTTGCAAATTCTGCCGCAAAAAAGAGGACTGCATGAATTCGGGGGGAAGTTCATTTTCCATATTCTTTTCCGCCGCGCCTGACATGTCATGAAAAAGGGGCAAAAGCCCCGTTCATCTTTGCCCCTTCAATTACCAAGAAGGGGATGAGTCCGGATAAGGGCATCTATCCTTTCCAGGACATCTTCCCTTACCTCTCCTTCCCGCGGCTCATCAAGGCGTGAGATGAAAAAATTCCCGTAATAGTCTTCTTCTTCATCGTCATCCCATTCGACCCCTGCCAGGATCTCCGAGCCTTTTTCAGGAAGTTTGACAGGCAGATTCCGCCCGCTTATAAGCCCCCACATACCTGCCCAGCAGCGGGCGAGCGCCAGGGGGTGGTAACCTCCGCCGCCGATTACCAGGAGCCTTGGAATCCCGTTTTCATTTTCAGGGCAAAGCCCCGTTACCGTCCGGACCGCTTCAAGAAACAGCTGGGTGGATACCTCGAATTTTCCGAGCGGGTCTGAAAAGATGATGTCGGTGCCTGACTGAAGCACAACCGCATCGGGCCGGAAACGCCTGAACAGCCGGGGGAATACCTGCTTGAAGGCCGCGCGGTATTCGCTGTCGTTAATACCCTTTGGAAGAGGAAGGTTTACGAGGTTGTCGTGCGCGCCTCTGTCCCGGATCCTTCCGCCTTCAAAAGGATAGGCATAAGAGGTGTCCATATGAATCGAGGCAACGACCGTGCCGGGATCATCCCTGAAGGCATGGACGACCCCGTCAGGCAGATGCGCGTCGAGATCGATATAAAGCACCTTCATTCCTTCACTACGAAGCCTCATAACACCCAGCACTCCGTCATTAAAGAAACAGAACCCGCGCGCCCTGCCGGGCATTGCATGATGCATTCCGCCTGCCGGATTAAAGGCGACCCTTCCGCCTATAACCTGCTCGGCCCCCTGAATGCTGGCCCCCGCGGCGGTCGCAGGTGTGGTGAAAAAGCCCTCGAACCAGGGGTTTTCAAAGTTTCCGAAGTTGTACTTTTCCCGGTAGCTGGCAGATATCCTGCGGGTTTTTTCGCACTCCCTTACAGCCTCGATATAGTCCCTTTTGTGAAACCGCCCGAGCTCCTCAACCGTCGCCTGCCGCGATTCGATGTATTCGCCGTCTTCGATGGCACCGAAACTCCTTATGAGATCAAGGGTAAGCGCCACTCTCGGAATTCCGAGGGGATGATTTTTCCCGTAACTGTGCCGACGAAACAGAGGGGCACCGAATATTACAGCCGCATGCCCCTCTTCAAAGCTCCCTTTACCTTTCAATTGTCAACCTGTTTATGACGACCTTCTTAAGCGGCCTGTCCTGGGAATCCGTATTTACCGAACCGATCCGTCTTACCACTTCCATACCCTCCGTGACCTTACCGAAGACGGAGTGCCTGTCATCAAGGTGGGGTGTGGCATCCAGGGTCACGAAAAACTGACTGCCGTTGGTGCCGGGCCCCGCGTTTGCCATCGACAATATACCTTCGCCGTCATGCCTGAGTGAGGAGTCAAACTCATCGTCAAAATTATAACCGGGACCGCCGGTCCCGTTTCCATCCGGACAGCCCCCCTGAATCATGAACTGATCGATCACCCTGTGAAAGATGAGCCCGTCATAAAATTTTCCACCCTTGATCGTGGTCTGCCTGCCTTCGGCAAGATTCACGAAATTCCAGACCGTATCAGGGCATTCCTTTGCATAAAGTTCAGCCTTAAAGGAACCCATGTTGGTATCAAAATTCGCGGTCAGTCTTTCAACATCTTCCGTGTAGTCGCTCTTTTTACCGATCATTATTTTCTCCTAATAGTTTTTTTGACCTGTGTTTATCATCAACCTCATTTTGAATACAAGCCGTTTTGTTTACACAAAAACCGTCAACGGACCCCCTGTCCGTTTTTTTTACCACGGTATGTCATCCCGCAAACGCAGGTGCCGGGGCTCTTTTTTCAGGCCTTGTCTCACAGAAGAATACCACAGGCTGG
>Ga0272441_10001445_pt1 | contig 50645 bp, 43 predicted proteins | sample SSMProp6N_FD_193582 | JGI IMG/M metagenome (GOLD analysis project Ga0272441, IMG submission 193582) | Marine sediment archaeal communities from Little Sippewissett salt marsh, Falmouth, MA, United States - SSM-Prop-6N | ecosystem: Environmental > Aquatic > Marine > Wetlands > Sediment ... | reverse complement strand
GAACTGCCCCTGAAAAGATTGAACAACACTGTTTCCGCATTGTCACTGACATGATGCCCCGTCGCGACCCGGTCAAAACCATCCTTTGCCATAAGTTCACTGAAAAAGCCATAACGCTCTATTCTCGCCGTCTCCTCTATAGACTTCTTCAACCTTCGAGCATCCTTTCGCGTATCGAACCTGCGAACAAAACATTCCAGCCCGAGCTTTTTGCACTCGCCACGAACAAATTCCTCATCGCGTTCGCTTTCCTCACCCCGTAGCTGAAAATTACAGTGGGCAATGCTGATCCTGAACTTCAGCACAGATCTTACCGCACAGAGCAGGTAGAGCAGAGCCATTGAATCAGGCCCTCCGGATACTGCCGCGAGAACACGTTCTCCTCGATAAACAAGTTTTCGAACCGTTAGCTGTTCAAGAAATTTCCGTTCTATACTGTTGAGCTCACGAGGCATAGTGTTGGTGCTCTTTTTTATGAAACAGAGTATGTATTTGTATTTTATCGCATAATATATCGAAACCTGAGTTATACCTCTACCAGGCAGACCATATCTGCGTTTGACGGATGAGAACAGAACAACTCAACGAATTAACAAATCAACAGTTCAACGGTATTCAAAAATGCTTTCTCCCTACGGACAGGGTACTCTTGTTACATCATTACTTTTCAGCCTGCTGCTCGCAGGGGCAGGGCTCATCTCCCCGGGGATCGTTCAGACAGTCTTCTATACAACATCTGTCGGGTTCGCCCTCTTTTCGCTGTTTTTTTTTCGTGACCCGCCAAGAACAGTTCCCTCCGAACCAAACGCTGTTCTCGCTCCCGCGGACGGAAGGATTCTGCTGATTAAAAAGATAACACACCCCTTCACCGGGCAGAACTCAACGCTGGTCAGCATCTTCATGTCCCCTTTTAATGTTCATGTAAACAGAATTCCGCTAAGCGGCAAAATTGCACACCTTTCCTACTCTCCTGGAAAACATCTCATGGCATTCGATCATAAGAGTATGTCTGATAACGAAAGAATGGAAATCGGTTTGGAAAACAGTCACTGCTGTCTTGTCTTTTCACAGGTAGCAGGATTTATCGCCCGAAGAATACTATGCGACCTCAGGGTCGGTGACAGCGTTACGGCAGGAAGCCGATTCGGAATGATTACATATGGTTCACGCCTTGACATCGTCGTTCCTGAAGGCACCCGCCTTACGGTTTCAGAAGGGTGTAAAACCGTTGCCGGAGAAACCGTTATCGGCTACGTCAAATGAGTTATATTTCTTGGTTATCGGACAACTATTGATTATATAACCATACAATAGAAGGCTCTGAACAGGGAACTGTAAGATCATGTCCAGAGTATTTACTTGACTTAATTTGCTATCGGAGGATATACAATGTTTGGTTTAGGCGGTCAAGAGCTTGTGCTCATACTGCTCATCATTCTCCTTCTTTTCGGAGCAAAAAAACTTCCAGAGCTTGCAAAGGGACTGGGTAAAGGCATGAAAGAGTTTAAAAAGGCTCAATCCGAAATTGAAGAAGAAATCAACAAAGCAGTTGACGACACTCCTGAAAAAGAGAACAAGTCTTCCTCAGAAAAGAAGTAGCGTATAGAGTCCGGAGATAATCTCCGGACTTTTCCATACCCGAAATATCCCGATTGACATTCCTCAAGAACGCATAGAACTTTTAAACACCGGAGTCATGCGATTTTTTTTCATCCTTTTCGTCATTACGCCTTTATTATCATCGTGTCATCTAAACAATGACGAAATATCGCTTAACGGCGCGTCTGTAACTCTTGAGGAGAAGCATCTGCCCGTGATTAACGAGATACTGTTTGATCCTCTTCAGAAAAAAGACGACAGTATTAAGGATCAACCTGATTTCGTGGAAATCTATAACCCAGGCACTGAAACCGTCGATCTCTACGGGTGGCATATTCAGGACTGCCCTACGTCGAGCGGCAAGAGATATACCTACTACTTTGCTGAAAAAACTTCTTCAGACAACCTGCTTGCCCCGGGCCAGTATGGCGTCATTGTGCCGGAGGAAACCCTTGATCGTGAAGCATCAAGGCTGGTAGACTACTATGGCTATCTCTCAGGAAATCCCGCCGTCAGAATTTTTATCGTACAGCGTAAAACGTTTTCTTTGAACAACGATACAGACTGTGTCACACTGAAGGATTCGAATGGGGCAGTCATCGACTCTGTCGCCTACAGCAGTACATGGCATAACCCCTATAGTAAAAACACCAAAGGTGTCTCCCTCGAAAAATATAACGACCAGCTGGTTTCAAACTCCCCTTCAAGCTGGTCGTCCAGTATGGATATCGCTTACGGGGGAACACCGGGGAGAAGCAACAGCATCTATCTGCCTGAAAACCGACTTGAACAAACACCCTCATTGAAGGTAATTCCTGCATCGTTTTCTCCTGAACTCAACGGCACCGAAGACAAGGCGAATATACGTTACAGCCTTCCTGCAGGAGCATACCAGGTAGCGGCAACTGTCTATGACAGCAGTGGCAAAGTTGTCCGGACGCTTGCCGAGGGTCTGCCTTCAGGTCCGGAAGGAGAGCTGGAATGGAACGGTTTAGAGGATGATAATTCTCCCGCCCTCTCGGGCATCTATCTCGTCAGGGTTTCCGTCACGGGAACCGCATTCAGCGGCACCCTCCAACTTCAAGAAAACGTAGCACTTGTTCGATGATGTTTTTTATTGATTGAGGCGAAAGCGTATCTTTTCCCTATGCTGACCAACCTCTACATCAAGAACTTTGCTCTGATCGAAGAACTTTCCGTCGAGTTTTCAAGGGGACTGACTATCATTACCGGCGAAACCGGAGCAGGCAAGTCGATCCTCATTGGCGCCCTGAACCAGATTCTCGGCATAAGAGCAAATACAGACCTTGTCCGCTCAGGCAGCGACAAGGCCGTGATTGAAGCCATACTTACACCGGAAAAACCTGAACGGCTCACGCCAATTCTTGAAGAAGCCGGAATAGATCCCGGTGAAGAGATCATACTGCGCAGAGAGATTTCCACAAAAGGGCAATCACGCTGTTTTATCAACGACACTCCCGGCACCCTGCAGGTTCTGAAAAAACTCGGAGACCTGCTTGTAGACCTGCACGGTCAACATGAACATCAACTGCTCCTTCATCCTGAAACACACCTCTCTCTGCTCGACGAATTCGGACAACTTACCCCTCTTGTCGAATCCTATCGAAAAGTCTTCAATAACCTGAAGAAAAAAAGAAAGGAACTTGAACGGGTTACCGCTGATGCCGACCGATTGAGAGAAAAACGGGACCTGCTGGAGTATCAGTATAAAGAGCTAGAACTTCTTGAGCTGAAAAGTGGGGAGCAGGCGGAAATAGAAAAAGAGATCATATTGCATGAAAACGCGGAAACCCGCTTCTCCTTATGCTCCAGCCTCAGCGAACAGCTTTACGACGCCGACCTCTCGGCGTTTGTCCTGCTTTCAGAAGCTGTCCGGCACCTCGATAGGCTTAGCGGGATAGACAAAAGTTTTTCACCGCACCTTCAGGATGCCGTAGGGGCGAAAAGCCTGATTGAAGAACTCAGCAGAGCCGTTCGCGACTACTCCGACGGTATCGAGTTCAACCCTGAAAAACTCGAACAACTGCGAGAACGGCACATGCAGCTGCAGAGAGCAGTAAAAAAGTATGGTCGACCTATAGAAGAGCTTATTGCTTTCAAGGATAAGATTTCAGCCGAACTCTCTCCGGAAAACGATTTTTCCGAACGGACCGAACAACTCCAGCTTGAGATTGATGCGCTCAGGACAACCCTCTCAGGGCTTGCCGTAGAATTATCTTCCGAACGACAGAAAACCGCTGCAACCATTGAAAAGGCGATTACTCAGGAACTCGGCAGGCTCGGCATCCCGCACTGTGTTTTCTGTATCAGGATAACGCAGGAGGTCTCGGAGGGTTCTGATATCATACATGACGAACAACAGTACCTGGCTTTCGAGAACGGTTATGACCGCGTTGAGTTTCTTCTTTCAACCAACATCGGCGAATCGCCCAAACCACTCGCTAAAATCGCCTCAGGAGGAGAAATTTCACGTGTCATGCTGGCCATGAAAAGCGTTCTTGCAGAAAACACCCAGTTACCCATTCTCATTTTCGACGAGATCGATACAGGCATAAGCGGAGCTGTTGCCGATGCTGTCGGTCGAAGTCTCAGAAAACTTTCACGGACACATCAGATCATATCAATCACGCATCTCCCCCAGATAGCCGCGATGGCCGACAGTCATCTGTCAGTTAAAAAAAACCTGAAAGCAAACCGGACCGTCAGCACGGTCCAGAAACTCAACGAGAAAGATCATATCTCAGCTGTTGCCGATCTCTTGAGCGGCAGACAGCACTCGGAATCATCGTTACTGGCCGCAGCGGAACTCGTCGAACTTGCAAAAGGATCCGGTTAGAGGCGTTTTTCCGGCTCTCTATAGTAAAAAAGATAAGTTTCCCTTATACTATCTACCATTCACGGGGTCGTTGAAGGGTCATTTTCAACCCGACCCGGAGCATTTCAACTCAGGTTTAAGACCATACATGTCAAAAAGATTACTAAGCGGTTCAGCTGTTGCTCTCGTCACGCCATTCAGGCAGGACATGTCAGTTGACAGGGATGCGATACGTCGCCTGGTGCACTTTCATATCGCTGCAGGCACGGATATTCTCATTCCATGCGGTACGACGGGCGAGTCGCCCACCCTTACAGCTGACGAACAGACCGAGATCATCGAGATCGTCAGGGAAGAGGCCGGAAACAAGATGCTGGTTGCCGCAGGAGCGGGAACGAACGCGACGGAGGAAGCTGTTTCACTGGCCCTTAATGCGCAAAAAGCAGGAGCACAAGCGCTTCTTTCAGTTGCACCCTACTATAACAAACCCTCACAGGAAGGCTACTATCAGCACTATCGGCGTATTGCCGAAGCTGTCTCTATTCCTGTAATCGTTTATAATGTTCCGGGAAGAACAGGCAGTAACGTGCATGCGGAAACCATTCTCCGGCTTGCTCACGACTGCGAAAACATCGCCGCCGTCAAGGAAGCGTCAGACAACATGGCGCAAATCATGGAACTGCTGGCGTCGAGACCTGATGGCTTTTCAGTTATGACAGGTGAAGACTCTCTTATACTGCCCTTCATGGCCCTTGGCGGTGACGGAGTGATATCGGTTGCCGCGAACCTGCTTCCTGCTGAAGTGAAACAGCTTGTCACTGAAATACTTGAAGGAGATCTTGAAAAAGCCAGAGTGATCCACAACAGGCTTCGCCGGCTTTTCAGCCTCAACTTCATTGAAAGCAATCCTGTGCCCGTCAAGTACAGCCTTTCGCTGATGGGAATGATAGAGGAAGTCTACCGCCTGCCGCTTGTTGCCCTGCAGCCGGAGAACAAGGAAAAAGTCAAAGAAGAACTCAGAAATCTGGGGCTGGTCAGCTGACAGCCCCGAGTTTCATGACAAAATCATCAAGCTCTTCTTTCGTGCGTTTCTCGGTCACTGCGACCAGAAGCCCCTCGTCACCGACAGCCGAAAGGTCGTAACCGGCCATAATCCCCTGTTCAAGCATCCTGTCGACAACCAGGCCTGCCGGCACTGGCGTTTCAACAACAAACTCCCTGAAGAAGGGTTGGCCATACTTCAATGAGTAGCCTGGCAGTTCGTCTATTTTATCAGCAAGGTAGTGTGACTTCTGCAATGACTGCATGGCAACTTCACCAAGCCCCTGCTTGCCGAGAAGTGAGAGATATACTACAGCCTGAAGTGCATTCAGCGCTTGATTTGTACAGATATTCGAGGTCGCTTTTTCCCGGCGGATGTGCTGCTCTCTTGTCTGAAGGGTAAGAATAAAACCGTCTTCGCCATCCCGATCTTTGGTCATACCGACAAGTCTGCCGGGTATCTTCCTTACATAGTTGCGAGTAACCGCAAAAATCCCAAGATAGGGCCCGCCAAAGTTCAATGCGCTGCCGAGAGGCTGCCCTTCGCCGACAGCTATATCCGCCCCGTATTTCCCCGGAGCTTCAAGTACGCCGAGAGAGACCGGATCGGCAGAGACGATAAACAACGCGCCGTTACACCGCGCGACATCCCCGATTGCCTCTACATCTTCAAGGCAACCGTAAAAGTTCGGCTGCTGCACAATGACAGCGGCAACACTGTCGTTGACAACACCTTGAAGTTCAGCGGTATCACAGACACCGCCCTGCAATGCACTCTGAACAACAGAACGGTCCCCGCCCGCTTCAATAAAGGTTTTCAGAACATGAAGAGAGTGTGGATGGACCTTACCCGCAACGACAACTTTATTCCTGCCCGTAGCAGTTATCGCCAGTGACACCGCCTCGGCAAGAGCAGTCGCGCCGTCATAGAGAGACGCGTTAGCAGTGTCCATGCCATACAGGCGGCAGATCATGCTCTGATATTCATAGATAGCCTGAAGCGTTCCCTGGGAGACTTCAGCCTGATAGGGAGTGTACGCGGTATAAAACTCACTGCGTGACACAATGGTATTGATCGCAGGAGGCAGGTAATGATCATAAGCACCTCCACCGAGATAACTCACATGACTTGCTGTAGAGGTATTGGCAAATGCAAGTTTCTCCATAAGCATCTGAACTTCCGGCTCACTGAGCTCAGGCGGAAGTTCGAGAGAGGACGTAAGGCGCAACTCCCGGGGAATATCCGCTATAAGATCGTCGAAAGAGGCGACGCCAATCTCCCGAAGCATTTCTTCGCGATCGCTGTCCGTATTTGCAATAAATGGCATAGTAATTCCTACTCTCCAACGGTTTTTTTGTACTCCTGAACAGTCATGAGCGCGTTGATCTGTTCCGGATCATCCATGATAATCTCGATCATCCACCCTTCATCATAAGCACTGCTGTTAACAATCTCCGCAGCGTCAAGAGCGTCATTGACGGCGTTGATCTTACCGGCAACCGGGGCGAAAAGGTCTGCAACCGTCTTAACGGCCTCAACGGTACCGAAAATATCCTGCTGCTTCAGTACTGTTCCGACCGGCTTTGTTTCAACAAAGACAATATCCCCGAGCTCGGACTGTGCAAAATCGGTAATTCCTACGCGCACTTTTCCGTCGTCAAGCACTTTGACCCATTCGTGGTCACTGGTATAGCGAAGATCATCTGGGAAATTCATAGCCGGAAGCAGTTAAAATGTTCTTTGATAATGGAAATGATCAATAAAAAATCAAGGTACTATTTTTTTGCATCCGGTGAAACAGATGGGAAGTGACAAGTAACCAGTGACCGGGTAAAGTCAAAGGTCAAAAGTAAAAAGTCAAAAAAGTGACGCGTAAAGGGCTCCTCTATGTATTGTCTATGAGCGATTCACGTGCGAGGCGAACGGAGCGCAGAAACCCATTTCTATCCGCTCAACGAAGCAATTGAAGCGCGAAATAAATAGCGATATCCTGAAGTCAGCAGTCGGCAGTCACCGGGAAACGGTCGGTAAAAAGAATTAATTACACTGCATGGATATATTGCGTATAACCGTAGCGAACGGAGCAGAGAAACCGGAGTGTACAATTTGTCCGAGAGGGCGCTTCAAAAATGAGGATTTTTGTTCAAGGTCAAGAAGTGTTCACAAGCCAAAGCGGAATGTATGCGTGATACTTGAGCATCGGAAGTGTGAACACGACGCAGAGATTGGGCAAAAAGACCATTTTTGAAGCGCCCTATAGCAAGCGTTGGCGCATCGCTTCATAGAGCAGCACCCCTGCCGAAACGCTTACATTGAGCGACTCAACACATCCGGCCATCGGAATGCGCACAAGAGAGTCCTTTGCATCCAGGTTCAGGGCTCCGAGCCCTTTTTCTTCGGTTCCCATAACGAAAACTGAAGGGAGCCTGAAATCAACCTCCGTATAATTTTTCTCTGCGAGCATATCCGCCGCGATGACCTGAAACCCCTCTTCACGAAGCATCTTGAGACAAGCCTGAAGACTTTGCACCTTGCAGAGACGGCTGTGAGAGACTGCCCCGGCTGAGGCTTTATGAACCGCCGCGTTAACCGGACTGCCCTTGCCATCCACAAGTATCACGCCGTCCGCGGCGACCGCTTCGGCTGTTCGAATAATGGCTCCGACGTTATGCGGATCGTTCAGTCCCGGCAAAACAACAAGAAGGGGACTCGTGTTCCTGGGATTTTGCAGAATCTCTTCCAACTGATAGTACCGAACTGAGCTTATCAGCGCGCAAACACCTTGATGCTTTGTGGTTCCGGCAATTTCACTCAACTTTTCAAGGCGGGCTTTTCCTATAGGGATCTTCGACCTTCTGGCAGTTATCAAAATCTCCTTGAGCTTGAAATGCCCTGTATTAAACTGCAGGTAGATCTTTTCAATCTTTTCCGGATTAGAACCAAGAAGTTCAAGCACCGAATTCCTTCCATAAACCACATTATCCATGAAAAATCACATCAAATAATAAAAAAAGGCTCTCCCCATACACGAGGTCTGTTTTCATCTCCTCAATTACCCGACCATCTATTCCTGCCAGATCGGGTAGCGAGAACTTACAATATCGAAATGTAATTAAATTGCTGTATATTGACTTTTTCACTATCTTTTTAGTCTGTCCGAGGAAAAGCTCAATGAGTGTATCCACCGGGATCACACTTCAGATTTTCTTCCTGCCCGACATACCATATAAGAGAGCAGTTTTACTATTCTTTGCAATCCTTAACCTGTTTTTTTCTTTATGACAAAGAGCCTGATTTATAAAACCCTGGAAGGCAATGAAGCTCTTGCGTATGTTGCCTATAGAACGAATGAGGTTATTACAATCTATCCCATTACTCCGGCATCAAACATGGGCGAGTACTCGGATGCATGGGCCTCTGAAGGACTTCTGAATGTATGGGACAGTGTTCCTCTTGTGGACGAAATGCAAAGTGAAGCCGGTGCGGCAGCCGCAGTTCACGGTGCTGTACAAACAGGTGCTTTAACGACCACCTTCACCGCATCGCAGGGCCTGCTTCTCATGATCCCTACCATGTATAAAATCGCAGGAGAACTGAGTCCCTGCACTATTCATGTTTCAGCACGCTCTCTTGCCTGCCAGGCTCTTTCCATTTTCGGCGACCATGGCGACGTGATGTCGGTTCGCGGAACCGGTTTCGCGCTGCTTGCCTCCTGCTCGGGTCAGGAAGTGATGGATCTGGCGCTGATCACTCAGGCCGCGACACTTGAATCCCGCATCCCGTTCCTGCACTTTTTCGACGGCTTCAGAACATCTCATGAAATCACCAAGATCGAGATGCTTTCTGATGAACAGATAAAAAGCATGATTGACGATGAACTTGTCATCGCTCATCGAAACCGACGCATGTCACCGGACCAACCAATCATTCGCGGGACGTCTCAGAACCCGGATGTCTACTTCCAGGGACGTGAAACCGTCAATCCGTTCTATCTCGCCTGCCCTGAGATTGTTGAAAAACAGATGGAAAAGTTCGCTGAAATGACTGGGCGCGAATACAAGCTCTATCAATATTACGGCGCTCCTGATGCGGATCGTGTTATCGTCATGATGGGCTCTGGCGCTGAAACCGCGCTGGAGACGGTGGAATATCTCAACAAGAAAGGAGAAAAAGTAGGTCTTATCAAAATAAGGCTCTACAGGCCATTCGATGTCAAGCGTTTCCTTGCCGCACTTCCCTCAAGCGTTACGTCCATAGCCGCTCTCGACCGCATGAAAGAGCCCGGAAGCGCAGGCGAACCGCTCTACCTCGACGTGGTTAATGCCATTCATGAAGGTATGGAAGAAGAACACCCCGAAGTCGTCGGCGGCAGATACGGCCTGTCATCCAAAGAATTCACGCCATCCATGGTTATGGCTGTCTTCGACAACCTTTCACAAAAAGAGCCAAAAAATCATTTTACCGTCGGCATCAATGACGATGTGTCTTTCACCAGTCTGAACTATGACAACAGCATCTGTATTGAAGATGATTCTGTCTTCAGGGCGATGTTTTACGGCCTTGGATCGGACGGCACGGTCGGCGCCAACAAAAACACTATCAAGATCATCGGTGAAAACACCGAGAACTACGCACAGGGCTATTTTGTCTACGACTCGAAAAAAGCCGGCTCAATCACCGTATCGCACCTCCGGTTCGGGCCTGATCCAATCCGGTCTGCCTACAAGGTCTCGACCGCTAACTTCATTGGCTGTCATCTCTGGATATTCCTTGAATCAATCGACCTTGTAAAAAACCTCAAGGAAGGTGGCACGCTGCTGGTAAACTCCCACTACTCGCCCGACGAATTATGGGATCAGTTACCGAAACATGTGCAGGAACACCTGATTCAGAAAAAAGCGAAACTCTATACGATTGATGCCTACGAAGTCGCTGAGAAAAGCAACATGGGTTTGCGCATCAACACGATTATGCAGGCCTGCTTCTTCGCCATTTCCGGCATCCTTCCGCGAGAAGAAGCCCTTGAAAAAATCAAGCAATCGATCAGGGATACCTACGGCAAGAAAGGTGACGATATCGTTAAACAGAACATCCAGGCAGTTGAAAACTCTGTTTCGAACCTCCATGAGGTAAAAATCGGCTCGATCGCTGACAGCAAAAAAGCAATGCGTCCTCCGATTTCCGGTGAAGCACCTGAGTTTGTCTGCAATACCTTGGCAAAAATCATTTCAGGTGAGGGTGACGACATTCCCGTCAGCCAGATGCCTGTAGACGGCACGTTCCCGGTCAGTACGTCCAAGTTTGAAAAACGAAACCTTGCCGAAAAAGTTCCTGTCTGGGAAGCCGACGTTTGTATCCAGTGCGGCAAATGCTCCCTTATGTGCCCTCACGGTGTCATCCGCTCCAAGGCATATGATCCGAAATACCTCGGAAATGCACCGAAAACGTTTAAAAATATCGATGCAAAAGGTAAAAACTGGGAAGGACTGAAGTATACCATACAAGTGGCAGTGGAAGATTGTACGGGCTGTGAAATTTGTGCGCACATCTGCCCGGCAAGAGACAAGAAAAATCCGGAACGGCACGCTTTGAACATGAACCTTCAGGCGCCACTTCGTGAAAATGAAATCGATAACTGGAACTACTTCCTCAACATTCCTGAATTCGACAGAGGAAAGATCAATACGCGTCTTATCAAGGAACAACAGCTGCAACAGCCGCTCTTTGAGTTTTCAGGAGCGTGTGCCGGATGCGGAGAGACCCCTTATGTCAAGCTTATGACCCAGCTTTACGGCGACAGGCTTGTTCTCGGCAACGCAACCGGCTGTTCATCCATTTACGGAGGCAACCTTCCGACAACACCGTTCTGTACAAACGCTGATGGCCTCGGCCCGACATGGTCGAACTCACTCTTTGAGGATACTGCTGAGTTCGCAATGGGTTTCAGAATCTCGATCAACAAGCAAAAAGAGTATGCGGAAGAGATGGTTAAGTCTCTTTCCTCGGAGATTGGAGATACCCTCACAGCTGAAATTCTCAATGCTTCCCAGAAGTCGGAACCAGAAATATTCGAACAGCGTAAACGGGTGCATGCCCTGAAAGAAAAGCTTGCTGTCATGGACAACCCCGTAGCAAAGAATCTGCTCGCTGTGGCGGACATGCTTGTCAAAAAAAGCGTCTGGGGCATAGGTGGTGACGGCTGGGCATATGATATCGGTTACAGCGGCGTCGATCATGTTACCGCAAGTGCAGAAAATGTCAATCTTCTCGTGCTTGACACAGAGGTCTACTCCAATACCGGAGGTCAGGCATCCAAAGCCACGCCGAAAGCAGCAGTCGCCAAATTCGCTGCTGCGGGACGTCCTCTACAGAAAAAAGATCTTGGAATGATTTCCATGACCTATGGTAACGCCTACGTTGCCAGCATAGCAGTGGGAGCGAGGGATGAGCACACGCTCAAAGCATTCCTTGAAGCCGAAGCATACGATGGCCCGTCAATTATCATAGCATACTCACACTGCATCGCTCACGGTATAGACATGGCCACCGGCATGGACCACCAGAAAGCTGCAGTCGACTCAGGCCACTGGCTGCTCTATCGATACAATCCTGACCGGAGAAAAGAGGGTAAAAATCCTTTAAGTCTGGATTCGAAAAAACCGAAAATCCCTGTCGAGCAGTTCCTCAATATGGAGAACCGCTTCCGGATGCTCAAGAAAAGTCATCCTGATCTGGCAAAAGAGTTCTTCGCTGAAATCCAGCAGGAAGTCGATGCCCGCTACGCAACATATGAGTATCTTGCAGCAAGAAAATTCGAGAATGATTAATCAGCCGAATCTGCAAAGGATCTGAACCAGAAAAGGGTGCTTCGAGAAATCGAGCACCCTTTTCTGGTAGTAGGTAGTAGGTAGTAGGTAGTAGGTAGTAGGTAGTAGGTAGTAGGTAGTAGGTAGTAGGGGAAAGATAGCTGGAGCAGTGAATAGTGACAAGTAACTATGTTAAGATAGTCATGCCGGACTTGATCCGGCATCCATACGGTTTTACGCAAAATACTGTGGATTCCCGAGTCAAGCACGGGAATGACTGGAGAGGGGGCGTATGGATTCCTGTGTAAGACCTGTGAAATATGAGCCCTGATTTCACGGGTCAGGCCAGAAGATGACTGAAAGAAAAAACTCTCCCTCTCGCCTCTTCCCTCTTCTTATCTCTTGATTCTTGACTCTTTTCTCTTTTCCTGCCTCCGGTCAACCCTGCTCCTCTTATTTTTGCCTTTTGCCTTTTGCCTTTTTACTTTCCCTCGCCCTCTCCACGTCTCAACGCATCAGCTTTTTCCTGCGACTCTTTCGCTCTTGTTTCTTCTCCGAGTGCACGGTATATCTCTGCAAGATGATCATATATCTCAGGTTCATCAGGGTCTTTTGCCAGCGCTTTTTCCATATACTCTCGTGCTTTACCGATCTCACCGTTTTTATAAAAGAGCCAACCGAGCGTATCGAGGTAAACCGGATTATCAGGCTCTGTTTCAACTGCTGTTTTAGCATAGCCTATCGCCTCATTCAGATTTTCCCCTCTCTCGGCGTAAAGATATGCCAGATTATTCAAAGCCAGGGCATTCTCCGAATCAAGGCTGAGCACATCTTGATAGGCGCTTATGCTTTTCAGCTGATCCTGCAACCTGTCATAGGCCATAGCAAGCGTTATATGGGCTTGAACAAGCAGCCAGGAAGGACTATCTTCTCTTTCTGACGAGAGCGCCTTCTCAAGCACATCGACAGATTGCCTCAAATTCGCTGAACGGAACAGGGCGTATCCTTCAAATACGTCGAGGCGCAATGATGAGCGTCCGGTTCGTTTTCTGGCTTGAAAAACCGTAGAGACAACCTGATCATAGTCCTCCAGCGACATATAGGCCGATGCGAACTCCTCCCAGGCAAAGATATTTTGAGAATCAATCTCAAGAGCCCTGAGAAAATCCGCTCCTGCATCTCTGTACCGTTTCTTTACGCGCAGCAACATTCCCCTGAGAACATAAACGGATGACTCGGACGGATAGAATGACACCAGTTCTTCTACCATGGCGCCAACCGCTTCACTGTAGGAAGCATCCTTTTCACTTCTGACCATGAATGCCTTGACAAAATCTGCTTTCGGGGTAAATCCGATAGCGTCAACGCCATAAAAGCGTTTCAGCTCTTTCACATAGAGCTCCTCTTCGTCCTGTTCGATATGCGCTTCAATAAGCGCGATCCAGGCCGGTATGAATGCAGGGTTACCGCCAACTATCGACCTGTATATCTCCTTTGCTCTCCGGACCTTTCCCGACTGATAATAGAGTTCTCCCCGCGTAAGCTGCAATTTTTCATTACCTCCGTTCTCCCGGATCATGTATTCCACATTCTTTATCGCAGCATCATATCGTTTCAACTTCAACTCAAGCCATAGCGATTGTATGCGGGCGTTTTCATTTGAAGGATCGTGCTGCAGGATACGTGAAAACGTATTCAGGGCCTCTACAAACTTTTCATCGGCAAGATAGGCGTGAGCAAGATAAAAGAGGGTTCTCGTCTCTGAAGGAAAACGTTCTGCAAGCTGTGCAAACTGAACTGCTGCACGGTCATAATTTTTCGTATCGAAATAGATACCTGCCAGCAGCTGACGATAGAACCTGTTTTCCGGTTGAAGTCTCACCGCCTTTTCCGCGTAGTATTGAGCGGAATCCGGCTGAGTCAAAGCGACAAAAGCTTTTGCTAGAGAAAAATTTACGGCTGCGTTTTTTGGTTCTGCAGCGAGGGCCTTCCTGTATTGCCCTATAGCATCCTGATAGTCTCCCTTAACCGCTGACAACGCGCCTTGCACCAGGAGATCTCTTGATGCCTCCTTAAGAGAGTCAGCTGTCGCCCGGTCAGGTTTTCCCGTAGTCGAGCTCCCTGTGCAACCGCTGCAGGCCAAGCCTGACAGAAACACCAGAAGTATATAAAAGCGATGGAGTACACACATAGAGAATAGTGCTAAGTGCTAAGTGCTAAGTGCTAAGTGCTAAGTGCTAAGTGCTAAGTGCTAAGTGCTAAGTGCTAAGTGCTAAGTGCTAAGTGCTAAGGTAAAGATAGTCATGCCGGACTTGATCCGGCATCCATAAAAATGAAAAAAAGGGAAAAGGAAAGAAAGTGACCGGTGGCCAGTGACAAGTAACGAGTGACGAGAAAAAAACAAAATAGCTGGAGGGCTTGATGGCTAAATAGCTGGATAGCTGGATAGCTGGATAGCTAAATGGCATTAGCACACCCACTATCCATTACCCATTCTTCACCCGTCATTAGACATTAGTCTTTATTCATTTCGAGCCATCCCCGTCTTCCATTATTCAATAGTAATTAGTCATTAGACATTCCTCCTCCCCATCTTCCATTATTCAATAGTCAATTGCCATTAGTCATTTCTCCTCCCCTACTCCCCCTTGAACAGCGGGCCGTCACTTTTTGCAGCGGGAAATGAGCCGGTGAATTTCATATAGGCATTTTTTGTCGCGACACGGCCTCTGGATGTTCTTGCGATAAATCCGGTCTGGATAAGATAGGGTTCATACACCTCTTCGATCGTCTCCTGTTCTTCCCCGACAGAAACCGCGAGAGAGGAAATACCGACTGGACCGCCGTTAAATTTTTCGATGAGGGTCAGCATGATTTTCTTATCCATATCGTCAAGACCGTCATCATCGATCTCAAGCGCATCGAGTGTTTTTCTGGCGAGCTCCGCAGTGATGGTTGCTGCATTGGCAACCTGGGTAAAGTCACGGGAGCGTTTCAGCAGACGGTTTGCAATCCGGGGTGTGCCTCGTGAACGCCTGGCAATTTCTACTGCAGCGCTGCCATCTATGTCAACGCCGAGGATTGTAGCCGTTCTTACAATGATGCGTTCAAGAACTTCCGGAGAATAATAATCAAGTCGATTTGATATGCCGAAACGAGCGCGCAGAGGCGACGTCAGCATTCCTGCCCGGGTTGTCGCGCCGACAAGCGTGAAGGGCTCCAGCTTCAGTTGAACGGCTCGTGCTGAAGGACCGCTCTCCAGAAGAATATCGATGCGGAAATCCTCCATGGCTGAATAGAGATACTCCTCTACAGCAGGAGTCAATCTGTGGATCTCATCGATAAACAGAACGTCCCCCTTGTTGAGGCTTGTCAGAATTCCTGCAAGGTTTCCGGGTTTGTCGAGCAGGGGGCCGGACGAGATTTTTATCCCTCCTCCCAGCTCAGACGCGATAATATGGGCAAGAGTAGTCTTGCCTAACCCCGGTGGCCCTGAAAACAGAACATGGTCAAGCGCTTCGCCCCTCTGCCTTGCTGCGGTAATAAAAACCCGCATATTGTCGGTCAAACGTTTCTGGCCGGAAAAATCGTCAAGCAGAAGAGGCCGGATCTGCTCCTCGAATTTCTCCTCAGCAGGACTTGTTGGGACATTCATAAGTTCTTCACGCACGGCAAAAGAGAAATATGGTTCATGAAAAATGGCTACAACTTGATTCGCGGGTCAACAACACCATACAGAACATCCGCGACAAGGTTACCGAGAATTATCAGCGTACCCGATATAAATGTATTAGCAATAATCAATGGGTAATCACGTGCAAAAATAGCCTCAACGGTAACACGCCCCATTCCGGGAAATGCAAAAATGACTTCGATAAACAAGGCTCCGCTGAATATGAATGGCAACGATCCACCGATCAGCGTAATAACGGGCAGCAGAGCGTTCCGAAGAGCGTGACGAACAATCACCACTTTTTCAGGAAGCCCTTTTGACCGTGCTGTACGAATATAGTCCTGCCTGATCACTTCGAGCATGCTTCCCCGGACATAACGAGCAATACCGGCAGCACCGTTGATACTCAATACCGTCACAGGCAGGACAAGATGCCAAAGCCTGTCAAGCATGAACCGGAACGGCCCATACGCTTCAGCCCCTACTTCGTTCAATCCTGATGCCGGGAAAATCGGAAACTTCAGGGCAAACGCAATAATCATCATCAGAGCGAACCAGAACTCCGGCATGGAATAGAAAAACAAAGCCCCTACCGTCAGAAACCTGTCGAGATAACTATTCTGTTTCACCGCAGAAATAACTCCGATAAATATGCCCAGAGTGAAGTTTGCAACAAGCGTCAGAAGAGCGATAGTCATGGTAATCGGCAGAGCTTGCGCAATCACGTCGAATACCGGTTGCTGAGCCCTGCTGAAGCTTCTGCCGAAATCTCCCTGAAGCACACTTCCCAGCCACTTGATGTATTGAATGAATATCGGATCATTCAACCCGTATTGCTCACGAATCTGATCGGCAACCTTCGGACTGATACCCGGCTGAATAAACAGAGCAGCAGGATCACCCGGGGCCAGCCGGATAATAAAAAAGGTCAACGTAAGAACACCGAATACCAATGGTATTGCAACCAGCAAACGGCGTAGTATATAAACAAGCATTCAGTGAATAGCTAAAATTGTTGATCTGTTGATTCGTTGAGTTGTTGCATCGTTTACTAACGTTTATCGTCTAATCATCTTTCCCGATTACGATTTCCCCCCCCCGCTCACCTACCTTCTGATTCATCTCAACTAATGATTTTTCAACTACTCATTAGTAGTAACTATTCAATAGTCATTTCGCTTTCCGGTATTTTCCTTGCCGACTGCCAACGGAGAACCGCCCACTGATTCCGCTTCACCCTCTGGACCACGCTCGAAAAGCCTGGTTTCCGTTTTTTTCAACAATTCAACAGTTCAACAAATAAACATCTCTTCCCTACTCCGCAACACCAGCTGACGGGGAAAGGATCCAGTCGTCAATGTTGTAGAAGGTACTGAGAATATTCAGCTCTTCACCTTCGATCCTGCGATTAAATCCCTGGGTTTCCTTAATCCAGTATAAAAATGTCGTCGGCTGATCGCGGTGCAGAATTTCCTGATACTCCATCCAGTAAGGTCTTGCATCCAGTGGATTCATTTGACCTTTGGCAAGTTCGCAAAGGGTATCGATTCTCGCATTCTGATAACCGGTAAAATTAAAACGGCTTTTTTCAAGATTTGAGCCCCATCCGTCAAGAGGATCAATTTCCAGCCCTATCGACCATCCTGCCATCCATGCATCAATTTTACGAAGGCGCAGGTTTTCAAAAAATACATTTGATTCCTGAACGTCCAGTTGACAGTCAATACCGATCTCCCTGAGATTCTGCTGAATTATGACACTCGCGAAATTCCTCCGTGCATTGCCCGCATTGGTATACAGCACAAAACTGAACTTTCTGCCGTTTTTCTGGCGAATACCGTCGGGGCCCGGGAACCATCCTTCTTCTTCAAGAATCCTGACTGCCTCCGTCGGATCATAGGGGTAGGGTGTAACAGAATCATTATATGCCCATTTCAGCGAAGGGGATATATCGGTACTGGCAACCTCGCCATACTCTCCGAGGTAACCGTCGAGAATCGACTGCCGATCAATAGCACGCGTGAGTGCCAGGCGAACCTTCTTTGAACCGAAAAGAGGATGCGGCTTGATAGCGCCGTCACGCTCATAGGCCACCTGATCGATATTCGACCATCCGATATAGTCATAGACACGCAGTCCGACTGACTTGATCTCCAGACCGGTTCTGGCGCGCTCAAGTCCGGTAAAGTCCTCCGGTTTAATGTTTTCTACAACATCGACAGCACCAGTCTGAAGCTGCGCCAGACGTACCGTATAGTCAGGCACTATCCTGAACATGATACGTGCGATATCACCAGGTTTGGGCAGCGTACATGACGGGTTTGAAGCAAGAACAATCTGCTGCTGTTTCAGCCACTCCTTAAGAACATACGGACCTGCGCCCAGCGGTTTCTGATTGAGCGGAGAATGCCGGAAATCTTCGGGCGTCACATTTTCCCATTTGTGTTTTGGAAGTGGAGTCAGAGAGGTATGAAACAGAGCGAGCTGTTCCGGAACCTCTTTATAGAAGTTGAACACGAGCGTTGTGTCATCAGGTGCTTCAATCGCCTTCTCGAAATCAATTTCACCTGTATCCGCTCCCACAAGCTCGGCAAGATATTGTTGCCGGGGGCTTGCGATAAGAGGATTACCATAGAGCTCATAGGTGAATTTAAAATCATGCGCTGTAATTGGTGTACCGTCATTCCATTTCGCGTCGTTTCTGAGTATATAGGTGATGGAGCGGTAATCATCTCCCATTTTCCATGTTTTTGCCAACGCTCCGCCCGGTTTTTTCCTGATGGATTTCCCTGTTGATGCCCTCAACGTTTTTTCAAGAGCGACAAAATTCAAGAGGCCGGAAGTCGTGTCGAACTCGCTTTCCAGAAGACCCGGATAGAGAAGACCGTAGACATTGCTGGATGTTACCGAAGCGCCGATCACAGGATTAAGATAGTTGGCGTCACCAAGCATGGCGATCACCAGCGTTGAATCGCCCGCCGATCCGCCGGATGAAGAGCGGTCAGATGAACAGCCTGAAAGCGTAACGACTATCAGCATAAAAACAATCAGCATGCCGTTCATGCCGACATGGTCATGTAAAAAAATACCAGCAGGTCCGGACTTTTCAGGACACAATGGAGGAGTTGAGGATTCAGACAAACTGCCGGCCACGCAGCCCTGTTTGTGGGGAACTCCTTTACTATTCATAGTCTTTGGTTAAATAGTTACTGCCGAATCTTGTCGTCATCATTGCCTCATCATCAATGCTTGTTTTAATCCTTTCCTCAAGAGCCTCTGCCGCCACGTATCCTGAATATTGCTTTAAAAGATAGTTCAGTGCGACAACTTCTATGATAACCGTAATGTTTTTGCCCGGATTGATCGGCAGCTGGATAAGCGGCACCTCTACCCCAAGAATTTTTGTTGTTTTGGTATCAAGGCCCAAACGCTCGTAATCCATATTCTCGTTCCACTCCATCAGCTCAACCACCACCTGAACAACCTTTTTTTCCCTGATCGCCCGTATACCGAACGCTGCCTTGACATCAACCACGCCAAGACCTCGAATCTCCATAAAATGGCCGATAACGTGATTCCCGGAGGCAATCAATGTTTTTTCACCTTTCCGGTTAATGACCACAGCGTCGTCCGCAACCAGTCGATGACCTCTTTCTACAAGGTCGAGAGCAACTTCCGACTTACCAAGGCCGCTTTTACCGACAAGCAGCACTCCCACCCCGTAAACGTCAACCATGGATCCGTGATACTGCTGATAAACCGAAAATCTGTCAACCAGAAAGTCAGTGATCAGAAAAATTGTCCTGGTCGAAGAGTTTCTTGTAGTAAAAACAGGAATACCAGCCTCTGTGGCCATATCGAGAAGAGCTGGATCAAGCTTGTTATTGCTGGTGATGATAATACAGGGCACTTTGTGCTTTACAATGTTCTCAAAAGCTATCATCCTTGTCTTGTCGTCGAGATGATTGAGAAAACGCATCTCCGTGTTCCCAAGAATCTGAACTCTTTTGAAGGTAAACAGATTGGTAAAACCGGCTAAAGCAAGGCCGGGGCGATGAAGATCCCTGTCAATGATTCGCCGTTTCTGCTCATCAACCTCATTGAGACGGCGCAGTTTCATATCGAGATCTGTATTGATATTGTCAAAGAAATATGCGACCGTCATCGATCGCTTCTTCAGACCTTTCTGATCAAATTTCATAGTAGTGGGAAGCTAAGAGGTGTGGTCAAAGTAGAACAGGGCCGGATTTCCGGCCCTGTCACACATTAGGACACCTCTATCTATTTATTCCACGATGCAATTGCTTCGTTGAGCGGTGCTCGAAATCCTCATGTACGCTGTTTACACTCCGGTTTCTGCGCTCCGTTCGCCTCGCAATTGCATCGCTCATGACAATAAATAGAGGTACCCATTACATTACCTGTGATCAAGCAGTTTTTCCTTATGCTTCCTCAACTGCCTACCCATCGCGTCCACACAACTGTCTATCGCCTGCTCATACGTTGAAGCCCCTTCCTTGGCAACAAGAGTATTCTGTGGAATATGCACCGTTAATTCAGCAATCTTGTTTTTCTCGTAATCGTTTTTCTGATGGTCCAGGATCACATGGGTATTGACAATACCCGAAAAAATCTTGCCTAATACCTGAACTGCATCACGGGCATACTGCTCTATGTCACGATGATTATTGGTATGTCGTATGGTAACCTGTACGTTTATCGCTTCACTAACTTCAGCCTTTGTCATGGGCAAACTCCTTATTTAATGAGTATAAAACACAGAAAAGAACATTCGAGAACTCACGCTTCCGGCGATGCTCATGCCCTTGGATGAGCTTTGTCATAAACTTCCCTGACCCTTCCGAAAGTAACATGTGTATATATTTCCGTAGTGGTCAGATTGGTGTGACCCAGCATCTCACTTACACTTTTCAGATCGGCACCGTTATTGAGCATATGAGTTGCAAAACTATGACGCAGAGCATGCGGATTTTTATATTTGAGCTCCGTAACAGCTGACAGATATTTCTTTGTAAGCCGCTGAACAAGAACCGGATAAATACCGGTACCTTTTTTTGTTACAAAGACATATGCCGCAGCTGAAACCTTCCCCTTTTTTATTCTAAAGAAGTTTCGTTTGACTTCAAAATAATTTTTCAGTGCCTCAATCGCATATGATCCAAGGGGCAGAACGCGTTGCTTGTTCCCCTTGCCGTTTATTTTCATGAAACCCTGCTCGATATTGACCTGTTCGTGTTCAAGAAGAACGACCTCCGATATACGCAGTCCACACCCATAGAGCAGCTCAAGAATAGCCCTGTCACGCGAATAGGTAAATTCCTCTTCATGCCGATTTTTTTCACTTGGTCCGGAAAGGTACTGTGGAGCCGCAAGAATGCGGTCAAAAAGAGCTTCCGTCTGTTCTTCGTTAAGAAAACCCGGCACGGTTTTGCTGAAACGCGGGGTAACAACCTGCGCAGGGACAGAGACTTGTATACGGCTGGTTTCAAGGAGATAGTTGTAGAAGCTTTTTACCGATGCCAGCTTCCTGGCTATCGATTTTGGCTGCAAACCTTTCTTGAGAAGAAAACCCAGAAAAAGGCGCATATCAAGAAGAGTGACCAACGCGGGATCAACACCCTTGCCCCCTCCATACTGAAGAGAAACAAACTCATAAAACTGGGTAATATCCTTACGATATGCCTTACAGGTATGTTCAGAATATTTTCTTTGTGCTCTCATATAGTCGACAAACTCGCCGAGAGCATAATATTCAGACAGTATTTCAGACGGACCTTGAATCTCCTTCATATTCTGCATTACAGTTGTACGGATATCAGTTCATTCATGTTGCTGATATAATACAATGTAACACCCCTCAGAAGAAAATAATTCATACAGGGAGCGGCCGTCCCTTCCGCAAGCGTATCCTGATACAACAGCTTTCCGTCATAGAAAGCTCTTATACAGGCATCAAAGCTTTGTTTGCTCTCAGACTTCTCGTGAGATACTGCAACAAGGAATCCCTGATGTTCAATATATTCCCGAACGATCGAACCTGAACGTCCGGTCTCCATTTGCTCCTCTTCGCCAAACCTTGGAAGCAGAACATGCTGCATTTCAGCGTCATCCTTTGCATCGGCACGCAAAGCATTGGCTCGATGAGCATCCTGTCCGATCACCTCTATAACCTCTCCTGTCATTGCGTCGAGAAGCATATAGTTTCTTTCCGGAAAGCCTGCAAATGAGCCTGCCGAGTAGCCAAGCATGCCCTCTTCGAGATGTGCGACAAAAGCGACGTCAGGCCTCGCCCATGTGACACAAGCCTTGAGCGGGTCGATAGCCCACAAACCGGCATGCTCCGGACTATCGCTTTGATATCCGTGAATATAGAAAAGATTGCCCCTGGCTGTCTCAAGACCGGTCATGCGATTCTCAGAATTGGTCGCATGATCGCCTGCGTCAAGCGTAAAATCCCTGAGAACTTCCTTACCCGAAGGCAGCGAAAGGCAAGAGAAAGAAGCTGCCTTTTTCCCTGTAAAACGATTCTCACAGACAACAAGATCCGGTTCCAGAAACATTATTTTCCAGAGCAAAGCTCCGTTTTCAGGAGTAAAACGCCAAAGTCTTCCGGCTTTTTCAGTCATCCTCACTCCGGAATTTTGACAGCCTGTATATCGTGAGCGATATGCTATGGTCTCCCCTCAGATAGTTTCGCGCATAACTTTTCACGGAAAAACCGTTCTCAAGCACGAGATCAAGAAACTGCTGTGCGACTCTTCTTCTCGGATCAGCAATATAGGCATATCCGTCAGGCTTGAGCAGGTTCTCCACAGCGTTCACGATAGGCAACAGGTTCACTCTCTCGTAAAGCACATCCGCGGCAAAAACCATATCAAAGCGTTCCTGACACCGGACAGATCGCCAATCAAGCTGCTGAGCATTGAGAGAGGCATTGTTTTTCAAGGCGTTCAGACGAATGAAGCGCAGAGCCTCTTCGGAATAATCCGTTGACAAAACATCCGCTCCCATTCTGGCCGCGGTTACACTGGTCATCCCTAAACCCGCTCCAAGTTCAACAATTGTTTTGTTCCTGACATCAAGATCGTTTACAATAAACTCCGATAACGTCACTGCGGCAGGCCATATTTCAGCCCAGTAAGGCATCTGCTCGTCTTTCACAAAATCCTCAGGAGGGATTCTGTCAAGCAGCGCGTAACTGTCCCGAACGCTCACAAAACTGAATAGTTCCCCTCCGATACTATAGGGAGTTGTCTCAATATCATATTCCTCTGCCAGCGCGTCAAGCATTGCCGAGACCGTTTGAGCATCCTCTATCATGATCATCAGAAAATTGATTGGTTATCCTGCACTTCATCTGAATTTGAATGTACGGAAAATCACGGAGAGAATTCTATTTTAACCGGAACAGATCGGCTCTGCCCGATCAGACTGAAAAAAGCAATGAAAAGGCCGTAAATGTCCGAAAAACAGATAGCACAACCACCTATGAAAAAAGAACTCCTTGAAGTATTCGATAACCGGTTCCCGGACAGGGATTACACGATCGAAATTATCAATCCTGAATTCACTTCGGTATGCCCTAAAACAGGGCTACCTGATTTCGGAACGATCACCATCAGCTACATTCCGGACAAGGTATGCGTAGAACTGAAATCGCTTAAATACTACTATCTCGAATTCAGAAATGCAGGGATTTTTTACGAGAACGTCACCAATACGATCCTTGACCATCTGATTGACGTCCTCAAACCCAGAACGTTATCGGTTACGACAGAATGGAAAGCAAGAGGCGGCATTACCGAAACAGTAACAGTTTCATACAGTGCCGGTCAAGGCGGATGAGAACGGAGTATTTTTCACCATAAAAAAAGCCCCGAAGTGCTGCTCCGGGGCTTTTCCATTATCATATGTACTCAGACAACTAATCCATGCACTACTACTAATAGTTCTGCTCAATGTATTGCTTGAGAACCGCAATATCCTTCTTTCTGATACCTGAGTTAGGTACCGCTTTCATATCATTAATAAGCTTCTCTGTCAGGCCTTTCTTTACATACTCACCGATCTTCACTTCAACTGCCTTGACAGCATGACACTTGGTACATTTTCTCTGGAACATTTTGTCTGCCGCTGCCAGTGCCTCTCCGGCAAGCGCCACCTGCTCCGTTGCCGATTCTTCCTCAGCAACCGTGGCGGGCTCTTCACCTTCCACTACTTCAGGCGCTTCTCCAATAGCGGCCGGCTCTTCCCCGACAACAGCTTCTTCAGCCACGGCTACTTCTTCAACAACAGCTTCTTCTTCCACAGGCTGATCCTCGATATTCTCGAAATCCTCACCTTCGTTGAATGCGTCCAGCTGTCTGACAGTACGGATATATTGGCCTTCAGTCGTTGTTGTACGACCCTTCTCCCAGACAACCTCAAGACTGATGAACATAACCGTCACGATAACAAAAATGCTTACGGGAAAACTGATCACCCATTTATCACTGATTTTGGCCGACATTTTTCCAAGTCCCCAGATAATAAGGGAAGCGAAAAAGATGAGCAGAAACCAGCCCATAAACGATTTCAGCGGTGTCAGGATCGGAGAGATGTTCTCCGCGGGCGTTTGAAAACCCGTCAACAACGACGAAACAAAAAACAACGCTCCCATAAGTACAGCGCCGAGAATAGCCAGAGCAATAAGCTTACCATTTGATTTGTTATCCATGACAGCTAAAAATTTGGTGTTAGCGGCTAACGAATAATTTTAAAAATAAAGATAATCAATATTCGATAAGCGACAAACAAAATAACCAATTAAGCCATCAGCCCATCTCATTCTCACCAAAAAAACTCTGCTCGAAAAAGATACTATTATGGGCACCTCTATTTCTTGTCATCAGCCTTCCAAGTGCAAGGCGAACGAAGCGCAGAAACCCTTTTCTATCCGCTCAACGAAGCAATTGAATTCGCGGAATTATTACATAGAGCTGCCCTTCTGATATTTTGTGTGTACATAATGGATCGTTATGTTTCCCGTGATAACGTAAAATGTTCAATCAACTGGCGCCCTCAATGATCACCTCTACAACAAGTGTCGTCGATTACGATAAAGCCTTGGTCGATTTCCGGTTTTTACTGGACTGTTTTCGTGAAGTACTTCAGGAATTTGGAGAAACAGAACTTGCAGAGCACCTTCCCTGGGAAGATGAATCCGTCCCGGTAAGTCGCCTCCCAAACAGAGGAAGAGCTGTACAGGCCTATTCCATAGTATTCCAGCTTCTCAATATGGCTGAAGAAAACTCAGGGGCCCAGTTCCGCAGAAACCTTGAAGCGACTCAAGGACCTTCCTCGCTTTCCGGGCTCTGGGGAGAAGCGTTCAGTCATCTTAAAAAACTCGGGATTCCGGAATCACGCATCGCGGAAGAACTTGCACATATATCGGTGGAACCCGTACTGACCGCGCATCCCACAGAAGCAAAACGACGAACCGTGCTCGAACAGCATCGTGAACTCTACCTGCTTCTCGTGAAACTCGAAAACCAGATGTGGACTCCTGCAGAGCGTGAAGATATTCGGACAGAGATCAAAGTCGTGCTTGAGCGGCTGTGGCGGACAGGAGAGATTTTTTTCGAGAAACCAACCGTTGGCGCAGAACGGCAGAACATCATCCATTACCTTTACAATATCTTCCCTTCTGTTCTTTCCATGCTTGACAAAAGGCTTATCCAGGCTTGGGATGACGCAGGATTTGACAAAGCGGCGATCGAAAACCCAAAAAACTTTCCCAGGCTCAATTTCGGGAGTTGGGTAGGAGGCGACAGAGACGGACACCCTTTCGTCACCCCTGAGGTAACGCAACAGACATTGATGGAGATGCGGCAGTATTCACTCAGACTGGTGCATAACCACTTGTATGAGCTTGCCTCCAAACTCAGCCTTTCCGAGCGGTTTCAGTCTCCAACACCTGCAATTGCAGAGCGGATCGCCCGTCTCAGGGAACTGACCGGCATGAGGGGGGATGACGCGACGTCGAGAAATCCCAAAGAACCCTGGCGTCAGTTTATCAATCTGATGATAACGGCGCTACCGCCTGAACCCCTTTTTCATGAGTTTCACGATGAAGAGCACTATCCGGACAGATACCGCCACCATGACGACCTTCTTTCAGATCTTGACATTCTGAGGGACTCTCTCCTGACGATAGGAGCGGAAAACATCGCAAAAAAAGATGTTACCCCGGTCTACAGAATTGTCCAGACTTTCGGATTCTATCTCGGAAAACTGGATATACGGCAGAACAGCCGTATACACGACCTCGCGGTGTCTCAGCTGATGTGTGCGGCCGGATTTAAAAACTGCGATTTTCCGGACTGGAACGAAAAAGAACGCATGGCGTTTCTTAACAGGGAACTCCTCTCTCCCCGCCCGTTCACCCATCCCGTCATGGAGATCGGTCCGGAAGCGGAAACACTTCTCCGCTGCTACCGTACCCTGGGACAACATCTTAAACGATTCGGCCCTCATGGTATCGGCTCCCTGATCGTCAGCATGACCCGAAACGTTTCCGATCTGCTGGCCATCTATCTTTTCGCACGGGAAGTCGGTCTCTTGACCACATATGACGGCGGTGACGCATGCATGATCCCCGTGGTTCCCCTGTTCGAAACCATTGACGATCTCACAAAAAGTCCGGACATTCTGCGGGGATTTCTCGATAATCCCCTCACCAGGAGGAGCATCGCCTATAATCAGTTTATCCGGGACAGGATAAGGCCGTCCCAGCAGATCATGGTTGGCTACAGCGACAGTAACAAGGACGGCGGTATCACTTCGAGCCTCTGGAACCTGTACAGAGCGGAAGAAAAAATGCTTGCAGTCGGCAGAGAACAGGATATTGATATTCTTTTCTTTCACGGACGCGGAGGAAGCATCAGCCGGGGAGCCGGACCGACTCACCGATTCATCAGGGCCCAACCGCACGGCTCACTCGAAACCGGCCTCAGAGTCACCGAACAGGGAGAAACCATCTCCCAGAAATACGCGAACAAGATCAACGCGACCTACAACCTTGAGCTCTTCATGGCCGGAGTGACTGAAGCACGGCTCACTCACCGGGAAAATCCTAAAAGCAAAGTATCGATCGAGCCGATCATGGACTTTCTCGCTGTTGAAAGCAACAGAGCATACAGGCGTTTGATCGAATCGGAAGGATTGCTTGAGTTTTTCCATCAGGCAACCCCGATAGACATTATAGAATCCAGTGGAATCGGTTCCCGTCCAGCACGAAGAAGCGGAAAAGAAAGTCTCGATGACCTGCGTGCGATACCCTGGGTATTCAGCTGGAACCAGGCCCGGTTCGCCATTTCAGGATGGTACGGATTCGGAAGCGCGCTGGAACGCCTCAGGGAAACACAGCCGGAAGCATTCGATCTCATCAGGAAAAAGGACTTTTCATGGCCGCCGTTGCGCTACATCGCAAGCAATGTCTCGACAAGTTTCGCAACCGTTGACCCTGAAATCATGCAGGAATATGCCATGCTTGTCGAAAACCCTGAAACCCGTCAAAGAATTCTCACCATGATTACCGCCGAATACCGGAAAACAAAGACGCTTCTGGATATTTTCTACGGTGGTTCACTTCAGGACAAATTCTTTAACGTGTTCCGCTTCATCACTATGCGTCAGGAAGGGCTGAGCGAACTGCACCATTTGCAGATCGATCTCCTGAGAACCTGGAGAAAACATAAATTATCTGGCAAAGAAGACGCCGCCGATGCCATGCTCCCGGAGCTGCTGCTCACCGTCAACGCCATAGCGAGCGGACTGCGGTCCACAGGATAAGAGGCAAAAAGCTGGATATTTACAGTATTTTCGTTATCTATAACGATGTAAGAAGACTGTAATAACTAAATCTTCCGGCCATGCTCTCTCAACTCAGCGCAGCCGCGCTTGTAGGAATAGATGCTCTGAAAGTAGAGGTCGAAACCAATGTATCAGGAGGCCTTCCCTCCTTTACCGTGGTCGGCCTTCCGGACAGCGCCATTCGCGAAAGCCGCGAAAGAATCCTGACCGCGATTAAAAACTCGGGGTTCAATATGCCTCCAAAAAAAGTCACGGTCAACCTCGCCCCGGCAGATGTCCGGAAGGAAGGAACAGCATTCGACCTCTCCATTGCTATAGGATTGCTCAGCTCATTGCAGGAAGTAACCCACAAACTTGAAAGCACGCTCATTCTTGGCGAACTGGCACTTGACGGCTCGGTAAGAAGAATTAACGGAGCCCTACCTATAGCAATGATGACCGTCAGAGAGAACATCAAGCGGATTATTATGCCGTCGATAAACGCCGAAGAGGCTGCTGTCGCGGTCGCAGCTTCACGCTCGGCAGTTGAAGTTTACGGAGTAAAAACCCTGAATGAAACCGTCACCCTTCTCAGAAACCCGGCAGAGTTCATCCCTGTCGAGGTAGATATTGAAAGTCTTTTTCAGGAACATCCTGAATATCCGGTCGATTTCGCGGACATAAAGGGCCAGGCGACAGCTAAAAAAGCCATGGAAATCGCCGCGGCCGGAGCTCATAATCTCATCATGATCGGCCCCCCCGGAAGCGGTAAAACCCTGCTTGCCAAAGCCCTTCCCGGCATTCTTCCTCCCCTGAACTTCGAAGAATCGCTGGAAACGACAAAAATCTACTCGGTTGCAGACAAACTCAACATCGGCAAACCGCTCATGACCCGCAGGCCGTTCCGTAACCCGCACCACACGACCAGCAACGTCGCGCTGATCGGCGGAGGCACGATGGCCAAACCGGGCGAGGTTAGTCTCGCGCATAACGGCGTACTCTTTCTCGACGAACTGCCCGAATTCACCCGTAACGCGCTTGAAGTCCTTCGCCAGCCGCTGGAAGACAACGAGGTCACCGTGTCGCGCATTTCACTCACTACAAACTATCCTGCCTGTTTCATGCTGGTCGCGGCCATGAACCCCAGCCCGGCAGGCGCGCTAAAAGATCAGGACGGAAACCTGACCGCCACACCGCAGCAGATACAGCGCTACCTCTCGAAAATCTCCGGACCGCTGCTCGACAGAATAGACATTCATATCGATGTTCCAAAAGTCGAGAACCAGGAACTCTTTTCCGGCGCAAAAGGAGAATGCTCGGAGATAATCCGCAACCGGGTGATCAACGCTCGTGAAAGGCAGTCGAAACGTTTTGCAGATGGAAACGCTCCCGGCATTCATGCAAACGCGCAGATGACGCCCAAACACATCAAGAAGTTCTGTCCGATAGACAAAGCCTGCGCCACAAAGCTCATGGAAGCCATGGAACGCCTCAACCTATCAGCCCGTGCCCACGACAGGATCCTCAAAGTCAGCCGAACCATCGCCGACCTCGACGGATCGGAAAACATCGAGATGAAGCACCTCATCCAGGCGATACAATACAGGAGTCTGGACCGGGATTTCTGGAATTACTGAGAAGAAAAGGCAAAAGGTAAAAAGCGCAGTTGATGTGTTGAGTCGTTGAAGTGGCGTAGGGACAAACCTGCGTGTTTGTGCCCGAATCCAAAGAAATCAACGTAACCCCGAATGCAGGGGCGAAAAATCTTTCGCCCTCACGATGATCAGAGAGCAATTTTCATTCGTAGGGGCAGGCCCCCGTGCCTGCCCGCCTTCTTTGCAGGGAACGCAGAGACGATGCAATCCCAGGCAAGATAAACCGTCACGATTTTTGCAACTTCTGGGAATAATTGTTGAATCGTGGAAAGGGCAACGGAACGATCCGACGCACCTGTCCGAATCCCTGTTCCGGTGTCGCACCACGCTACCGGTGCTCATCCCGACTTGTCAGGACTCCGCTTCGGCTTGTGAGCATTCCTTAATCTTGAACAAAACACCTCACTTTTTGAGACACCATGAGTATATTTATTCAAAAGCTCCTATTCTGGCGTCAGCCAGACAAAAAATCGAACGATATATGAAATAGGGAGGTTCCGATTCATGAGCTTTTCTTATACACAAAAGAAATCAAGGGACATTATGAAATTAAAAGTAGTCGTACACGAAGCAGAAGAAGGGGGATACTGGGCTGAGGTGCCGTCCATTCCCGGTTGTACAACGCAAGGGGATACTTTTGATGAACTGTTGAGCAATATTTATGAAGCAGTTGAGGGTTGTCTATCTGTGGATATTCAGGATATTGCTGTATCAGATACAGATAAGGTAATGGAGATAGCAGTTTGAAAGCTGTCAGCGGTAAAAGACTTTGCCGTCTCCTTGAAACCAGGGGATGGGAGTTAAAACGAATCAATGGCAGCCATCACATTTATGTAAAAAAAGGAATAACTATTCGAATTTCTGTTCCGGTTCATGGCAACAAACCGCTCAAGATCGGTTTACTGAAATACCTGATGAAGGTTGCAGAAATTGATGAAACCGAGTTGTAAGTTGCGTTCCTATAACTTGGCTTCACTCCTGGATTTTCAGGGAGCGTTGAACCAGAACTCCGCATAAAGTCATGCCTCCCCCTACGAAATAGATGCTCAGATTTCACGCGGTTGATCCGGCATCCATCTTCACCAACCTTTCTCCGAATCAAGCTTCACGACTTCTTCATTTCCTTGTCGAGGCGCTCCTTCAAGAACATGTTGAGTATTGTTGAACTGTTGATGTGTTGAATCGTTGATTTCCCATAGGGACAAACCTGCGTGTTAGCCCGAATCCAGGGAAATCAACGTAACCCCGAATGTAGGGGCAAAATCTTTCGCCCTCACGATGATCAGAGAGCAATTTTCATTCGTAGGGGCAGGCCCACGTGCCTGCCCGCCTTCTATGCAAGGAACGCAGAGACGATGCAATCCCAGGCAAGATAAGCCGTCACGACTTCTGCAATTCCTTGTTGAGGCGTTCTTTTATAAACATCTTGAGGCAATGCCTGGTAAGGCACGTCGCGCTCCTTGGCCAGAGCCTTAAGGCTTGTTCCTCGTTTCCGGTAAAAGAAGTGACATGGTTGCATGAACGATACTCACACGATATCATCGAGCGTCACATTGAGGGCGGTCGCAATCGCAGAGTAAACCTCAAGCGATCCTTTTCTTTTACCGGTTTCGAGAGTTGTGAAAGATAAGGGATACTGATTCCTGCCGCATCGGCGAGTTTCTTCTGTGTCAGCCCCCGGTACTCGCGCCATAACTTCACCGGATTGGCGCCTTCAAGTAGTTCGTTGACGAAAGATTCCGGCAGCAGCTCTTCTTTGCCCTCTTCCAACGCCATCTTTGCGCTGTCATAGTCCTGAACATCCTGAAGCATTTCAGCTTTTTCCAGGAGGGTCAGATATTCCTGATACGGAACAACCGCCCATTCGGGTTTGTCTCTCTGCTTGATCACCTGTACAGTCATCGATGCACCTCCCCGCGAGGGGCTATTTTTATGGCAAGTATCCGCAATCCGTCGTTATTGATCTCATACATCACTCTCCAGTCACTCACACGCAAACGTTACGCCAGCCGCCACTGAAGTTTTTTGCATTATTATGCGTTCCGAACGGACTGTCAGCGATCCCTTTCAATTTTTCACGGATCAAAGGGTCTCCGCTCTCCTCAAACGACAGGTTGAGCCTCGGAATTATTTACGTGCGCAGCTTCAGCATGGAGTTTCAAACCAAGCGCATCGATAACTTTAAGGATAGTATCAAAGCTTGGGGTACGTTCTCCGGAGAGCGCTTTGTAAAGACTTTCCCTCGATAAACCGGCGTCTCGTGCAACTTGTGACATCCCTTTGGCTCGTGCAATATCCCCCAGAGCTTTCGCTATAAACGCCGCGTCGCCATTTGCCTCCTCAAGGCAAGCTTCAAGGTACGCTCCCATTTCCTCAGGCGTGCGAAGATGTTCGGCGACATCGTATCGCGTAGTAATCGTTTTCGCCATAATTTACCCCTATAAATTCTGCGCAAGCCGTAAAGCGGTTTTGATATCCTTGGTCTGTGTGCGCTTGTCGCCACCGGCCAACAAAATCACCACCTCTCGTCCCTGCTTTTTGTAATACACCCGATAACCGGGGCCATAGTCAATCCGCAACTCTGAAACACCTTCACCCACGGTCTTAACATCTCCAGGATTTCCAGCGCTTAGCCGTTCTATCCTGACCAGGATACGAGCACGCACCCGAACGTCACGCAACCCGTCAAGCCATTTAGCAAAATTTTCAGTCTTGCGAATTTCAACCATAGCAACAATGTAGCCAAAAGGCTACACATTATCAATATTAAATATATCATTGGAAATAGGTGAACATTTCTAATAGATCTCCGGGTCTCGCTCCGCTCGCCCGGAGATGGCAGAGCCCGGTAGGAATAGGGAACTTCCTATAATGAAACCACCAAACACAAAGAAGTAACGACCAAAAATAATCCTGCCAAGTACCTCGCAATGCACGATACCGAGCGGCGGGTGCTCATAATAGCTTTGATGCAACAAGGCGATAAAGCAACACGTCTTGTCAGTTTTGGCTCGTGTTCGCACGCCTTCGAGTCCGAACGACACCTTTTCCCGGCTCTGTATCCGGCTGGTGGCTTCTTCTCCGGCGTTCCTCTTGGCCGGTGAGCGTCCACACATGCTGCTGTTCTATGACTCCGCCGCAGTCAACCATCCCAGCCTTTGCGGTATGGTTGGTTTTACTTTCCCCCTCTTCCTATGAGGTCTGCCTGCGATTTATGGTAATTTCGAAGGGCATTTTTGTTTCATATCGACAAAGGAACTTGACCGGGTTCCTTTTTTAATATACATTAATTAGCTACTTGGCTAACTATGCAACTGGAATGAAATAAAAATGGATAAACTGACTGCACTATTTAAAGCACTGTCCGACCGGAACCGGCTCCGGATAGTATCGGCTCTCCTGAAGCACGACGAGCTGTGTGCCTGTCAGCTGACGGAGCTGGTTCATGTCACAGGGGCCACAGCCTCCCGTCACATGGGAGTTCTGATTTCATCCGGCCTGGTGGACAGTCGGAAAGACGGCCGATGGGTCTATTACCGGATTCGTCGGGAACAGACTGATTTCGGTGTGTTGATCGGTTGGATCGAATCACAACTCAGTCATGATCCGGACATTGCACACGACGCAAAAACACTTGATGACATCACGTCGTGTGAGCCGGAAGATCTTTGCAGAAAGCAGCGCGGCGATGAATGCTGCCCGAAAAAATAAGCTTTAACAAACCAAGGAGATACATCATGAGTGAAAAACTGAACGTACTGTTACTGTATACCGGGAAATCATGCCGCAGCCAGATGGCCGAAGGCTGGGCCCGGCACCTCAAGGGAGATGTCATCGAAGCCTGCTCTGCAGGGATCGAGACGCACGTGCTCAACCCGAACGCGGTAAAAGTGATGGCTGAATCGATTAGTTCAAGGACGTAAAACCGGACGTGGTTGTCACCGTATGCGGGCATGCCCACGAGACTTATCCCTTTTTTCCGGGTAACTGCAAGGTTGTCCATGTCGGATTCGGTGATCCGCCCAAAATGGCAAAGGAACTCTCGGCACAAGGCGCATCAGAAGAAGAACAGCTGGAGTGCTATCGAAACGTCCGTGACGAAATCAAAGCCTTTTTCTAAACCCTGCCTGAAGCATTGAATATTGAATGAGTAATGGAGGTATTTTTATGAATAATGAAATTTGTCCGGCGAACGACCGGCATATGACCAGCATCTTTGAGAAGTACCTGACCGTCTGGGTCGGGTTGTGCATTGTGGTCGGGATTCTCCTCGGCAAAATCGCCCCCGGGCTGGCAAAAACACTGGACGGCATGAGTATCAATGTCAATGGCGCGCCTGTCGTGTCCATTCCAATTGCCATATGTCTGTTCTTTATGATGTACCCGATCATGGTCAAGATTGATTTCGCCAGCGTGGTCAAGGCCGGTAAAAGCGGAAAGCCCGTTTTTCTGACTCTGTTCATCAACTGGTGCATCAAACCGTTCACCATGTATGCCATCGCCATGCTGTTTCTTGGCATTCTCTTTAAAGGCTTGATCGGAACCGAAGCGATGGATCTGGTCAAAACGCCATTTGGCCTCGACCTCCCTGTCGGAGCGGAATACGGCGCAGGAACCGTGATTTTGCAGGACGGTGTAAAAATGCTTCAGATTCCTCTGTGGCGCAGCTATTTTGCCGGATGCATCCTGCTGGGAATAGCTCCCTGCACAGCCATGGTTCTCGTCTGGGGATACCTGGCCCGGGGTAATGATGGCCTGACTCTCGTCATGGTCGCGATCAACTCCCTGACCATGCTCGTCCTCTACGGGTTTCTGGGCGGGTTTCTGTTGGGTATCGGCAAGCTACCAGTTCCGTGGCAGGCTCTGCTGCTGTCCGTGGCCATCTATGTGGCTCTGCCGCTGGTCGCAGGATATTTCTCCCGCAAATGGATTATCGGACACAAGGGTGAAAAATGGTTCAAAGAAAAGTTTCTGCCTGTTCTTACACCGGTAACCATCAGCGCACTGTTGCTGACATTGGTTTTACTGTTCAGCTTCAAGGGCGAGACCATTCTGGCCAACCCGCTGACCATTCTGTGGATTTCAATTCCGCTTTTCCTGCAAACCGTTCTCATTTTCGGACTGGGCTACGGCGCGGCAAAAATCCTCAAACTGAATTACGAAGATGCCGCTCCAGCTGCCATGATCGGCGCTTCCAACCATTTTGAAGTGGCTATCGCCACCGCAGTCATGCTGTTCGGCCTGTCATCCGGTGCTGCTCTTGCAACAGTGGTCGGTGTACTGATCGAGGTGCCGGTGATGCTGATGCTTGTTGGTTTCTGCAAGAGAACAGCGGGCTGGTTCAACACAGAACAGTCGTAACCATGAAAAAATGGTTTGGAACATTCTGTCCTGATATTCACAGGCTTGAGTATAACCGGGAATACCAAGGAAAGGTATTCCCGGTAACCGCGAGCCACCAGCCCATTGTAGTAAAACTGAAATGATTCAAACAAGCAACGCAAGTCCAGCGCATCGATAACTTTAAGGATAGTATCAAAGCTTGGGGTACGTTCTCCGAAAAGCGCTTTGTAAAGACTTTCCCTCGATAAACCGGCGTCTTGCGCGATATCCCCCAGAGCTTTCGCTATAAACGCCACGTCGCCATTTGCCTCCTCACAAGGAAAGCTTCAACGTACGCTGCCGTTTCCGCATTGAGCTCGCGACGGGCTGTTTCGACACAACCCCACGAATGCATCTGCTCACATAACGCTGCAAGCATTTCAAGCGCGATCTGCTGGTTGAGCATCCTGATATCACCATAGGTCGCATTCGGGTCGAGCTTACGCTTCCTGAGCATGACAATCCCGCCTGAATCGACGTCACTTTCAGGGTCGACGTTATTACCTGAAGGTCTGTTTATGAAATGAAGAGTAGAACCAGGTTCTTCATGGCCTTCGATACGCGGAACATGGTCATGGCCTATACCCCGGAGTACCGGCAGGGCAGGATGGATGTTCAATGGCAAACCAAGAAAATCGAAATCACTGGGAGAAAAAATAAAGTCACTGTAAAAGGAAACGGTAAAAAGCCATGCTTGAAAACGTAATACTCTCCGAACCCCGGTTTTGTCAGCTCCTTTTTTCCAGATCAGTTTTTTTGCATCGGGAAAAAAACCTGAAAAATACCGATAGCCCTCATCTCCCAGATTCGGATCGCCAATGAAGAGAATATGTTCAGATTCAGAATCAAACCGTGTATCCGGCATTACGATGTAGCGTTTTCATCTCCCGAAAGCGTTCTTATTCAATAACCATTTCATAGGGAAGCATCGTCATCCGATACAGCCCCCCTGGCTGCTGTTCGAGACGCAGCAACAGATCAAGCGTTCTGAGAGAGTGATCGGCAAGAGTGCCCGAAGGAAGCGCTCTGCCGAAGCTCCTTGAAGAGAATGCCGGACCGCCGCTCATCAGGTACTCCATCAGTCCCTGAGGTTGCGGATAGAATTTCAATCCCGGAACAGTTGAAGAGTCCATACCTGCCATACGCTGCGCCGCAGCCACAGCCTCCTTCAATCCGCCGATCCGGTCCACCAGTCCGTTTTTTACCGCCATCTCCCCGGTCCAGACCCTTCCCCCCGCGACATCTTCAACCTCTTCTCTTGTCATCTTCCTCGATCTGGCAACCTTGAAAAGAAAATCATTGTAGATCCACCCTGTCGTCTCCATAAATTTGGCAAAGCCCGCTTCATCGAGCGGCTTGAAAACCGTGAAAGCGTCTGCGTTATCGCCTCTGGTGAAAACCTCTCTTTTCAAACCGATTTTCTCCTGCAGCTTGCTTATTTCCGGCTTGAGGGCGTAGACGCCGATCGAGCCGGTCAGGCTCAGCGGTTCGGCAAAAACAGTGTCCGCCGCAAGCGCTATCATGTACCCTCCTGATGCGGCAACGCTTGACATTGAGGCGACTATCGGCTTTTTCACCTTGGCGGAATCGAGAATCTGCAGCATGTTCACTGATGCCAGAGCATCCCCTCCGGGACTGTCGATACGAAGCACTATCGCCTTGACGCTCTGGTCATCGAGAGCTGCCTGAACAGAGCTTCTCAGTGTCTCTTCGTCAAAACTCTGTTCCGTTCCCGCCATTACATCATCTGAAGAACGGACAATCAGCCCCGAAGCCGTTATCACAGCGATACTCTCTTTCTTTTCCGGCACGAAGCCACCGGCAAAAGCTGCTTTGTAGCGAGCGCCTCCAACCAGAACATCATCATATTCCTTTTCGTCATCCTCTCCAAATGAGTACCTGACCTTTTCCAGATACTCCCAATGACCGCTGATTTCGTCGACAATATTCAGTTTTTTCGCACGTTCTCCGGTAAGAACGGTCATTGTGTCAATAACCCCCTCATAGGTCTCACGAGCAATTCCCCTCTTCTCTGATACATAACCGGTATAGGCATCGTAAACAGCATCAAGCATCATGGCGATCTGCCCGCGGGTTTCAGGGCTTGCGTCAAGTCTCGTATATGGTTCAACCGCACTTTTCCATGCACTCCATTGAGCCGCCTGAAAAGAAACACCGATTTTTTCAAGCGTACCGGTATAAAACAGCAGTTCAGCTTTCAATCCGTCAAGCATCAGAAAATTGCCTCTTTCCGCTGTAACCGTGTCACAGGCTGAAGCCAGCCAGACATCCTGATCTCCCGCATTTCGCAGAAAAGCGTTTACCGTCTTGCCTGCCTTTCTCGTTTTTTCTATAGCCACCTGAAGCTGCTGGATTTTTGCCGAAGCGGTTTGCAAACCACCGATATCGAGCAGCACGCTCCTGACACGACTATCCTCTCCTGCCCTCTCAAGCAGAAACATGATATCCTGCAGGGAGAGCTCGTTCGACTCGGACTGAAACGGAAGCTCGAAACCTGTTCCGGCAGTTTCAGCGATATCTCCAGAGAGGTTTATTTTGAGCACAAAATCCTCAGGCAGTACCTTCCGATCATTAAAAAGGCGGTAGATGCCTATGACCATAACCAGAAAAACAACGACCACAACAATGCACCCTATTTTTACCGCCCCTATTTTCTTTTTCTGCATACCCTCAATGAAATGGTTTTATCAATATTCCGACGGCAATTCAACAACTCAACGATTCAACAAATAAACAACTCAACCGCTCTTATCAATCATACAACAGACAGCTGACCTGATGTCCTCCGTCTTCGCCCTGCGGCTTCAACGCCGGTTCCACCGAGCGGCATCTATCCATAACCTCCGGACAACGGTTATGGAAACTGCATCCTTCAGGAATATCCATCGGTCCCGGCAGATCACCTTTCAGGAGTATCCGTTCCTTCTTTTGATTCAGCTCCGGCAGCGGTATGGCTGACATCAGCGCCTTCGTGTAGGGATGTTTGGGGTTCTTGTAAAGTTCATCCGAATCGGCTATCTCAACGATTTTACCGAGATACATAACCGCTACACGATCAGATATGTATTCAACAACCGAAAGGTCATGAGCAATAAAAATATAGGTCAAACCAAACTTGGACTGCAGATCTTTGAGAAGATTGATAATCTGAGACTGAATGGAAACATCGAGCGCGGAAACCGGCTCATCGCAGATGATAACACTGGGATTGACCGCGAGCGCCCTTGCGATCCCGATTCTCTGGCGCTGACCTCCAGAGAACTCATGAGGATAACGGTTCGCATAATCACTGCTCAAGCCCACAATATCGAGCAGTTCATAGATTTTCTTGTTTACGTCCTTGCGAAGAACAACCTTGTGTACCGACAACACCTCGTTGAGCATCTGCCCGATCGTCATCCTGGGATTCAGCGAACTGAATGGATCCTGAAAAATCATCTGCATCTCGCTTCTCAGAAAGCGAAAATCCCGGTTGCTGATCGTTTCTATAGATGTACCGTTATACCATACTTCGCCTTTGAACGGAACCGGCGTCAACCTCAGGAGCGCTCTTCCCAGTGTTGTTTTACCGCATCCCGATTCCCCGACAAGACCAAGGGTCTCACCTTTTCTGACATCAAAAGAAACCCCGTTGACGGCCCTCACAACAGTTTTTTTTCCACCTTTTCTGCCTGAAAAAGCGACCTCGAGGTCGCGTATCTTCAAAAGCACAGTGTTCCGGCTTATGACCTCTCCGCTCTTTTCCACAGTATTCCGCTTCATATTCTTCAAAGGCAACTCACTACGAAGGCTGCAACAACAGCACCCCCGTATTCCGACCGGAGCAATATACAGGATTTTCCCGGTTCATTGGAGGGCTCCTCTATTTATTGTCATGAGCGGTTCAAGTGCAAAAAGAACGGAGCGCAGAAATCCCTTTCTATCCCTCAACGAAGCAGCTGAACTCGCGGATAAATATATAGCGGTTTCCATAATTTACATTATATGGGTCTATAGAAAATTACTATGTATATAGGTACACTGTATTACAGCCAAAAGAATCACTACGGTTATGAACGATACCGCTGATAAAGGCACACTGTATATCGTTGCCACTCCTCTCGGCAATCTCGAGGATATCACCCTGCGGGCAGTCTCCACGCTGAAATCAGCAGATGCCATCGCGTGCGAGGATACGCGAAGGGCTTCGATACTGCTTCGTCATCTCGACATCGGCGGAAAAAAGCTGATCAGCTATCACGCCTTCAATGAAAAAAAAGCGATCAGCAGCATTCTCAAACTGCTCGAAGAGGGTCTGGACGTTACGGTCATCAGCGATGCCGGAACACCGGCGATCAGTGATCCCGGTTACGCCCTTGTACGAGCAGCATACGAACTGCAGGCAAGCGTCATTCCGGTACCGGGACCGAGCGCTGCTACCGCGGCGCTTTCGGTCTGCCCGCTGCCTGTGCACAATTTTTATTTCGCAGGTTTCCTTCCGCATAAAAAAGGGCGCAAAACCAAGCTGGAATTTCTCGCATCAATAGAAAGCACAGTGGTATTTTATGAGTCCCCGCACCGCATACTGAAACTGCTCGATGAAATAGAGGCTTATTTTACCGATGCAAGGGTATTCATCGCCAGAGAAATAACCAAGATCCATGAGGAATATCTCAGCGGCACCCCTTCCGAAATGATCGATCGTTTCACCGATGAGAAAATACGGGGTGAGTTTGTTGTCGTCGTATCCCCGCCGGGAAAGGAAGCAAAAAGTCAACGGTCAAAAATCAGAAACAAATTCGATGCGGATTCCGATACCTGCGAGGAACCCTGAAAAGGGAACGTCGCTGATCACTTTCCACCAATCAACTCCGAGAAAGCATGCAGATTATCAATGATCCGGCACAGATGCAGAAAACAGCGGAAGGCCTCCGTCTGAAGCATCAGCTCATAGCGGTTGTTATGACCATGGGAGCGCTCCACGAGGGGCACCTGAGCCTCATTAAGCTCGCAAAAAAACGGGCTGGAAGCGTTATCCTCACAATCTTTGTCAACCCCCGACAGTTCGGGCCGGAGGAGGATTTTCAACGCTATCCGAGACCGTTTGAAAAAGACGCGGCGATGGCCAGAAGCGCGGGGGTCGATTATCTTTTCGCGCCTGACTCCGAGCTGATCTACCCTGAAGGGTTTCAGACACAGGTCAGTACCGGCGATATCGCGACCCGTCTTGAAGGAGCCGTAAGGCCCGGCCATTTCGACGGCATGGCAACCGTGGTATTAAAACTGCTGCTTATCTCAAAAGCGCATCTCGCGGTGTTCGGTAAAAAGGACGCCCAGCAGCTCGCGGTGATCAAACAGATGGTCAGGGATTTCAACATCGGCACCACAATCCTTGGTGCCCCCACTGTCCGGGAGTCGGACGGCCTGGCAATCAGCTCGAGAAACATCTATCTTTCATCGGAAGAGAGAAAACAGGCGACCGTCCTCAATGAAAGCATCTGCAGGGCAAGAGAGCTCGTGCAAAAGAAACATACTGACTGCAAACAGATTATTGAAGAGGTAACGAAAGTTATCGCTTCGGCTCCGGACGCGATAATCGACTACGCAACCATTGTAGACGAACTCAACTTCAAGGAAACAGATAACCTGAAACCTGAAGCAAACCATCTCCTGCTCCTCGCGGTGACAATCGGCTCAACACGGCTTATCGATAATGGAGAGCTGAGGGTATAACAGCAGGATAATAAGCCCTCAACTAATTTTCAAATTATCGTATATTTAAAAATTGTTTTTTTAATTGGCTACCGATGGTTGTATACCGGCCCGATTGCAAGAGTTGAACGTATATTTTTTTTATTCACTAACAACTGATGTCCATTCCATGTTTATAAGAAAAGAGATCGATCTGGGAGACGGGAAAGTAATCACTATTGAAACCGGCAAGATGGCAAAGCAGGCCGACGGAGCCACAATCGTCCGTATGGGTGACACCATGGTCATTGCCACGGTAGTATCCAGCAGAACGCCACCCTCTCCAAATCAGGATTTTTTCCCGATGCAGGTTGAGTACCGTGAAAAGTATTACGCTGCAGGCAAGTTCCCCGGCGGATTCATCAAACGCGAAAGCAGACCTTCGGAAAAAGAAATTCTTTCCGCACGCCTTATCGACAGGGCGCTCCGTCCGCTCTTCCCGAAAGGCTATTACCAGGATACGCAGATAATCATTTCCGTTATTTCGTCCGATCAGCTCAACGATGCAGACGTGCTTGGAGGAATCGCTGCATCAGCAGCGATCATGGTTTCCGACATCCCGTTTGCAAATTCAATGTCCGAGGTGAGGGTCGGAAGAATAAACGGCGAGTTTGTCATCAACCCGAACATCAATGAACTTGCACAAAGCGACATCGATATCAGCATCGGCGGAACAACCGATACAATATGCATGCTCGAAGGTGAAATGAATGAAATATCTGAAGCTGAAATGCTGGAAGCAATCAGTTTCGGTCATGAAACCATTAAAAAAATCTGCTCTCTGCAGGACGAGATCGCTGCCGAGGTAAACAAACCCAAACGCTCTTTTCTCGCGATCGATGCTCCCGATGAGCTGAAAGAAAGCATCAAGGAAGCAAGTGAATCGCTTTTGAAAGAGCTAGCCTACATGCCGCTTGCTAAAGAAGAACGTGCGGAAAGAACCGCGGCGATCTACAAGTCTGTCACCGAAAAGATTCTTGGCCGTTACAAAAACGAGATAACTGCCGAAGACATCGCAGCCGATCCTTCAAAGGCGCTCTACCTTAATGAACAGATCATCTCAGGTCACATACACGCGATTGAAAAACAGGTGATGCGGCACATGATTCTCGATGACTCGAAACGCCTTGACGGAAGAGCGCTCGAAGAGGTCAGACCTATCAGCATTGAACTCGGCCTGATTCCGAGAGCACACGGCTCGGCACTGTTCACCAGAGGAGAAACACAGGCGCTCGTCGTACTGACACTCGGCACGAAAAAAGATGCCCAGATGATCGATACGCTGCTTGACGATACTGAAAAACGATTCATGCTGCACTACAATTTCCCGCCGTTTTCAGTAGGGGAAACCGGCAGAGTCGGAGGAGTGGGACGCAGAGAGATCGGGCACGGTAATCTTGCCGAAAGAGCTGTTAAAAAAGTAGCTCCGTCCGAGTCTGAATTCCCGTATACGATACGTCTCGTCTCTGAAATCCTTGAATCCAACGGCTCATCATCCATGGCCTCGGTCTGTGGAGCAACGCTTGCGGCAATGGATGGAGGCGTACCGCTTACCAAACCGGTGTCAGGAATTGCCATGGGCCTTATCAAGGAAGACGACAACTATGCGGTTCTTTCGGATATACTTGGCAACGAGGATCATCTTGGAGACATGGACTTCAAGGTTGCCGGAACGCGAGACGGAATAACAGCCTGTCAGATGGATATCAAGATCGACGGTCTGGATTATCATATTCTTGAAAAGGCACTCGAACAGTCAAAAAACGGACGTCTGCACATACTTGATAAAATGACCGAATCCATCGCCGATCCAAGAAGTGAAATCGGACAATACGCCCCAAAGCTCTCAACCATTCAGGTTCCCGTGGACGCTATCGGTATGATTATCGGAAAAGGCGGTGAAACCATCAGAAGCATTACCGAAGAAACCGGCGCTCAGATCAACGTCGACGATGACGGCACGGTCACCATCTCATCACCAAACGGCGAAAGCGCTGCTGCTGCGATTGAAACGATCAAGACGCTCATATCCAAACCAGAAGTCGGCACGATTTACATGGGTAAGGTGAAGGACATCCGTGAGGATCTGGGAGCGTTTGTTGAAATTCTGCCAAGAACGGACGGCCTGGTACATATTTCTGAAATCGCCAGGGAAAGGGTGAACAAGGTAAGCGATCACCTGAAACAGGGTGACCGGGTAAAGGTAAAGCTGATCGACATCCGCAAAGACCAGAGATCAGGCAAGATCCGATACGCGCTTTCCATAAAAGCATTGCTTGACATGCCGGCTGAATCTGAAAACGTCCCGTCGGCACAGGGGGAGCAAAACCAGTAAGCAGTTGGCAAGAAATAACGTAAAGCTGTGCTGCGAATGCTGCACAGCTTTTTTTTTCAATCAAAAATATTCGTCTACAGGCATGCGTTACGACTTTCAAAGCATAGAGAAAAAATGGCAGGCATACTGGAAAGAGCACCAGACCTTTCTTACAAAAGAGACCGTCGACAAACCTAAATATTATGTTCTCGACATGTTCCCCTACCCAAGCGGCTCAGGCCTTCATGTAGGACATCTGGAAGGGTATACCGCGACGGACATCATTTCCAGATACAAACGAAGCCGGGGACACAATGTACTGCATCCCATGGGATGGGACGCCTTCGGACTTCCGGCGGAACAGTTCGCAATAAAAACAGGAACACATCCAAAGATCATCACAGAAAAAAATGTCAGCAGTTTTAAAGATACGCTGATGCGAATGGGTTTCTCCTACGACTGGGCCCGTGAAATCAACACGACCGATCCCGGTTACTACGCATGGACACAATGGATTTTCCTTCAGCTGCTTGACCGCAGTCTTGCCTATACAAGCGAGATCGATGTCAACTGGTGCGAGGAACTCAAGACCGTTCTCGCAAATGAAGAGGTGGCTGAAAAAGTCGCCGACGGGCACACGGTTGTTCGAAAACCACTTCGCCAGTGGGTACTGAAAATAACCGCCTATGCCGAACGCCTGCTCTCCGATCTCGATCTGGTTGACTGGCCGGAAAGTGTCAAACAGATGCAGCGAAACTGGATCGGACGGTCTGAAGGTGTTGAAATCGATTTTCAGCTTCCGTGTCACAGGACAAGCCTGAAAGTCTACACAACAAGACCCGATACGCTTTTCGGGGCGACCTATCTGGTGATCTCTCCGGAACACCCTATGGCAGAAAAACTTGCCACAGCTGAACACCTTATTGCGGTGAAAAACTATATCGAACAGGCAAAACGGAAAACCGAGCTTGAGCGAACCGGACTGCAAAAAGAAAAGACAGGCGTGTTCACCGGATCATTTGCGGTCAATCCGGCAAACGGCCAGGCGCTTCCTGTATGGATATCGGATTTTGTCCTTACCAGCTATGGCACCGGCGCAATCATGTCGGTACCGGCACATGACGGACGTGACTGGGAGTTTGCGAAAAAATTCAATTTGCCGATTGTCGAGGTCATAAAAAGTCCGCATGACGTTGAGGAAGCTGTGTTCGAGGAGAAAGGAAGCGTTTGCATCAATTCCTCCAACGACGATATCAGCCTTGACGGACTGCCGTTTGAAACCTCCTTCGGCGTCATGGCCGATTGGCTTGAGAAAAAAGGAACTGGAAAAAGAACGGTTAATTACAAACTCCGTGACTGGATTTTCAGCCGTCAGCGCTATTGGGGGGAACCTATTCCGGTCAAGTATTATGAAGACGGCACGCTGAGACCGGAATCTGACCTTCCGCTGACCCTGCCCGATATAGAAGCGTATGAGCCGACAACCACCGGAGAATCTCCTCTTGCAAATATTTCCGAATGGCTCTACGGTACTGATGAAAACGGATCATTCAGAAGGGAAACCAATACCATGCCGCAATGGGCCGGAAGCTGCTGGTATTACCTCCGCTTTATCGACCCGGGAAACACAGAAACACCTGTCGATCCGGCAAAAGAGCAGTACTGGATGAATGTTGATCTCTATGTAGGCGGAGCAGAACATGCTGTACTGCACCTCCTCTATGCCCGTTTCTGGCACAAGGTGCTCTACGATCTGGGAGTTGTCTCAACAAAAGAACCGTTCCAGAAACTCTTCAACCAGGGCATGATACTTGGAGAGGACAATGAAAAAATGTCCAAATCACGTGGAAACGTCATTCCGGCAGATCAGGTCCTGGGTTCATATGGAGCAGATGCCGTTCGCCTGTACGAGATGTTCCTCGGACCGCTTGAACAGGTAAAACCATGGAACACGAACGGCATCGAGGGAGTCAGCCGTTTCCTTTCCAGGGTCTGGCGCCTTATCTACCCTGAACCTGGAGTCACAGCGAACCTGAACGAAGAGCCGTTGACGGAAGATCTGACGAGAACCATACATAAGGCTGTCAAAAAAATAACCGATGATACCGAACAACTGAAGTTCAACACGGCGATTTCCGAGATGATGGTTTTTGTGAATGAGCTTCACAAATCAGGGAGCAGAAACAGAACTGCCGTAGAAACGCTTCTTCTTCTTCTGTCACCCTATGCTCCTCACATCTGCGAAGAACTCTGGGAGGCTATCGGTCACGACACATCGATCACGGAAGAAAACTGGCCGCTTTTTGACCCTGCACTTGCAGCCGATAACGAAGTCACTATCGCGGTTCAGGTCAACGGAAAGCTCAGGGGAACGGTCACCGCACCAGCAGGCTCGCCGAAAAACATCCTGCTTGAAAGTGCACGAAAAGAAGAGAGTGTCCGGAAATTCCTTGACGGCATGTCGATCATAAAAGAAGTTGTCGTACCGGACAGGCTGGTCAATTTCGTCGTAAAACCGGGATGAACCGGACAAAAAGTAGTTTTGCTGTATTCTCTCGCTCAGCAGGCAGACCTCACTGCCTGCTGTACCGCCTGGCCAAGGGCTCTTATCATACAATCAGCTTGCCTTCTCACTGCTTTTTTTTGTATAATGTGAAGACTGTCACAAATACAAAAACATATTCCTGCCAAGAGTTCTGCAACAAAGCCATCTGAAAGTCCATGTCTCGCATATGATCAATGCACAGACTCATTTCATATATCCGCTAAGGTGAGGGGGAAGTCCCTTTTTGTTAACCTAAAATCAGGTACAATGGCCAAGGAAAGAAAACCACCCAAACAACAACCAGCCGATCCAGACTCCATCAGTTCTGTTCTTACGGAAAAGAGAAAGTTTCCTCCTCCCCCCGAATTCTCGGAAAACGCCCACGTCTCGTCAATGGACGAGTATGAAAAGCTCTACGCTAAAGCCCAGAAAGATCCTGAAAAATACTGGGCCAGCATAGCCGATGAGTTTCACTGGGAAAAAAAATGGAGCCGTGTTCTTGACTGGAAACCGCCTTATGCGAAATGGTTTTCCGACGGCACGACAAACATCTGTTACAATGCCGTTGACAGGCACGTTAAGAGCTGGAGAAAAAATAAGGCCGCCATTATCTGGGAAGGTGAAGAAGGCGAGCAGCGAGTTCTGACCTACGGTGAATTGCATCGTCAGGTAAGCAAATTCGCCAATGTCCTGAAAATCGCAGGTGTTCAACCGGGAGACAGGGTTGCAATCTACATGGGAATGGTCCCTGAACTAGCTATCGCAGTCCTTGCGTGTGCTCGCGTCGGAGCTGTCCATAATGTGATTTTTGCAGGCTTCTCGGCTCATGCCATCACCGAAAGGGTCAATGACTCGAGAGCAAAGCTCATTATCTGCTCTGACGGAACAAGAAGGCGCGGCAAAACCATCAACCTCAAGGATATTGTCGACGAAGCCATTGTCAACACCCCTTCCGTACGTAGCGTCATCGTGCTGAAAACCACAAATGAAGTGGTACACATGCATGACGGCATGGATCACTGGTGGCATGATCTTATGGGACTTGCTGTCGACAACAATGAGCCTGAGTTTGTCGAGGCGGAACACCCGCTCTTCATTCTCTATACAAGCGGGTCAACAGGCAAACCAAAAGGAATCCTCCATACGACAGGAGGCTACATGGTTCATGCGGCAAACTCCTTCAAATATGTTTTCGACATCAAGGATGATGACATTTACTGGTGCACTGCTGATGTAGGCTGGATCACCGGACACTCTTACCTGATCTACGGCCCGTTGCTCAACGGGGCTACCATCATGATGTACGAGGGCGCTCCCAACTACCCGCAATGGGATCGTTTCTGGGATATCATCAACCGCCACAAAATCACCATCCTCTACACTGCACCCACAGCAATTCGTGCGTTTATCCGCGCCGGGGACGAATGGGTCACCAAACATGATCTCAGCTCATTGAGGCTGCTCGGAACCGTCGGGGAACCGATCAACCCGAAAGCCTGGATGTGGTACCATACCGTTATCGGCAAGGAAAAATGTCCGATTGTAGACACCTGGTGGCAGACGGAAACCGGTGGCATACTGGTTTCTCCACTTCCTGGAGCAACACCCACCAAACCCGGCACGGCTACAAGACCGCTACCGGGAATCATGGTGGATGTCCTTCGCAAGGATGGCAAGCCCTGCAAACCGAACGAAGGCGGCTACCTGGTCATCAAGCAGCCCTGGCCATCAATGCTTCGCACCATCTACGGCGACAACAAGCGTTATGAAGAGACTTACTGGTCCGAGTTCAAGGACATATACTTTACCGGCGACGGTGCCCGAAAAGATGAAGACGGTTATATATGGATCATGGGCCGTGTCGATGACGTCGTCAATGTTTCCGGTCACCGTCTCGGCACCAGTGAAGTTGAAAGCGCCCTTGTCGCGCACGAGGCGGTTGCAGAAGCGGCGGTGGTCAGCCGTCCTGATGAAATCAAGGGTAACTCTCTCATTGCGTTTGTCACGCTCAAGGACGAATACGTAGGAGACATGAAACTACGGGATGAGCTTCGCGGACATGTAGCAAAAGAGATCGGCCCTATCGCCAAACCTGATGAAATCAGATGGGCTCAAGGTCTTCCCAAAACAAGAAGCGGAAAAATCATGCGACGTCTGCTTCGTGAACTTGCTTCAACAAAGGAAATCAAGGGAGATGTCACAACCCTCGAAGACTTTGGCGTACTGGAACAGCTTCGCGGAAAGGAAGACGAGGAGTAGCGTTCAGACATCACTATACGCGACAAAAAAGAAGCCGTCTTTTGACGGCTTCTTTTTTTATATCTTACTCATAAAAAGGAGCCATCCATGCGCTACTCTCTTGCCTTTCTCGCATTCCTTATGGTTTTCAGCATAGCACTCTCCTCCTGCTCACAGGACAAAGAAATGGAAAAACAATCTGAGCTTAACCTGAAGACGTCAGAATATTCCCTTATTGAGCCATGCGCCCTGATAACAAAATCCGAGGCTGAAGCGCTGCTTGGCGAACCTGTCAAGATCGCAGAAAAAAGCGAGCAGCAGGTAGTCGGCATGAAACTCTGCCTGTATAATCCCCAAAATGAGGACTCATGGGGTTTCCTGCAGGTCTCACTCACCCAGCCGGCGTTCATGCCAGCAACCGGTCTTCCACCTTCCCAGATCTTTCACTCCATAAAAGATGCCATGAGCGACAACAGGACAGATCTGGAAGGATTCGGAGATGAAGCATTCATCGCTACCGGAGGGCTCTACATCCTGAAAGGAGAATATTATATCACCATAGGAGCGGGAAATATCGATCGCGCCGAAATACAGGAACGATTGAAAGCCGCGGGAAAGATAGCTCTGGGCAATCTCGACCAATAGCATTTCCTGCATGCACTTTCCGGGGCCTGTGCTTATCCCGAAAAGTGCATGCAGGTTTGTATACTTTATTACTCTTTGAGAAGTATCAGGGTTTACAAACCCTGCACGGCCTGTAGCCGCTGTCAATGGCACGCTGACGGTTTGAAAAAACCGCCTTGCATTTTGAGCAGTTGAAATACCTGCAACCTTCTTGGTGAAATATCTTACTTTTTGTATTACCGTGGTAAACTGTAGCGCCATTCTCGGATGCAATCACAGCCTGCATGGACAGAAGTAACACTACCAGCCATGCCGCGACCTCTGTAACGATCCATCTCCCCTTTTGCATATGATCTCCCGCCAAAAGCCTGTTATGAGAATCACGGATTCAACTTCCAGAGAGTGAACGTCAGATAGGAAGCAAAACTAACCCATAACAAGTAAGGAATAAGAAGAAAAGCCGCCGTTTTGGAAACCGCGCCAAAGAGCACGATCGTCAGGACTATCGATATCCAGAGTGCCGCAATTTCAAGATAACCCCAGAAAGGCGACTGCAGACCGAAAAACATCGCTGACCACCCAAAATTCAAGAATAGTTGAACGGCGAAAACAATCAACGCAGCCGTTACAATCGGTTTATCAACACCCTCTTTAACAACCATTGAAAGGGAAACGCCCATAAGGATAAAGAGCAATGTCCATACAGGAGCAAAAAGCCAGCTGGGCGGGTTCCATGAAGGCTTGTTCAAGAGTGAATAATACCACTCCGATCCCGGTGCCGGTGTAAATACGCTACCTGCAAAACCCACAAGCATACAAAGGGCAATACAGCCAATGAGCAATACTGTAGTATTCATACGAATGATTTCTGTTTGATGGTTCTGGAATACTGTTGATCAATGTATTTCCATAATTAATCATAAAATAGCAAAATAAGTTTCATCAGGATAAAGAAGAGCTGCTCTGAAAAAGTAACGGCATAGCTGTTCGATATTGGTAACGACATACTGTATATTTCCAGCGCCTAAAAAGAATCAGCACGGAATCATGAAAAATGATATCCAAGTAATCACTACGTTGAGCGATTGTTGAGCATGCTGTCGAAGCAAGACACAGGGGACGCCGCTGTAGTCGACTATCGCCAGTTCCCTGTAACGAAGCAGATGCAGCATGACCGACAATCCCATAGGGTTTCAGCACATGCGATTTTTCTGCAGTATGGTCGCACAACCCATCTGGTGAGATGTTCGCTGTAAGAAAATTCAGCATAAAAGCAGTTGTTGAAACGATCAATGTAGGTAATCTTAAAACGTATGTCATGAGCAGCAGAGAACTTGAAACAGCCGTAAAAGCGGCAAAAAAGGCCGGGAGCATTGCCCTCAGAAAGTTCGGGGAACTTGATCTGACCGAGATACATCCCAAAGAGTACAAGGATTTTGTTACAGAAGTGGACAAAGCTTGCGAGCGGAGTATCGCTTCGGCTATTTCCGCCGCATTTCCGGATGACGGAATGCTCTGTGAGGAAGGAAGTGCCGCCAAAGGCTCTTCCGGCAGGAAATGGATTGTCGATCCGCTCGACGGTACACTGAATTTCATCCATTCTTTTCCCGTCTTCGCAATCAGTATCGCTCTCTCCGGCGCCCGTAATGATCTTGTTGCAGGCGTTGTGTATCAACCGGTTCTCGATGAATTGTTTACCGCAGAAAAAGGTAAAGGCGCATATTTGAACGGCAGCCCCATTCATGTATCCTCGCGCACTAATCCCGAGCAGTTCCTGATGGCAACCGGCATACCCTTCAAAGAGTATCACTACCTTGAATCATACGTTTCCATGCTCAAGGAGGTCATATATTGCTCAGCCGGAATCCGCAGGGCGGGATCGGCTGCCATCGATCTTGCCTATACCGCTTGCGGAAGGTTTGACGCGTTCTGGGAATACAAGCTTTTTCCCTGGGATTTTTCTGCAGGCGTGCTCCTTGTACGGGAAGCCGGCGGCATCGTCACCAGCTTCAGCGGCAACAGCGACATCACAGAACACCACAGCATTATTGCCGGTACTCATGACACACATCCGCTTCTACTTGAAAAGGCAAAAAAACACTTTCAGGAACATATGTGAAGTGCTGAGTGCTGAGTGCTGAGTGCTGAGTGCTGAGTGCTGAGTGCTGAGTGCTGAGTGCTGAGTGCTGAGTGCTGAGTGCTGAGTGCTACGGTGAAGATAGTTGATGCAGTAGCCAGTAGCCAGTAGCCAGTAGCCAGTAGCCAGTAGCCAGTGAAAAAAATCAAACTGGCTGAATGGCGGGATAGCCCGAAAACGATCAAAACGG